>Ga0172380_10005394_pt1 | contig 15541 bp, 18 predicted proteins | sample Leawe162metaG_FD_119747 | JGI IMG/M metagenome (GOLD analysis project Ga0172380, IMG submission 119747) | Leachate microbial communities from a municipal landfill in Southern Ontario, Canada - Leachate well 162 metaG | ecosystem: Engineered > Solid waste > Landfill > Unclassified | place...
CTGGTCTGGGAAGCAACACGATGACCGGGCTTGCCGGTGTCGTGGGCGGTTCCCGCACTATGACCGTCAATGTGACCAATTCGGAGTTCAGCAATTCCTCGACTCTTGAAGTCACACCCGCATCGCCCGGAACGCTGTCATTCAGCAACGCATCGGGCCAGAACGCCATCGGCACCGTGCTTTGGGATGCCAACGGACTTGGCCTGGGCGGAGTTGATCTGACCAATGGCGGCTCCCTCTCGCATCTTCAAACCAAGATTCTTGCCAGTGATCTGAACGTCGGCTTCCGTGTGGATATCACCGAAACACTCGCGGCCGGTGGATCCTCGGCCTACTTCACCGCCAATCTTGGCGCAGGGGCTTCGTTCGTCAATCAGCTTCTGTCGAGTTTCATTAACGCTGCCAACGTGGACTTCACGCAAGTGAACAGCATCCTGCTGACCCTGACCGGTCCCGATGCTCAGGACTCCACACTGGACCTGTTGGAAGTGACCAACACCCCCGTGCCTGAACCGGCTTCTCTGGCACTGATCGCTCTTGGTGCAGTGGCGATGCTTCGTCGCCGTCACCATGCGTGACCGTTCGCTTAAATGCGACCCCGATTCGTTTCGTCTCCACGCGCCGCGGGGTCACCCCCCGCGGCGCGTTTTCTTTGTCGGCGATTTCCGGTCAATTCGGACATCCGCGGCCCGTGACTCGAAAAATATTCCGATAATTCGTATTTTGTTGATATGTCAGTGCCGTGGGGTGCTATAATGCGGGTGACATTGGAGCGCGAACGAAATACCAATCGCCTCCAAGTCGGACGACTAGATGAAGGGCAGCCCGACTGAAATCGGGACGTCCGTTGACGAGTAAGCCGACGTGAACAGGCACTTTTTCAGTGCGGGTTCATGTCGGCTTTTTTTGCACTCGTGGTCACCCGTGACCCACAATCCGCAACGAGATGACATCATGATGACTCCGATTAAAAAAACGATGGCACAGCAGGTCGCGAAAGCGGCCAGCGATTTTCAACTGCAACGCACGGGGCACGCGCCCAAGTCCGTGACTGTGGTGCTCAGCGACAGCACACTGGTCATCACCATGCACGGTGCTTTGACGCCTGCGGAACAGGCCCTGGCCACGAACCCCGCCGGCGCGGCGCAGGTGCAGGAGTTTCACCGCCAATTGTTCGTCACTTCTTCCGAGGACTTGCGGCAGGCGATCAAGCGCATCACCGGCGTGGACGTGCGGGAAGCGGCGTCGGACGTTGAAACAACCACCGGCACCGTGGTCCACGCATTCACCAACGGAACGATGGTGCAGGTGTTTTTACTGGCCGAAGAATTGTCCCCTGAAGCATGGAATGCAAGTGATCCTGTCGGATCACTGTGAAGTCATTAACCAAGAAGGAGTACCAACATGACTCGTCAATTGATTGGAATCGGGATCGTGGTTTTGGGTGCTGCGATGTTGACCGGCTGCGGACGTGACAACCCGTCGGAGCAAGGCAGCAAGGTTCAGAAAGCGACGGCGGTGGCCGCGGATCAGGCGGAGATCGACGCCAAGGCGACCGCGGATGCGAAAGTGGCTGCCGATATGAAAGCGGAGAAAGACGCCAAGGCGGCGGCGGATCAGGCAGCAACGGATCTCCAGGCGGCGAAAAACGCGAAGGTAACGGCGGACCAGGCCGCGGTCGATGCGGAAATCGCGGCGGACGCCAAGGCGGCTGCGGACATCAAGGCAGCCGAGGTTGCGAAGGGGGCCGCCGAAAAAGCCGCTGCGGATGCGAAGGTCGCCGCCGACGTTAAGGCCGCCGCCGATCTGAAGGCCGCCAATGCCCAGATCAAGGTGTCCGCCGATGCCACCGCCGCGAAGGCCGCTACGCTGCTTGAGCAACTCCAGCAGCAGATCAAGGACGGCAAACTTGATGCAGCCCAGACAAGTCTCACCGAATTGGACGACATGAAGGGCTGGCTCCCCGCATCGATTCAGGAAAAAGTCGAAACCGCCCGAACCGCGCTGAAAGCGAAGCAAACCGCCGCGAATTTGGTGAGGTAATTCAAACGATCCTCCGGAGGAGTTAAGTTCCGTCGGCTGAACAAGCGTGATCCATTGCCCTCTAACCCTGAAAGACTGATTCATGAAAAACTTTGTGGTGCAACCCGAATCCATGCATGTATTCACGGCCTCGCCGAAGCGCGTCGCCCCGAAATCCGAATCGGCCATGCCCCCGATTTTCCCGGCCCCCCTGCATGCCGACATCGCTCGACGCGCGTACGACATCTACGTCAACAAGGGTTGCCAACAGGGCCAATGCCAACAGAACTGGCAGCAGGCCGAGCAGGACTTGGGGAGCAAGGACCGGTCGTGACATTCACCGCGACCGCGATTTGCACAAAGTCGAACAACTGAAAGGAAACTCCAATGGGACTGATTCTACTCATCATCGTGATCTTGTTGCTCGTGGGCGCGTTGCCCCGCTGGAACCACAGCCGAAGTTGGGGCTACTACCCCAGCGGCGGCCTGGGGCTGATCCTGCTGATCCTGTTGATATTGCTGCTGATGGGATACCTGCCCCGCGGTTTCTGATCGCTCGGCGGCAGGCGTTGTTGTGTCACTCATCTGATTCATTCAAGAGGAACTTATGAAAATCGCATTCATTGTGCTCGCTGTGATCGTGGTTGTGGGCTTCTTTATGGGTTGGTTCAATTTCTCGGCACACAACAGCGACGGTAGTTCCACCGCCAACATGACCATGACGGTGGACAAAGACAAGATCGCGGCGGACAAGGACAAGCTTGTGGACCAGATGCACAACCTGGGCAACCGGAACGACCCACCGACACCCGACCAGGATCGGAAATGATCGACCAGGCCACGGATGCTGCATGCACAGGGGACGACATATGCTCCGATTACGCGATGAAACGCCTGCCGTACACACTGGCGATCATAGGGACAAGACATTGATTGAGATGATCTGCCGCCGAATCGCGCGTGATTATGCGGAACGCGACGGGACGGCAGGCGCACAGATGCGTACCAAACAGATGTGTCGTCTCGCGGAGAGAAAACCCTCGACCGCCCCGCGGATCGGTTCGACGATCTCCGCGCCATGTGAACGATAGGTTCGCCGCAACAGATACGGATAGAAGTCAGAAGGAACGTATATGCCGATCGAAATTTACATTGCGGTGCTGGTGGCCTGTGGCTGCATGGTCGTGCTGACGCTCTCGGTGTTGATCGTGGCGATGTATGTGCATGCGACGTTGGCGCGGATGGAGCAGAGTGCGGCCAAGATGCAGAGCGACGTATCCGCCCTGGCCCAGGAGAGCAGAGGGATCATCACGGAGATGCGACGGGCCTCCAGCGCAGCCGCCTCATCAATGGAGGACGTGAAGCATATGACGCACACGGCTCGCGGTTGGACGGATCGAGCCGATCATCTGATCGTCGCCGTGGGTGCCATTGTCGAGCCGCCGGTGTTTTTGGTGTCGAAGAAGATTCAAATGGCCGGGGGATTTGTCAGCGGGGTTCTGCAAGCGTTGCTGAACTCCAAAAGTGAATAACTCTGTTTAAGGAGTCTGTCGATGTCGGATGAAAACAAGGGATCATCGTTTGCCACCATGAGCGCAGCATTTGCCGTCGGAACGCTGGTAGGCGTGGGTTTGGCGCTTCTGTATGCCCCCAAATCAGGTAAAGAAACGCGGGAGCTGGTGGGCAAAAAGATGAGAGACATCAAGGGTGCTGCTGGCAGCGTGATTGAAGAGGGCAAGCATCTGATCCAGGAAGGCAAGCAGAAGGCGCATGAGGTGTTCGAGAAGGGCAAGGAAGTCGCGCATGAAATCGGCGGATCCGCCGATCGGAATGTGTAATGAATGCGGAGTACCCCCCCCGGCCGACACGGTTCACCATATCCGATCCGCTCACTGCAATCGAGCGGATCGGACGGTGGGGGTGAAAGAGACCCGTGGCACGGAGACGGGAGGGTGTTCGCGGAACACGCCGAACATCTGACGCCATGCCGAAAGGAATCTTATGAATATTCAACGCATTTTCGGAACCATTCTCCTGGTGGCGGGCGTGATTCTGTTCATCATCGGTTTGAGCGCATCAGACTCGGTCGCTGACCGATGGAGCAACTTCTTCACCGGCCACTACACAGACGCCACCGTGTGGTACATGGTCGGCGGGATCGGGTTGGCGGTCGCGGGCCTGATGATGGGCCTGTTCGGCGGACGCGGAAACTTGTCGTAAACCGCATCGCGCCACGTGCGTGATGAAATCAATGGCCCCGCTTGAGCCGGCGGATGCGTATCCGTCGGCATGAATCGCGGGTTGGGCAACCTGTGATCGGCGTGCGGGAATTTCCCGGCGACGATCCGATCGAAAGGACTCGTTATGAAAAAGTATCTGACCGGAATGATGTTCGCGGTGGTTGGTGTGATCGGCTTCCTGATAGTCGCCGGCTGTGCGACGGCACCGGCCACGGTGGAAGGCAAGACCGACATCCGTGACGACGCAGCCGTCGCGGTCAGCAAAGCGAAGACGAGTGATCCCACGCTGGCCAACGTCCTCGACTCCGCCGCGGGCTATGCGGTGTTCCCCTCGGTCGGCAAAGGCGCGGCGGGAATCGGCGGGGCCTACGGCAAGGGCGTGCTCTACGAACGCGGCATCGCCGTGGGCTACTGCGATCTGAGCCAGGCGACGATCGGCTTCCAACTGGGCGGGCAGGCCTACACCGAAATCATCGCATTTGAAACCCGGCAGGCCGTGGACACATTCAAGCAAGGCAACTTCCGCTTCGACGCACAGGCCACCGCCGTCGCGCTGAAGTCCGGCACCGGCGCCAACGCCAAGTACGCCAACGGCGTGGCGGTCTTCACCATGGACGAGGCCGGCCTGATGTACGAGGCCTCCGTGGGCGGACAGAAGTTCAGCTATCAAGCCAGGTGACCCGCCGGATCGGCCGCCCGGGAAACCTTCCTCCCGGGCGGCGATGGTCACAACCGTACTCGCCATTCACGCCGCCCCGCTCGCCTGCTCATGCCGCAACTGTCCGCACGCGGCGGCGATGTCGCGGCCCCGGCTGGCGCGGATGTGTGTGTTCACGCCGGCTTGTTGCAACAACTGTTGAAAGCGGCGCACGTCGTCAGTGTCGGGCCGGCCGAACGCAATGCCCTTCACTTCGTTGTAACGAATCAGATTCACCTTCGCCCGCAGCGTTTTCGCCACCTCGGCCAGTTCGCGGGCATGGTCCGGCTGGTCGTTGACCTGCCGCAGCAAAATGTATTCAAGCACCACTTCACGCCCGGTCTTTTCAAAATAGTATTGACCGGCTTCCAGTATCTGCCAGATCGTCGTGAACGACGCCCACGGAATCAGTTGCCGGCGCAGTTCGTCGTTGGGCGCGTGCAGCGAAATCGCCAGCGTGACCGGTACGTCCAGTTGATCGGCCAACCGGCGAATCTGCGCGGGTAATCCGACGGTGCTGATCGTGATACGCCGGCCCGACAGGTTGAACGCCCACTCGGCGTTCAGCGCCCGCACCGCCGCCGTCACCGCGTTGAAATTGCTCAGCGGCTCGCCCATGCCCATGAAGACGATGTGCGTGATCGCGGGAAAGTCGGAAGTCGGAAGTCGGAAGTCGGAAGTGGCTGGCGCGTTCTGAACTTCCGCCTTCCCACTTCCGACTTCCGACTTGAGTACCTGGTTCAGCCACCACACCTGTTCGACGATCCTCCCGGCGGTCAGGTTATCGTCGAGTCCGCCCAGGCCCGATGCGCAGAACTTGCAGCCGACGGGGCAGCCGACCTGCGAACTGATGCACGCGGTGCGGCGGAGTTTGCCGCTGATTTTCGATTCCGCGGGAATCATCACGCACTCGGTTTGAAGTCGGAAGCCGGAAGAAGAAAGTCGGAAGCCGGAAGTCGGAAGTGGGAAGTTCAGAGCGGCGGTATCCGTTTTCTGAACTTCCGCCTTCCGACTTCCGACTTCCGACTTTCTTCCTACTTCCGCCTTTCCACTTCCGACTTCCGATTTTATTCTCCCCCAATCGACCAGCAGTTTTTGCGTGCCGTCGGTGGCCAGTTGATGCTGGACGACGCGGCCGGTGGTGAAGGTCATTTGGGAGGCGAGCATCACACGATCGGCTTTGCTGAAGTCGGTCATCTGTTGCGGGTCGATGATGCCGCGCTGATAAACCCACTGGAGCAGTTGATCGGCGCGGAAGCGGGGCATTCGGTGATCGGCACACCAGGCGATGAGCGCGTCGCGCGTCAGGTCGAAAAAATGGGTGGGTGTGTCAGGCATTGGCGATCCGGGTCTTCGCAGACCACCGGAAGTTCAGGCCCGGTTTGGGTTACGGACTGTTTCAAAAATGTTTATCACAGGGCGCAGAGGCACAAAGGCACAGAGGGAAACAGGAAAGGATTGAGATTCAAACAATCATTGGATCGGTCTTCTTCGTATCTTTGCGCCTCCGCGCCCTTTGTGATAAGTGTGAAGTTTTGCAAAAACCGAAAAGATATTTCAACACAAGAGGGCACAGAGTACGCAGAGAGGGATTTTTAATGTGTTTTTCTCGGTTTTCACCTCTGTGAGCCCTCTGTGAGCTTTGTGTCCGCTGTGTTGAAATCGCATTTCGCAAAAGTCCAGATAAGTATTGAAACAGTCGCTCAGCCGGCGGTGGTTTCTTTCAGTACGCGGAGCGAGCGGGGCAGCTCGAAGTGCATGTTTTCGTCGGTGGTGAAGCGTTCGTCGGTGGTCGCATCGTGCTTGTCGTGCAGGTATTCCATGATTTCCTGCACGAGGTGTTCGGGGGCGGAAGCGCCGGCGGTCAGCAGCAGGGTTTCAACGCCTTCCAGCCAGGCGGGGTCGATTTCGCCGACATCATCGACCAGGTGGGCGGGGGTGCCGCTGGTCTCGGCGATTTCGGTGAGGCGGACGGAGTTGGACGAGTTTTTCGATCCGACGACCAGCACCAGATCGGCTTCGGGGGCGATGTAACGCACGGCGTGCTGGCGGTTGGTCGTGGCGTAACAGATGTCATCGGACGGCGGGGCCTTGACGTGCGGGTATTTCTTTTTGATCGCGGAGATGATGACGTTGGCGTCGTCCATGCTCAGCGTGGTCTGCGTCAGATAGACCAGCGAATCCCGCGGGGAAAAGCGGGTTTTCGCCACGTCCTGCGGGGACTCGACGATGGTGATGGCGTCGGGCGCTTCGCCGACGGTGCCGAGTACTTCATCGTGGCCGGCGTGTCCGACGAGGAGGATTTTGAAGCCCTGTTTGGCGTAGCGCACAGCTTCCATATGGACCTTGGTGACCAGGGGGCAGGTGGCGTCGATCATGGTCAGGCCGCGGGATTTGGCGCGGTCGCGCACGGTGGGGCTGACGCCGTGCGCGCTGAAAATCACCGTGGCGTTGTCGGGCACGTCGTCGATGGTATCGACGAAGGTGACGCCGCGGCTGGTGAAGCTGTTGACGACGTGACGGTTGTGTACGATTTCGTGATAGACGTAAAGCGGCGCGCCGACGATTTTGAGGGCTTCCTCAACGGTGTCGATGGCCATGATGACGCCGGCACAGAAACCGCGCGGATTGGCGAGAAGGATACGCATGAATCAGCTCCCGCAGGCGGATTTCCATGAGGCCTGCCAAGGTATCAGTATAGCACAGTCGTGCTATACTGGCGGGTTTGACGTACTGGGAAAAGATCGCATGGCGTCGGTGATTCTGCCACAACTAGAGCGCTTCGGGCCGGAGCGTTGCGAGGCGTTGGACCTCGCGGCGGCGCGGGAGTATGTGCGGGAACTGGCGACGGGACACTACGAAAACTTCACCGTGGTCAGCAAGTTGCTCCCGGCGAATTTGCGGGAACACTTCGCGGCGGTGTACGCCTTCTGTCGATGGGCCGACGACCTGGGCGACGAGGCGGCCCCCGGAGACCCCCGGAACCCCCGCAAGTCATTGGAACTGTTGGCGTGGTGGCGGCGGGAATTGGACGATTGCTATGCGGGCAGGCCGCGTCATCCGGTGTTCGTGGCGCTGCGACCGACGATTGAAAAGTTCGATGTGCCGAGCAAACCGTTCGGGGATTTAATCAGCGCGTTCGAGCAGGATCAGCGTGTGCAACGGTATCAGACATGGGAGCAGGCGATGGACTACTGCACGCGCAGTGCCGATCCGGTGGGGCGGCTGGTGTTGTATCTGTGCGGATATCGTGACGCGGAACGACAACGATACAGCGACCGCACCTGCACGGCGTTGCAACTGACCAACTTCTGGCAGGACGTGCGGCGGGACATCATCGAGCGAGACCGCATCTATGTTCCGGCGGACATACTGGCGAAGCACGGGGCGACGCATGAGGACATGGTGTGCGCTGTGCGGGATGCGGGGTGCGTGATGCGGGGTGCGGCTCTGCCTCCGCGCCGCAATCCGCGATCCGCGATCCGCAATGCGTTGCGAGAGTGTTGCGACCGCACCTGGCCGTTGTTTGACGAAGGGCGGAAGTTGTGGCCGATGGTTCGGCCGGAGGTGCGGCTGAGCATTCGGCTGTTCTCGCGGGGCGGGCAGCGGGTGCTGCGATTGGTGGAAAAGCAGGGTTACGACACGTTGAATCACCGGCCGAAGTTGTCGAAAACCGGGAAACTTTGGCTGATGGCGGGGGCGATGGTGAATCGCTGGTTTGCGAAGGGATCGACTGAATGACGCGGATATCGCTCGAACAATCAGAACATTATTGCGAACAGGTGACGCGGCAGCGCGCCCGCAATTTTTACTACGGCATGAAACTCACCCCCGGAAGTAAAGGCCCTGGAAGTAAACGATTTGCGATGTACGCCATTTATGCGTGGATGCGACTGGCGGACGACCTGGCGGACGCGGCCCCCGGAAGTGGCGTGGGAAATGACGACGCGGCGAAAACCGCGTCGCTGGAAAAGTTTCGTGATATGACGATGGCGACGCTGGACGGCGGCGGTTCCGGGGACGGGGTCGGTTCCGGGGGCGGCGGCGAAATGCCGGGCGATGAAGTTTGGCCCGCGTTCATCGACACGGTGAAGCGTTACGAGATACCGCGACAATATCTGGCGGACATGATCGACGGGCAGTTGATGGACATGCGTGTGAAGCGATATGCGACGTTCGATGCGTTGTACGATTACTGTTACAAGGTGGCGTCGGTGGTGGGGCTGACGTGCATCGAGGTGTGGGGTTACGACGGGGGAGAGCGAACGCGGAAACTGGCGGAACACCGGGGCATCGCGTTTCAGTTGACGAATATATTGCGGGATGTGCGGGAGGACGCGGGGCGGGACCGGGTGTATTTGCCGGGTGAGGATTTTGACGTGTTCGAGCTTACGCCGTCGATGTTTTTGTTCGGCGAACAGGCGGAGGCGATGGCGGGACTGCGTAAAACGGTGGCCCGCGCCGATCAATACTTCCGGGGGTCGGAGGAGTTGGACCGGCTGGTGCATCGGGACGGCAAGGCGTGTCTGTGGGCGATGACGGAGATTTACCGGGGCATTTTCGAGAAAATCAGGCGCGACCCGGCGGCGGTGCTGCGCGACAAGCGCATCCGGCTGTCGAGCATGCGCAAGGGGTGGATCGCATTGCGCGCCCGGGGAAAGGCGGCGATATGAACGGTTCGCCGCGAGACGTGATCGTGCTGGGCGGGGGCGTGGCGGGCATCGCGGCGGCGGTGCGATTGGCGCAGCGAGGCGTCAAAGTCACACTCATCGAAACACGCAAACGACTCGGCGGACGAGCCGGCAGCTTCCCTAATAAAGACACGGCCCCCGGAAGTTACCTCGATCAAAGTCAGCATGTTTTGCTGGGCTGCTGCACGAATCTGATGGACTTGTACGAGCGGTTGGGTGTGAGCGATCGGGTGACGTGGCTGGACCGGCTGCACTTTTTCGACAAGCAGGGACATCACGATGTGCTGTCGAGCGCGCCGCTGCCGGCCCCGCTGCACCTGGGGCCGGCGATGCTGCGGTTCGGCACGCTGACATGGCGCGACAAGCTGGCGATACAACGCGCGATGTTGCGGATGTTGCGCATCGGCGTGAAAGGGCGGGCGAAGTTCGCGGATCGCACCTTCGGGCAATGGCTGCATGAGATGAATCAGCCGGAGCGAGCCATCGAGCGGTTTTGGGCGGTGATCGTGGTCAGCGCGTGCAATCTGCCCCCGGGAAAAGTGAGCGCGGCGGTTGCGATGCAGGTGTTTCAGGAGGGATTTCTGGCGCACCGGCGGGCGTACCTGATGGGCGTGTCGAAGGTGCCGCTGGTGCGGTTGTACGATCAGGCCGAGCCGATTGTGCGAGCGGCGGGCGGGCAGGTGATGCTCGGCCAGTCGATTGAACGATTGCGATTCGCCGGCGGTCGCATCACCGGCGTGATGATCGAAAACGAGCGGTGGCTGGAAGCGGATGCGTACATCAGCGCGCTGCCGTTCGACCGGCTGGCGAAGATCGCGCCCCCGCCCCCGGAAGGTGTGGCGGACGATGCGAGATTCCGGTGGCTCGACAAGTTGGATGTCAGTCCGATCATCGGCATCCATCTATGGTTGGACCGGGCGGTGATGGAATGGTCGCATATGATTTTCGTCGATTCGCCGCTGGAGTGGGTGTTCAGAAAGTCGGAAGTCGCAAGTGGGAAGTCGCAAGTGGGAAGCGGGCAACCGCAAACCGCAAACCGCAAACCGCAAACCGAACAGTATCTTCACGCGGTGGTGAGCGCGGCCGATGCGTGGGTGGACAAGTCGCAGGATGAGATTGTGGCGATGGCGATGTCGGAGTTGGCGGCTTACCTGCCGGGGGGGGCGGGGGTGCCGGCGATCAGGGAAGCGAAATTGCTGCGGGCGAAAGTGGTGAAGGAAAAACGCGCGACGTTCGCGGCGGTCCCCGGAAGCGATGCGTATCGACCGGCGACTTGCGGGGAGACGGCGAACCTGATGCTGGCCGGTGACTGGACGGCGACGGGCTGGCCGGCCACGATGGAAGGCGCGACGCGCAGCGGTTACGCGGCGGCGGGGGCGCTGCTGAATGAACGCATGTTGGTGGATGATTTACCGGCCGCGCGAATCACGCGCTGGTTGGCGCGGTGATGGGTGGGGCGGTTTTTCTGTGGCGCAGCACCTTGCGGATGAGCAGGGCGATGAGCAGGAGGACGACCAGGGCGACGATGACGGGGATGAACAGTGCGAGGATGGAGAGGACGATGGAGCCGGCCGCTTCGGCGGTGGAGACGATGGGGTTGCCCACGCTGGCGGTGGTGACGGTGGAGGCGGCGCGTGTGGTGACGGTGAGGAGTTGGACGCCGGACGCGACGCCGCCGCCGGCGATCACGGCGAGGGTCCACTTGAGGGCGGGGTCGATGTCGCCGAGTACGGCGGCGGTGGCGATGATGCCGGCGACGGTCGCGACGGGAGTGGCGAGGGTGTCGAGCAGGTTATCCACCCAGGGGATGTAGTAACCGGTGATTTCCATGACGGTGGCCGAGGCGAAAATCACCAGGGCGACCGGCGAGGCGATCCACTGGAAACCGGGCGACAGCGGAATCAGCGGATGCTGGCCCTGGGCCGCGAGGGATAACACCAGCAGCGGCACGAAGACGCGAAACCCGGTGGCGGCGGCCAGCGCGATGCCCATGCTTAATGCGACGATCAGATGAGGCAGGTTGTCGGACATATGGGGCTCCCGTGGAACGGCTGGTACATGATAGCAGCCCCCGGCAGGGGGGAGGGGCGGGGAAAAAGTTTCGGGTTTCAAGTTTCGAGTTTCGAGAAAAACGGACGGATTCCCGCTCGAAACCCGAAACCCGAAACTCGAAACTATTTTCCCCGCCCCCAGCCCCTACTGCGGCGGGTCATCGGGGCGTGGGGGTTTGTCTTCCATCGGCGGGTTGTCTTCGTCCTGTGAATCGAGTTTCAACCGGCGGGCCGATTCGCTCCAGGGATCGGGCAAATCATCGGCGGATTTGTCTCGCGGATCGTGCAGGGGTTTGCCCCCGCGCGGCCCGAACAGCACCCGACCGACGATCCGAACGGCCAGCCACCCCACCAATAACAACCCCAGAATCGGGGTCAGTACCCAACCGGAATCCGCGGCCAGTGTGAGGGATGGGGCCATGAGCGAATTATAACCGATTGGACGGCGTGTGAACCGGCGGGTACTTTTTAGCGTAAATGAACAGGCCCGTGGAGCCGACAATATAAGGTACGGTGTCCGAATCGGTCGGACGTTGCGCCTTGTGACCCTCAACAGCAGATTGGATGCTTTCGATGAAAACAGCGTGGAAGCGGGATATCAGTCATCCGGCGATGCGGATCGTTTTCGCCGCGATGGTGGCGATATGGGCGTGGTCGATGCCGGTGATGGCCGGGGGAGCCGGCGAGGGCGAGGGAGCCGGCGGGGACGTGACGGCGATCTCGCAGCTATCGACGCAGGCGTGGACGCTGGCCGAGCAGGGCAAGTTGCCGGAGGTTTGGCAAATGATCGAGCGGTTGCCCGCCGCCGATGACGCCGACCCGATGGTCGCCTCGTTGAAGAAGGATTTGGCCGAGCATGAAAAGTCGCAGGCCGACCGCAACGCCCTGACGCGGACCGCGCATGACAAAGCGGTGGGCGAGATGGTCGCCGCGACGGCGAAGGGCGATCTGACCAAGGCGTTGAGTCATGCGGTGGCGGCGCACGGGCTGGCGGCGGATCGCAAGGCGTTTTTGCAAGACCCGCGCATCGTGGCGCTGACCGAGCAGGCCAAGACCGCGGCGGAAAAGGCGGAAGCCGCCGGCGATTGGTTCGGCGCGATGTCGCTGTATCGCCGGCTGGAATTGCTGTACGACGATCACACCTACGACCCGGCGCTGAAACGCACCGGTCGCACGTTGCGTATGCTCAAACTTTACGTCCCGGCTGATTACTACAAACTCGCCGATGATTACGCCGTGTCACAGGGCGACAAGCCGCTCCAGCACTGGGCCGGCGAAGAGGATACCTGGGACAAGCAACTGGCCGGGATCGACATGAACATGGCGCGGCAGGCGCTGACGATGGCGGCTGACAAGCACGTGGAAAGCCCGTCTTACGATCAGCTTTTCAAGGGCGGCTACGACACGCTGCGTGTCATGGTCAACACCGGCGAACTCAAGGGCGCGTTCGCCGGTCTGGGCGATGCGGAAAAGGTCAAAGCGTTCGATGATTACCTTCAGCGGCAACAGGCCGCGCTCAATCGCCGCACCACCCCGATGACCTACACCGAGGCCAATGACAAGCTGCGCGAACTGGTGGAACAGAATCAGAAAACCGTCAACATCGCCGAGCCGGCCCTGTTGCACGAGTTCGACGACGGCGTGATCGACACGCTCGATCCGTTCTCGCAGGTCATCTGGCCCGATGAGAAAAAGCGTTTCGACCGCATGACGCGGCAGACGTTCAGCGGCGTGGGCATTCAGATCACCCTCACCGATGAGGAACTGACCTGCGTCACGCCCATCGAAGATTCGCCCGGTCAGCGGGCCGGCATCAAGCCCGGCGACCGCATCGTCACCATCGACGGCAAATCCACCACCGGCATCACCCTCGACCAGGCCGTCGAAGCCATCACAGGCCCCGAAGGCACCGTCGTCACGCTCGGCATCCGCTCGGTCACCTCCGACAAGGTGCGTGATGTGCCGCTGGTTCGCAAGACCATCAAGATTCAGTCGGTCAAGGGCTTCGACCGCCGCGTCGGCGGGCTGTGGAATTACTGGGTCGATCCGGCCCAACGCATCGGCTACATCCGCATCACGCAGTTCGGCCCGGACACCGCCGATGAAATGGACGCCGCCTACAACGCGATGCGCTACTCCGCCGCCGTGGACGCCATGAGTTCCATCGCCCTGCACCCGGCGCTGGTCACGCGCATCGCCAATGCCGGTTCGCTGTCGGTCAAACCCATCAGCGAATCCGACCGCGACGAGTACGCCCTGATCCGGTCGCGTCAATACAAAAACCTGTCCGACCTGACCGACGCGGATCGTGCGAAGATTCAGGCCTCGCTCGACAAACCCGAAGCGGTGCGCGGGCTGGTGCTTGATCTGCGGTTCAACCCCGGCGGGCTGCTCAAGGCCGCGGTCGATGTCTGCGATCGCTTCATCAGCGAAGGGGCCATCGTCACCGGCGGATCGTCCAGCAACCGCCCCTTCATGGCCGACGACAAGGACACCTACGCCCCCGCGTTCCCCATGATTATCCTCATCAACCCCGGCTCGGCCAGCGCCAGCGAAATCACCGCCGGTTGTCTCCAGGAACATCACCGCGCCCTGATCCTCGGCGAAAACTCCTACGGCAAGGGCTCCGTCCAGCAACTGTATCCCATCCCGACCTTCAACCCCCAGGCCTACGCCAAGATCACCATGCAGTATTACAAGCTGCCCTCCGGCCGCATCATCCACCGCAGGCCCGGCGTCAAACTCTGGGGCATCCAGCCCGATGTCGAAGTCCGCATGACCGAAATCCAGGTCGCCAAACTCATCAAGGCACGCATGTTGATCGACGTCCTGAAAGATTCCACCGACCCCGACATCAAGCCCGAAGACCTCCTCGGTCATGTCAAAAACAAGGACGAAAACAAGAACACCCTCGATGAACTCGACGACGGACGGCCTGTGCCCACCACCGCGGTCGGCGTCCTCAAAGAGGGCTATGACCCCCAACTCGAAACCGCCTCGCTCCTCCTCAAAACCCGCCTCCTCAGCGACAACATCGCACTGACCAAAGCCGAACCGCAAAAGTAATCACGCCGCTTGTGTTTCAAGCACGGACTGACACTGTCTTCGATGGCAGACCGTGATGGAATCCCCATTACTTTCTTGCTCTGTTCATCCGTTATACTGTCCCCCATGTTCACCGGCATCATCCAGGCACGCGGCTCCATCGCCTCCGTCCAACCCAACGCATTCGGCACACGTCTGCTCATTGATCGCGGCAAGTGGCCCTACCAACCGGCGCCCGGCGACTCCATCGCCGTCAACGGTGTGTGCCTCACCCACGCCCCGTCATTCGACGCCCCCGGTGCTGACCCCGCGCTGCTCTGTTTCGATGTGATCCGCGAAACGCTTAGTTGCACCAACCTCGGCTCCCTCAGGGTCGGCGATCAGGTCAACCTCGAATCCTCCATGCGGGCCGACACGCCCATCGCCGGCCACTTCGTCCTGGGACACGTCGATGCCGTCGGCAGAATCACCGGCATCCACAGCGGCAAAGACGAATATCGCCTCACCATCGCCGTCGAACCTGACGTCATGTCCTTCATCGTGCCCAAGGGTTCGGTCGCCATCGACGGCGTGAGTCTCACCATCGCATCAGTCGATGTGGCCGCCCCCGGAAGTAACAGTTTCACCGTCGCCCTGATCCCGACAACGCTCGAACTGACGACACTGGGCACGCATCACATCGGCGACACGGTCAACCTCGAAACCGACATGATCGTGCGTTCGGTCGTCCACGTGCTGACCTTGCAAGGCACGATCCAACCCCGGAACCCCCGGAACCCCCGGAACCCCCGGAAC
>Ga0172380_10005396_pt1 | contig 15539 bp, 16 predicted proteins | sample Leawe162metaG_FD_119747 | JGI IMG/M metagenome (GOLD analysis project Ga0172380, IMG submission 119747) | Leachate microbial communities from a municipal landfill in Southern Ontario, Canada - Leachate well 162 metaG | ecosystem: Engineered > Solid waste > Landfill > Unclassified | place...
GAACCAGGACCAGTACGGTCAACAGGGCGGGACGCATGGCACAAGCTCCTTGATGGGAACAGACGATATGGTAACGCGATTGAGTGACATGGGAAAGCGTGATAAACTGCCATGCGAATCACAATCACTTCAATCTTTTGCGCGTTCCTGCGCTTAGGCGCCTGATTGGGGGTATCTGACGGTTGGTGACGGCGATGGTCGGGCGATTCGCTTTGTTCGGTGTCATCATCGGTCAGTGACCAGACATGATCCGCCAGGCCGGCGGCCATCGCGGGGGTGCGGGGTTGCCAGCGGCCATCGCCCTTCGCGGCGGCAAGGTCGTGACGATCCCGCACGTCGAGGACCGCAGCACGATAAATATTGTCAATCGCATTCATGGGGGAAAGTGATACAAAGCCGTGACCGGTGGTCGCGTTCTTCGTCCACGGCGTGCGATCGTTTCTCCACGATTACACATCGTCGCAAGACCGCCACCACCGGTGGCGGCTTTGTTGCAGACCCAGGTCCGGCTTTTGCCGCCTGAACTATTGGGCGACAATTTTCGCTGGCCACTTGCCGTCGAAGTCAATGAATATTTTGCCCCAGCCGGGTTTAGAAAATTCAAAACCCTCAATAAGGTGTGTTTCACCCAAGATCATGGCGCGACCATGAGTGTCCGTCAGATAGACCCGGTAATGGGAAGGCATCATCGACGCATCGAACGGCTGCACACTTATGCCAGTCATGGGTTTGCCGTGTCGATCAACGACATACACATAATGAATGGGGCGAACGAATATCATCGTTGCCGCGACAATCCCCGCCGCCAAAACAGAAAAGAGAACCATGCTTATTAACAAAATACGAGCATGCTTCTTATTCATATTCGGATACTCCGTAAGCCGGAATCCAACGGCCCGTTGAAACAAGCCGCCTCACGCCGTCGCGGTTTCCGCCCGGAGTTTTTGCGGTAATTCCCATGTACCGTGCTGCCCGCACCAGTGTTGCAGATATTTCCAGTCCAGTGCCTCGTGCGTTTGCACGATCAGCACGCCTTTGACATCTTCGATGTCTTTGACTCGCCTGCCCTGTTTGCTCCAGCGCAGTTTGGTGATGATGACATCCTCGGGAGTGGGGACGAACACGGACCTGCCGCCGACTTGCCCGGTGACGCGGCGTTACGAAATCCGCATCCTGTATGCTGCGGGGGATCGCATAGCAATTGACGGAAAATGAACCGACCACCATGTAGGGGATGTGCAGTTCGACCAATACGTCAATGACGGTTATGGCGATATTTTCACTGTTCATCATGACTCCCCGGCGGATGATGATGCGGTTTGATTTTCCAGCATTCGTCCGATTCGCAGCCGGCGACGCAATTCGCTGCGCACCTTCAGATCGTCGGCATCCGGGAACTGATGCCGAATACCGGCTTCGGCAAACATGCACGCGAAATCGAACAGATCGGCACCGGCCGGAAACCTTTGCTCGAAAGTCATCTATCGGGCGCGCTGCACCTTTTCAGCGAAAATGGCGTCAATGAGTTCGCGTATCGGCTCCATCGTTTTCACCAACAAATCATAGTACCTGTGCGCCATCGTTCCACAACGTCGTCACGCCGTCGCGGCTTGGGCTTGCGCCTTGACCGGCATCAGCCAGCGTTTGGTGATCTGCTCGGCGGGCACGTCGGGGTGCGCATGTTTGATCGCGGCGGCGACCAGGCCCATGAACATCGGCTGGGGACGCAGCGGGCGGCTGGTCAGTTCGGGGTGATATTGCGAACCGATGAAATAAGGATGCACACTCGTCGGCAACTCCAATATCTGCATGATCGGATGTTGCGGATGGCGACCGGAGAAGACCAGCCCGCTCTGTGTCAGACGGTCGATGTATTGCGGATCGACTTCGTAACGATGACGGAAACGCTCGCGGATGGTGAATGCGGATTTCGTGCCCCCGCCCCCGGAAGTGCCGGGCTTGTCAGCATAGAGGAATGATGCGAGCGTATCGGGACTGACGAGGACTTCCTTGCCGCCGAGACGCATGTTTCCGCCGAGTCCTTCGATTTTTTTCTGTTCGGGCAGGATGTCGATGACCGGATGCGTGGCCTTGGGATTGAACTCGGTGCTGGCGGCCCCGGTCAGGCCGCAGACGTTGCGCGCGAATTCGATGACGGCCATCTGGAAGCCCAGACAGATGCCCAGGTAGGGCAGGAGATGTTCGCGGCAGTATTGGACGCAGGCGATTTTGCCTTCGGTGCCCCGCACGCCGAACCCGCCGGGCACGATGATGGCGTCCAGCCCGTCGAGCATTTGCGAGACGGCGGCGTGATCGGCCTCGTCGATTTTGGTGGTGTCGATCCAGTGAATGTCGATTTTGGCCGAGAGATGCGCGCCGCAATGTTCGAGTGATTTTTCGATGGAGGCATAGGCGTCGCGCAGCGCGGCATACTTGCCGGTCAGTCCGACTTTGACGGAGTATTTGCGATCGCCGGTGAGGAGATTGACGTAATTGGCCCACTGTCGTCTGGCTCTGTCCTCCATCATGGGTTTGACCCGGCCGTGCATGTCGAGGATGGAAAGGATTTCGATGTCGAGACCTTCCTGGTGCATGGATTCGGGGATGGAATAGATGGACTCGCGGTCGTGCATGGAGAAGACGCGGCGCATGGGGACGTTGGAGAACATCGCGATTTTTTCGCGGATTTTTTCGGTGGCTTCGTTGCGTGCGCGGCAGGCGATGACGTGGGGCTGGATGCCGACTTCCATGAGGCGTTTGATGCCGAGTTGCGCGGCCTTGGACTTCTGCTCGCCGAGTGTTTGCGGCTCGATGATGTAGGTCAGCGCGACGAAACAGACCGAGCCGGGGCCTTCCTCGAACGCCAGTTCGCGGAGGGCCTCGATGTAGAAGCCGTTCTCGAAGTCGCCGACGGTTCCGCCGACTTCGACGAAGATGACGTCGGCATTCTGGCGGACGGCGAGTGTGCGGAGCAGGTGTTTCACTTCGCCGGTGACGTGCGGGATCATCTGGACATCGCGTCCGAGGTATTTGCCCATGCGTTCGCGTTCGAGGACGCGTTTATAGATTTGGCCGGAGGTGGTGAAGTTGTCGCCGGTGAGATTTTGATCGAGCATTCGCTCGTAGGTTCCCAGGTCCATGTCGGTTTCCATGCCGTCGTCGAGGACGAACACTTCGCCGTGGCGGTAGGGATTGAGCGTGCCGGAGTCGAGGTTGAGGTAGCCCTCCATTTTGATGGGGGCGACGTTGAAGCCCTTGTCCTTGAGCAGTTTCGCCAGGGAGCTGGAGAAGATGCCCTTGCCCAGGCCGCTCATGACGGTGCCGAACACCGCGACATATTTATGCCGTCCGCGCACGTAACCTTCGGGCATGGGGGAGTAAAACTCGGTTTCGATGTTGGAGTGACCGGCGGCCGCCAGGATGTCGTTTTCTTCGATGGGCATATCTTACTGTAACACGCCGGGGCATGGGGAAGCAAGAGGGGGAAAGGAATGTTCAATCTGCGATATGCAATGTGCGATGTGATGCTCAGTGCGACGCCCGCTCAACCGGCACAGGCCGGGAAGGAGCTTGCCTTCAACGCCTTCCCCGGATGGCCCTTGCATCCGGGTATGATTTCGATATGATATCACATTGATATGGACCGCATTCGGCGGCTCCGCCGCGAAAGGAAGGTGACTCCGTGGACAACCCGAAGCTTCAAACCCATCAGGAACGAACGGTCAGAGTGTTCAGCGGCTGGCCCATGCTGTTGATCGACATGGCCCTGTTGCTCGGCAGCATCGCCTCGCTCATTTACGCCATCGCGGCGGGTGCCGTTCACTACGGGCATCCCATCTGGATCATGCTCATTCTCGCCGTTCTCGGCGTGATCCTCAGTATCATCCTCATGCCCGGCTTCTTCACGCTCCAACCCAACGAAGCCCGCGTACTCGTCCTCTTCGGTGATTACCGCGGCACCATCCGCACGAGCGGTTTCCACTGGGGCAACCCCTTTTATGCCAACAACGCCAAGCACGAATCCATAAGCGATCGGATGCGCGCCGCACAGGCGCGCCAAGCGAGCAATCGGCATGACAATGACAATGCGCCGACCCAATCGCCCAGCCGCTTTCGCGTTTCCCTTCGCATCCGCAACATGAACAGCGATGTGCTGAAGGTCAACGACCGGCGGGGCAACCCCATCGAGATCGCGGCGGTCATCGTCTGGCGCGTCCACGACACCGCCCAGGCCATGTTCGATGTCGATGACTACGAAAATTACATCCGCATCCAGAGCGAATCGGCGATCCGCCACCTGGCCAGCGCATATGCCTACGATCACGGCGAGGAAAACGAAACGACGCTGCGTGACGGCGTGGATGAAGTGTCGGCCGCGCTGTGCAAGGAATTGCAGGATCGTTTGAGCCGCGCCGGGGTGATCGTTGAGGAATCGCGTCTGACGCATCTGGCGTACGCGCCGGAGATCGCGCAGGCGATGTTGCGGCGTCAGCAGGCGGAAGCCGTGATCGCCGCGAGGCAGAAGATCGTGCATGGCGCGGTGAGCATGGTGGAAATGGCGCTGCACGACCTGGCGGAGAAAAACGTGATTGCGCTGGACGATGAACGCAAAGCCGCGATGGTGAGCAACCTGATGGTCGTACTCTGCGCGGAAAGCGAAGTCCACCCCGTCATCAACACCGGAACACTGTACACTTGATAGTGAATGGTGGTTGGTGGTTAGTGGATGGAACAAACCACAAACCACTAACCACTAACCACCCCCATGGCTGAACGCAAGACATTTCTGTTGCGCATCGACCCGGCGCTCTGGAAGGAACTGGAGCGATGGAGCGCGGCGGAACTGCGCAGCGTCAACGCGCAGATCGAATACGTGTTGAGGCAGGCGGTGAACAAACGCAAAGGGACGACGGGCGCGGCGGATGCCGAGCCGCCGCGTTCACGGGGGCAGTAATGCGCATCGCACTTTGAAATCGCCGGGGAGATCGGCGATTGGTGAAACAACCCGAACCGGGGGCGGAACAGTGCGGCGAGTTCGGCGATGACGGTCGGGGGAAGGGGGTGAGCGGTGATTATTCGCGATTGCTTACCACGACGGCGGAAATCGCAGCCCTTGGCGAAGATCGTGACGGCGAGCGCTACCAGGAGCACCACACCAATCCCCACCGTTATGCGCCTGAACGTCAGGTTTGCCACCTTTTCCAATGAAAATAGTCATGCGCGGATGACGCTGGCAAGTTTGATTCACAGCCGTGTCCACAGGTATTGACGCACAGGCAGGATGAATGTTTCAGATCGTTCAGGCAACTGAATGGAAGTGTTTGCGGATGACCCAACACGCGGCATCACATGACCTTCGCGCCTTCCGCTAAGCGCCGGGGGGGGTGACGGCAAGGGCGCAAAGTTTGCCGATCACTGGCAATGTTTGCGCCCCCGCCCCCGGAAGTTGGGGGCCGGCGATGAGCCGCACTGAGCACGGGCGAAGGAAAAACGTCGTGTTTTCACGGGGAATTGCACTGATTTTATCGGCTCAAATAAAAAACTTCCGGGGGGGGGCACGGCTCTTGCGATGGTTTGGGCGTGTGAGTCCGCGTACACGGATTTGCGACACCAGGTGCAGGAGGCACAACGTGTCGAACGGTTGGAAAGACATCTTGGCAAGGTCCGGCGACGAGAACCTCGGCGCGACGCTGATCCGATTGGCGAGACAAGCCGCCGCGCTGCGCCAGTATCAAACCGCCTTCGCAATCGCCAACGATGGAAGCAAATGGGGTCGGACCCCATTGACTTCCCCAAGCGGCAGTGATGGATCGGCTGGAGCCGGTCCCGACTCGTGGGTTCCCGTCCTCACGGACGACGTTCGCAGGGAGGTGGACGCATGAACTACGGTCTGTATATCTCCGCCACAGGCGTCCTGACGAACATGCACCGGCAGGACGTCCTGGCCAACAACCTGGCCAACGCGCAGACGGTCGGCTTCAAGCAGAACCTCGCCGCGTTCAACCAGCGATTGCCCGAATCGCAGGAAGACCCCGCCGGTTTCGACCTGGCCAACGACCTGCTCGACAAACTCGGCGGCGGCCTGACCGCCCATGCGGCGCTGACCGACCTGTCCGCCGGTTCCCTCCAGAACACCGGTAACGCCCTGGACCTGGCCATCGACGGCCAGGGCTTTTTCACCATACAAAACAAGCTGCCCGACGGTTCGATCACCACCGCCCTGACACGCGACGGACGTTTCACCCTCTCGCAGGACGGCCAATTGCTCACCACCGTCGGCGGACACGGCGTCCTCGACTCTTCCGGCCAGCCCATCCGCGTGGACCCGTCTGTTCCTCTGACCGTCGATGAAACCGGCCGGCTCTCGCAAAACAACCAGACCGTCGGCCAACTCCAGGTCGCCACCGTCGATCCGCAATCCCCGCTGAATCATCTGGGTCAGGGCATGTACGAAGCGTCCGCCAACTTGCAGACCAACAACTTCCGGGGGCGGATTCAGCAGGGGTTTATTGAGCAATCGAATGTTGATTCGGTGCGCGAGATGGTGGAGTTGATCCAGACCACGCGGGCTGTGAACGACAACGCCACGATGATCCGCTACCAGGATTCGCTGATGGACAAAGCGGTCAATGTGCTTGGACGAGTCGCGTGAGAGTGGCGAGTAGTGAGTAGTGCGTTTAGCGGGTGACGCGCAGCGTCCCCAGTTCCCGAAACTCGAAACCCGAAACTGAATCATGGCCACCACCGCACTCCACACCGCAGCCACCGGCATGAACGCGATCTCCACGCAGATCGACGTCATCGCCAACAACCTGGCCAACGTCAATACCGTCGGCTTCAAGGGTTCCAGGGTCAACTTTGAAGACCTGCTCTACCAAACCCAGGCGCAGCCCGGCACGGAAAACGCCAACGGCGATCAGCGGCCCGCCGGCGTGCAGGTCGGCCTGGGCGTCCGCGTCGCCAACACCGATTTCAACTTCAATCAGGGTTCCCCCATCGACACCGGCCAGCCCCTCGATCTCTACATCGAAGGCAACGGCTTCTTCTCCGTCGATATCCTCGACAACCAGGGAGCCACCATCGGCTACACCCGTGCCGGCAACTTCTTCATCAACTCCGAAGGCGACATGGTTCTCGGCAATTCCTCCGGCCCCAAACTCATCCCCAACATCAACATCCCCTCCGACGCCATCACCATCGACATCAGCGAGGACGGCATCGTCAGCGTCATCCAACCCGGCAGCGCCACCCCCACGCAGGTTGGCCAGATCACCCTCACCAGCTTCATCAACCACAAAGGCCTCAAAGCCGTCGGGGCCAACATCTTCATCGAAACAAACTCCTCCGGCCCGCCCATCGAAGCCAACCCCGGCGAGAACGGCATGGGCATCTTCAAACAGGGCTTCCTCGAAGGGTCCAACGTCGATCCGGTGAAAGAACTCGTCGAACTCATCAAGGCCCAACGCGCCTTTGAACTGAACAGCCAGTCCATCCAGGCCGCCGACCAATCCCTCCAGGTCGTCGCCAATCTCCGCCGCTGATTGAACTGAACCAATGACCCGACAGCCGAACAACACGATGTTCCCCCGAAGCCCCAGGATGCGATGTACCCATCGCTTCCTGGGGATCGGCGCCGTCCTGTTCATCTTGCTCATCCCCGCCTCCATTCGCGCCGACACCATCCTCCTTCACGACGGTTCATCCATCCGCGACGATGCCGTCGCGCTCGGCGACATCGCCGACCTCGAAGGCCCCGATGCGATCGCCCTGGCCGATGTGTCGCTCGGTTCGCTCAACGCCGCCGGTTCCGCCGGTTCCGCCGGTTCCGGGGGTTCCGGGGGTTCCGGGGGTTCCGGGGGTTCCGGGGGTTCCGGGGGTTCCCGCACGTTCACCCTCGCGGAAATCCGGGCCGCGCTTGATGCACGACACATCAACTGGGGCAAGATCGACCTGCGGGGTCCGACGCGATTGACCGTTCGCCGCGTGATATCCGATCAGACGAAAACCAGCGACATTGCCCAGGCCAATCCCATCGCCACGATCAACGCCGATGCCCCCGTGATCGGCCGCACGCTTCGCCAACTCATCACCGAACGCATTCAGCGGCAGGCGCAGCCGGGCGATGAGGCGCTGCGTATCAACTGTCAGGACGCCGATGCCGCCGGATGGTCGATGACCGACGCGGAATATCGTTTCGAGATCGAACCCGTCGCCCGTCAGACGCTTGGCCGCGTTCCTTTCAATGTCCGCTGCTACAAACACGATCAGCTTGACAGTGTGCAGCACCTGACCGTCGATGTCGCCCGCAAGTCACAGGTCGTCGTCACCTCCCGCCAGCTTCAGCGGGGCCGGATTCTCGTCCCCGCCGATCTGATCCTGCAAACCCACTGGCTCGACAGCGACCGCGTCCAGCCCGTGACCGATCTTCAAACCGCCGTCGGCCAATCCACCACCCGGCTGATCCGTGCCGACGCGATCCTGCAAACCGACGACATCGCCCCCCGCCTGCTGGTCGAGCGGGGCCAGCTTGTCACCGTGCGGGCCGTCAGCGGCGGCATCGTCGTCAAGTTCACCGCCCGCGCTTCCGAAGACGGCTCCGCCGGCCAGACCATCACCGCCGCCAACCCCCGCACACGCGAAACCTACACCGTCCGCGTCACCGGCCCCCAGGAAACCGAAATGCAAATCTCGTCCCCGAAAGAAGACGTGAAATGAAATACGCACTCATTCCATCCATCGTCCTTTGTCTCGCCGCGTTCGCCTTGGCGCAGAGTTCCTCGCTCTATCTCGCCGAGCCGCGCACCAAGGCCAACCCCGAAGGCAAAAGCGTCAATCCCTACATGCAGGCCAATTCCTACCTGGCCGTCACGCTCCCCCAGCCCCGTCTGTTCAACGTCCATGATCTGGTCACCATCGTCGTCCGTGAATCGTCCAGCGCCACCATCGATGGCGAACTGGACACCCAGAAGGAATCCAAGTTTGACGCCGAACTCACCGCGATGGTCGATATCAAACAACTGCTGACCGATCTGCGGCTCGCCCCCTCCGCGCTCAATGCCGGTAATCCGAAAGTCGGCCTCGAAGTCAAACCCGAATTCAACGGCACCGGCACTTACGACCGCAAGGATGTGCTGACCACCCGCCTGACCGCCGAGGTCGTCGATGTCAAACCCAACGGCATCCTCTCCCTCCAGGCCCGCACCTACATGGCCAACGATGACGAGAAGCTCACCCTCACGCTCACCGGCTACTGCCGCGCCGAGGACATCACCGCCGACAACACCGTCCTCAGCACGCAGATGTACGACCTGCGCCTCAGCAAACAACACCACGGCGAAATCCGCGAAGTTTCCAGGAAAGGCCTGCTGACCAAGGCGCTGGAGTTGTTGTTCAACTTCTAACCCCCCGGAAGTAGCGAGTAGTGAGTAGCGAGTAGCGAGTTTAGCGGGTGACGCGCAGCGTCCCGTCCCCGAAAGCAAAACAGCATGAAAACAGCACAACAGAACATGAACAAACCAACGTCGCCGACCCATCCCCGGTCGTCGCATGTTCTGCTGCCTTGCTGTCTTGCTGTTCTGCTGTCCCTGGCCGCCCCGGCCGGCGCAGTGCAGGTGCAGGACATGGTCCGTCTCAAGGGCACTGAATCCAGCAAGCTCGTCGGCATGGGGCTGGTGGTCGGACTCAAAGGCACCGGCGACGGCGGCAAGTTCACCCCCGCCATGCGCCCCCTGGCCGCGATGATGCAACGACTCATGGACCCCAACGTCGTCGCCACCGAACTGAAGGATGTCAAAAACGTCGCCATCGTCACCCTTACCGCCAAGCTGCCCGCCGGCACCGTCCGCGAAGGCGACACCGTTGACATTCAGATCGCCAGCATCGGGGCCGCGTCTTCCCTCAAGGGCGGCCGGTTGTTTATGACCCCGCTCTACGGCCCGATCCCCGGCTCGCCCGTGTACGCCTTCGCCGACGGCGCCATCGAAATCGAAAACGACACCGTCCCGACCGTCGGCCTGGTCAAACGCGGCGCGACCCTCACCAAGGACATCATCGCCCGCAACCTCGACCCCTTCGGCCGCATCACACTGGTCATCGACGAACCCAACGCCACCTGGCCGATGGCGAACACCATCGCCACGCTCATCAACGATCTGATGTCGCCGGACGCCGCGCCGATCGCGCAGGCGGTCGATCCAAAAAACGTCGTCGTGCAGGTGCCGCCGGCCCAGCAGTCCAACCCCGCGCCGTTCATCTCGCAACTGCTGGAAATCCACCTGGATTCCACGCTGGTTCGCACCGAGGCACGCGTCGTCATCAACAGCCGCACCGGCACGATCGTGATGACCGGCGACGTGGAGATTTCGCCGGTGGTCGTCAGCCACAAGGGACTGACGATCACGACGATCACCCCGCCGCCGGTGCCGAACGCCAACAACCCGGCCATCGACCAGCAGCCGTTCCTCGCCCTGGACCCGGCGCATCGCGGGGGCGCAAAACTTGCCGATCTGATGGCGGCGATGAACCAGTTGAAGGTGCCTCCGGAAGATCGCATCGAAATCATCAAGGAAATCCATCGTTCCGGGAAACTGCACGCGAAACTCGTGCTGGAGGATTGACGCGACGTGAATCTGTCAGCCGTGAACAACCCGACGCTTTCGACGAAGAACGTGCTGTCAATCGCGCAGCCGGCGGATGTCAGCGACCGGTTCGCGGCGCTGATGCGCCGTTCGCAATCGGGCGGCCCGACCCCGCGGGTCGAACAGGCGGCCAGACAGTTGGTGGGCTTGGCGCTGTTCAAGCCGCTGCTGGAACAGGCCCGCCAAAGCCCGTTCAAAACCGACCTTTTTCACGGCGGGGCCGGCGAGGATGCGTTCGCGGGCCAGTTGGATCAACTGCTGGCCGACCGCATGGCGCAGCGACCGGATTACCCGCTGGTGAAGGCGATTGTCCGCCAGTTCTCGCAACAGGCCAAGGCGGTGGACACGCATGGATAAGCAACAGATCAACAAGATGGAGCAACACCTGCGCGATCTGCTGGCCGAGCATGACGGGCTGCTGATGCTGCTGAAACGCAAGCACGAAGCGGTGCGGCAGGCGAAGCCCGGCGTGGTCGAGGATTGCACGATGCGGGAGAACGCCCACGTCCAGCGCATCGGGCGGATCGAGAAGGATCGCCAGCAATTACTGGCGGCGATGAGTCCGGCGGGATTGGGGCGGTTTTTGAAGTTGTCGGAGATCGCCGCGCTGGCCGACGAGCCGCAACGCTCGCATCTGCTGGTTCTGGCATCGCAATTGCGGTTGCGGATGACGGAGATCAGGGAAATCGGCCAGGTGACGAAGCAAACGATGGAAAGTCTGCTCAAACATATGCAGGGCATGGTGCAGATGATCGTGCAAACCGTCGGCGGCGGCGGCACGTACAGCCGGCGCGGGCGCGTGACCCAGCCGGCGAAACTCAGCAGCTTTTCCGCGGTGGCGTGAACAATGATCCAGATTTTTTTTCAACACAAGAGGACACGGAGTTCACAGAGAAGAATGGAATGGGGAATCTGAAATGGCTTTCTCTGTGTCCTCTGTGTTTCATTCCGGGATGAGGAGTTCGTGACGTGTCTTTGAATGCGGCGCTGAACATCGGTCGAAGCGGACTGGCGGCAAGCCAGGCCGCTATCACCGTCGCCGGCAACAACCTCGCCAACTCCGCCAACGGCGCGTACACCCGACAGTCCCCCAATCTCGTCGCCGGCACCGACGTGCAGGTCTCGCCCGGCATCTTCATCGGCACCGGCGTCACGCTGCAAAACATCATCCGCAACGTCGATAACGCCCTGAACGACCGCCTCCGTGCCGCCGTCGCCGACCAGTCCGGCTCGCAGGCGCGGCTGGACCTGCTCAGCCAGATCGAATCCATCGAAGCCGAACTGTCCGACACCAGTTTGTCCGGCAAACTCAACGACTTCTTCAACACCTTCAGCGAACTGGCGAACAATCCCTCGGACGCCTCGCTGCGTTCGCTGGTCACGCAACAGGGTTCGGCGCTGTCCGGCCAGATTCAGTCGATGCGCAACGACATGATCCAGGCACGCAATCAACTGGACGACCAGATTCGCGGCTCGGTCAACCAGGTCAATTCGCTGCTGGAACAGATCGCCACGCTCAACGGCAAGATCGTCACCGCCGAGGCCGGGGCCGGCGGCGCCAACGGCATGCGCGACCAACGCGACCAACTCATCGACCAGGTCAGCGAATACATCGACGTTTCCACCATCAACCAGTCCAGCGGCTCGACCGATGTGTTCCTCAACGGCATTCCGCTGGTCGCCGGCGGAACCAGTCGCGGCGTCACCGTCGATTACGCCACCAGCACCGACACCAGCGAACTGAATCTCCAACTCCGCGTCGCCGATGACGGCACGTTCCTCACCGCGAATTCCGGCTCCATCGGCGCGATGATGACCGCCCGCGACACCGACATGCTCCCGGCCATCGCCGCGCTGGACGATTTTTCCGCCGCGCTGATCTGGCAGGTCAACCGCGTCCATTCACAGGGTGCCGGTTCGACGCTGTTCGATTCGCTGACCAGCGCATCGGTCGTGACCGATCCGGCGGCGTCGCTGACCAGCGGCGCGTCGGGGTTGGACTTCGCGCCGTCGCACGGTTCGTTCGACATTTATGTCACGCAGAAATCGACCGGCACGGCGACGGCGACGCGCATCAATGTCGATGGCGACGGCATCGGCGGGCCGGACTCGTCGCTGAATGACATCGCCGCGCAGCTGAACGCCGTGGGCAACCTCAGCGCGACGGTCACGGCGGACGGGCATCTGCGAATCACCAGCGATTCGGGCGACTTCCAGTTCAGTTTCGCCGCCGATTCATCGGGCTTTCTCGCGGCCCTGGGCCTGAACACCTATTTCACCGGCCACAACGCGACGGACATCGCGGTGAACGACACGCTGCTCGGCGATCCGACGAAACTGGCGACCGGCGCGAATCGCACGGCGGGCGACAACGGCACGGCGCTGGCGATCGCCGCGCTGCGCAGCACGCCGCTGGATGAACTGGGCGGGCTGTCGCTGCCGCAGATGTGGACGCAGCACGTCGAGGATTTCGCCGTGCGGACCAGCCAGGCCAAGCTGTCCGTGCAGAGCGATCAGTCGGTCGTCGATTCGCTGACCAGCCAGAAGCAGTCGATCTCCGGCGTGAGCGTGGACGAGGAATCAATCAACCTCATGGCCTACCAGCGCGCGTATCAGGCCTCGGCACGATTCATCACGGTGGTGAATCAGATGATGGACACACTGATGACGATGGTGCAATAGCGTGAAAGGGCTTGCGGCTTGCGAGTCGGGCTGCAAGACGCAGGACGCAAGCCGCAAGACGAAACACTATGTCAAGCATTCCTTCCAACCTGGCGCGAGTCAGCAGCACGCTGGTCAACAGCATTCTGCTGAACAATCTCAACCGGTCCAGCACCGACCTGGTGGAGTTGCAGGAGCAGTTATCGACCGGCAAGCGCGTCAACCGCCCCAGCGACGACGCCTCGGTCGTCAGCGGCATCTCCCTGATGAACCGCACCCTGGCGCTCTACGATCAGCAGCTTTCCAACCTCTCGCAGGCGCAAATCGCCCTGGGCAACACCGACCAGTCGCTCAGCGACACCACGACCCTCATCCAGTCCGCTTCGACCATCGCCAGTTCACAGGTCGGCATCGGCTCCACCGCCGAAACCCGCGCCAACCAGGCCCAGGTCATCGTCTCCCAGATCAACGAACTGCTCAACATCGCCAACCGGCAGATCAACGGCATCTACCTGTTCGGAGGCGATCAATCGACCGTCGCGCCCTTCAGCGAATTCAACGGCGGCATCCGCTACACCGGCTCCACCGAAGACCTTCAGGCCGACCTGGGTTATCTCAGTTCGCTGGGCATCAACGTCAACGGCGACGACGCGCTGGGCGCGCTGTCGGGCCGGATCAACAGCAGCGTCGATCTCGATCCGCAGGCGACGAGCACGACACGACTGAACGATGTCAACGGCGCACGCGGTCGGGGCGTGACGCTCGGCTCGGTCACGCTCAACGTCGATGGCGCCGCGGTCACGGTCGATCTGCGAGGCAGCGACAACCTCGGCGACATCACCCTCCGCCTCAACGATGCGATCAACAACCTTGATCCGACCGCCGGTTCGCTCAACATTTCCGGCGGCGGCCTGGCGCTGACCGCCAACGCCACGCATCAAATCAGCGTCAGCGACATCGGCACGGGCATTGTCGCCGCCGATCTGGGCATCGGCATCACCGCCGACGCATCACTGTCGGGTGTTCCGATCACCACTTCCGGCGCAGACCTCGATCCGAAACTCACCGCGCTGACCACGCTCGCCTCGCTGGGCGCGGCGGTCGATTTCACCGGCGGGCTGAAAGTCACGCAGGGCGGCACGACAAGCATCATCGACTTCTCCAGTGCGACCACCGTGCAGGATTTGATCAACGCCGCGGCCAACAGCGGGCTGGGCGTCCGCATGACGATCAGCGCCGACGGCAAATCGCTGTCGCTGGTCAACGAAGTCAGCGGATTGGATATGAGCGTCGGCGAAAACGCCGGCGGAACCACCGCCGCCGACCTGGGCCTGCGAACGCTCGACACCACCACGTCGCTGAGCGATCTGAACTTCGGCAAGGGCGTCGAAACCGTCACCGGGACGGACTTCCGCATTCACACGCACGACGGCAGCGACATTGATGTCGATCTGGCCAACGCCACGACCGTGCAGGACGTGCTGGCGGCGATCAACGCGGCGGGCGGGGGGTCGGTCACGGCCGCGCTGGCCGCCGACGGCAACGGCATCGTGCTCACCGACACGACCGCCGGCGCCGATGCGTTCACGACCAGCGAACTCAACGGCTCGCACACCGCCGAGCAACTGGGCCTGCTGGCCAATGCCGGGGCGGGCGGCACGATCACCGGTTCCGATGTCGGACAGGTGCGAGTCGAAAGCGTCCTGACGCATCTGATGATGCTGCGTGACGGGCTGACCAACGACGACGCGCGGCTGATTACGGACGCGGGATCGAAACTTTCGACCGACGGCAATTCGGTGACCAGCGCGCGGGCCGACGTGGGCGTGCGCGAACGGCTGGCCAGCGATCTGACTTCACGATTGAGCGATCAGAAACTCGGTGCCCAGTCGCTGCTGAGCACCATGCAGGACGCGGACTACAACGAAGTGGTGTCCAAGTTCGTGCTGGCGCAACAGCAGATGGAAGGCGCTTTACTGGCGGGACAGAAAATGCTCTCTCTGTCCCTGCTGGATTTCTTGCAGTGACGCGTGTCACTGCCGCCCGGACGACCACCGGCTCGGTCGCCCGGACGCAGACAGGATGTCGCCCCCCGATTTTCGGGGGTCATCCAGGATGGATGAGCCGGCACAATGAGGTGCGTCATGCAAATCATGACCTCACGGTTCGGACAGGTGGATGTGGATGACCAGCGGGTCATCGAGTTCTCCCGCGGCCTGCTGGGATTCCCCAAGTACCGCA
>Ga0172380_10005397_pt1 | contig 15539 bp, 46 predicted proteins | sample Leawe162metaG_FD_119747 | JGI IMG/M metagenome (GOLD analysis project Ga0172380, IMG submission 119747) | Leachate microbial communities from a municipal landfill in Southern Ontario, Canada - Leachate well 162 metaG | ecosystem: Engineered > Solid waste > Landfill > Unclassified | place...
TAAGGAACTTTGATCCACTGAATACTACTTCTACTTCAAACAACATGACTATCCAATCATATAAAGGATTGCGTGCTTTGGGATTACGATGAACTGGTCCCCAAGGGCTTCCATGAAGAATCCTTGAGATTCTGTCTCTTGATAGATTACCTTAGGGTCGGCATCGGCTGAGACAACTTCACCATTGGTTAACTTAATTGTTGTCATGCGATTACCATATAATCTTTGGCGGTAGAAAGTTCAATGAAGCAGGCATATTCCTCATCCTGACTGTACCAGTGGTAATGTTCAAGGTCATTGGAATCAACTCTGATCCATCTCCTGTTCTTAGCACGAATGACGCTACCTACTGGTGGTTCTACCGGCCCAACTTTCTTGATTAATTCAAGACCAGACACATGCTTACTAGTGTACTCAGCACCACGATCCTTGATAGTAATACCAACAAGGGTTACTGAGTCGCCGGGAGAGGCATAGAGATATCCTTCTACCGTTCCACTCTTACCGTTGGAATCAGTAATGCTGGCTCGCACAATGTCCCCATTGCCAAGTTTTCCCAATTGCTTAGTAACTTCGTAAACATAGGTCGGTCTATTAATCACAGTGAATTCTCCATTAGCAAAATAGTATACATTGTTGAGGCCTCGGATGGGATTGATAATTCTAATGCCATAGGAAAGGCCATTGATTCTTTCAATGACCCCATGTTGACCACTGAATGTATCTCCGCCATTATATGGGTGTAGATTTTTTATCTTTACCTTGTCGCCAACGTTCACGAGATATCCTTCCAAGTCGCCAGAGCATAGATGCTGACAGTCACACGCTTACCATCACTGGCATCAGTGACTTCAATTTTCTTAGTGCCAACATTACGAGCACGCGAGAGCCTAAACTTTTCTGATACCTTGTCATATGACTCAGTGACAGTAAAGGCCAAGCCGGACAGCAGTTCAATTTCAGTCATTTGATTCTCCAATTGTATGCCATGTAACACGTTCCTTATCAAACCAATCAGCAGTGCGAAATCCGTTAGAACCATCTCTAGCCCAAACAACAATCCACTCATTGTCTTCGACTAGAACGGCGGTAAACTCTTGATTATTGCCTTCGACTAAAACGGTACCCTGAATTATTGATCCAAACTTAGTTGGTTTGGCACGATTAATGTAATCAAATCTAATAAATCCACTTGTGGCTATTGATCCGGGTCCATCATCTCTGCGTACATGATGACCAGCAACCATTGTGCCGTAGTCTCCATAATACACATCACCTTCTAGTGGCTCAGGCATATTCCATAGTTGCCAGATGACCTTATCACCTGAATGTGATTTCATCTGGTTGATTTCTACATCGTTTGGCATCTTCATAGTCGCAGTCTACACTATTTGCTTGCTATTGTCAATAGTCAGAGATACCAATTGGATTCATCTTCCTGATTGAAATGAGAATAGATTAAGAATGACACAATGAATCCTCCAACACACATTACGACTACCGGCCCAACAAAGAACCAGAGTCCTAGCAGCATAAAGATTGCAATGAGTATCATAGTGTATAGGGCCACATTTCATTTGCTTTACGCATACCGGCTTCAAGAGTCTGCCTAAAGAACCAAGTGTCTGTCCTAGGATGGAAGTCTCCACGCCTAAAGGCTAATGCCCACTTTGCAGGATCAGTACCTAGTTCTTCGATCTTTTCTTGCTCAGTCTTTTCATATGGGTAGATATCTAGTACGCTAATAAGCATTTCTGGATAGTCACCAAATCTAATGAGGTAATGACCATCATGGCGAGTCTCAGTGATCTTTCCTATGAGTCCAAAGACTAATTGAAATAGTTCTGTCTCGGGTCTAGCAATTACTTCCCGGCCTACTTTGAGTTCATCATAAATCATCATCGCTTGGAATCTAGCGTCCAGTCATTCCATAGCCTGAAAAAGATTCTCACGGCAAAGAACAATGCGAAGGCAAATGCCACAATAAATAGTACGCCAAAGATAGCCAGTAAGACAATAAAGAATTCCATTAGGACTCCACAGTTACATTTACAGTATAAGTTGGAAGATCAGAACACCAGATTGGTTGAGGCAATGTCCAGCCATTATTGACCTTACAATCACACTTCATTACCCATGGTGCCCAGACTTGACCGCAACTAGGACATTTCCAACCAGTGTCAGAAAGTCGTTGGTATTCAAGGGGTTTTGGTTCACCAATAGTCATTAGCGATCCAGTAGAAAGATTGCGAGTAGTACCAGCAAAGCAATGATTATAAAGCCGATTACGATGATGCCATAAATCCACAGAGGACTAAGGACTAGCCACCATGACCATGTAGCCACCACGCCTACTTCTGCCAACTTCAAGCCAACGAATAGAACAGTTAGCAGTACCGCTAGAAGTCCTAGACAGCCGCCACCATTAGTTGTAGTTTCACTCATTTATATCTCCCATCAGTACCGCTGCCATTTTTTCAAGTTCAGTCGGATTCTTTTCAATTGTCTCTTGCAGTTCTTCTAATGAATTAATCCCATGAGTACCTGCAAGATGACCCATGATGAATTCTTTAATTACTTCCTGTAGTCTAGGCTCAGGGGTGTGTTTTAATGCGTCTGCACTTGGGCGGTAAGTCCATTTACAAGGCCACACAGGACAAGAGTAATTAGTTATTAAACCCATATCCCCAATAGTTTCTGATTGCATTGCCGATCTTGGCAATTTCGCTTCCCGCGAGCATATCATTAGGCCCATTGCCATTGAAGAATAATTCAGCGGCATATTGTTTTAAGTAATTATCAATATCATTGGCTACGGCTCCAATGATCTTATCTAGATCATCTTCCCAATAGGCTGCCATGACATTATGTGCGGCTGCAATTGCATAGACCTCATTGCGAAGTCTCCTGCGTTCGTCTAATTCCATGGTCACAGTCTATCAGATAACCGTATGAAAGTCAATGGTTTTAAAGAGTTGTTCCAATAGTCAGGATAACCGCCATAATCACTACTATCCAAGTAATGGCTGCGATGAATCCCCACAAGCCGGGTATCAATGTGCAAAGTCCAATACCACCCATGACTAATGCAATTACAGCGAAGACTAGTAGAATGAATCCTAGCATCATGAAGAATGTTTTGATCACAGGAATTCCGAACTAAGGGCGATTGCTGCTGAGATTCCAGCAATGACCCATAGGCCACCGAGAATCAATGCCCAAGCAACGGGTAGGTATGTGATGAGAAAGAGCACTCCAAAAAAGGCTCCTAGCACTACCACTACCAATAAAAAGGCACTAAAGACTTGCAAAAATGTCTTAATCATAGTAAATCGTTTCCTGTAATCCAGATTGCCAGTATGGTAATGACTACCAATACCGCCCAGAAATATGCTCCTGCAACAATAAGCCAGATAGTGAAAGCAATCACGCCAGCAATAATTGCTAAGCCGAGAAATGTTCCAACAAAGTAGAAAAAGCCATATAGAAATTCCATTAGAATGGGTGCCACTTTCCTGTAGATATTGCAGCAATGAGATAACCTATCCCACAGCCAATCCAAATAATTAATAATGGTAGTCCAACGAACCACCACGGAATGAAAACGATGCCGGTAGCAATGGCTAACCAAAATCCAACCAACAGTGCAATTCGTATTCCAATAAGGAATTCAAAGAACCATGTGCGATCAATCACGAATATGCTCCCAGAGTCCAGACTGAATAGCCACGCCAGATATCCACCAGAGCCAAGTAGTGGCTAGGATGCCTGCAATGACCCAAAGGAATGTCGATAGGCCAACGAATAAAGAGGTAACTAGAGCAATGAAACCAATATGCCAGAACATTATCTTGATTCTTAGTAATGCGCTGTCTGGTCCAGCAATGGGTACTGAATCATAAAAGTTTTTAATCATTCCGCTCCAAAGATTTCCTGTAGGTACATATGTCCTCTGTGCTTGGGATCATGACCATTCATATAGTTAAGAGCATCGGCCTTAGAATTGAATTCGGCATCAATGTCATCGTCGTACCAAACAATATAAGTAGCACCAGACACTTCGATGTGATCAATGGTGTATCCCTGATCAGTGCTACTAGCAAGAGCCACATCTACGTCCATAATGGCATCGAGGTCTGCCTCGATAACATCGTATGATTCGCCTTCAAGAGTGATTGTGTAGTCAATTATGTACTGGCCTGTGATAACGAACTGCATTGCTGCTCCCTATTCGGTGATTGTTTCCCATCTTGCGATGAAGGTGAGGGATTGTGAATTAAAGTTGCTACTAAAGGAAATTCTAGCCTCTTGTGGAACTCCTAGGTCTGCGGCATCATTGACAAGACGCTGAAGGTCGCTAAGTGCTGGTATGCTTGGCAGAGCCTTGGAATATTCATGCTTAATCATACGCTGATGATTTCTGCAAAATACGTTTCATTCTTATCTGTTTTCTTTTGGGTCGCTGCTTTGCGAGCCGCTTGGCGTGCCGCCTCTTTGTCTTTTGCGGTTCCATTGGCAATTTCCATTCCACCTAGAGTCTCTAGATGCCAAAGCCAGTCACCAGAGTCGTAACGGTCATGAATCATTGTCGCTTTGAATTCCATAGTCGTATCCTATCAGATTTTTTGGTAAATGTCAATGGCTTGAACGGCACTATCTGTATAGAGAACGATATTGTCGTCAATACCAAATTCGGTCAGCCTCTCCTGAGGAATTTCCTTGGCCTCGTCATAATCCTTAGCATCCACCCATGCCACAAAGGTACCAGCAACTAAATACTTCATGACTTCTCCACCACCAAGGCTTCAATCTCGTAATACTGCCCCTCATCATCGAATAGAATCTCAAAGCGATTCTCAATCTCATAGGCGGCGGCATCTTCAGCATCAGCAAATCCTTCATCAACCTCTGTATCATAGTCGAAGAAAAAGCGGAATGGAATCGTAAGGTTGCCTTCTACTAGGTGTCTACTCATTGGCTCTCCATGTTGCATCGGGCCAGTCAATGCTGGCATAAATTAGTTTCTTAAGTGCTGATTGTACTGCTGTATGATCAGGGAAAAGATCGGGGAATTGAACTGTGTGCCATGCTGTAGTGAGGCCAACTATTGCTTCACCAGCCTCTTGACCTCTCAGATAGTCATTGAGTGGCATTCCAAAGAGTGTTTGGTAAATATATGAGCCATGAACGCTCTGCTCATAGACTATTTTATCTGTGGTTTCAAGTCTTAATTGCACAGTGATTCCTTAGCAGTTGTTGACACAGTTAGAGCCTCCTATGTGGGCACCAGTGATACTTGTGATTCATTGCTATGCAATAAACTGATTCTATTTCATGCTGTGATTCTCTAAAGAGTCGCAAACTTTCATTGTATCTTACCACGACTTCGGGGTCTAAGTCAATAGTACAGTCAGCATATTCTGAATCGGTGAGGACAATTGATACTCCATCAATATCCAGCATTGCACCAGTTTTCATAGTTTTCTTTCCGGGCAATGCCCTGTATCCCATAACTCAGAATGTATTAAGACCTTATTGCAAGCAGCACAAACTAATTCATGCTTGCACCATGGTTTGCGTGACCATCTATAGAGCATATCACCACACTGAGCATTGGGGAATCGCCTTATGGTTGAATCCCAATACCCGGCTACTCTAGCAATAGGTGTATGCTCCCGCCCTTTGTGACCACCACACCATCTGCGACGATCCTTGTGTGATCGCCATGGCATCATTTCTTCATCGGACGGGAGATACATTTTACTCCTAAACGCTTACTAGTGACTCGCCAACTTCTGCTGGCATTGAGAAACTGCCACCCTTTAGACGGGCGGTAGAGATTGCACTGTCCATTGTGGCATACATCATGGTATTACCAATGGCACTGTTGCGGTACTGAGTAGTATTTACTCCTAGTGCTGCACCCTGCCATGCTGACTGATCAGCACCAATGAACTGGAATGTCCAGCCTGCACCCTGCTGAGTTTCAATCAGAGCCTTGGTCTTCTGCAAGTCGTACTGACGGCTAGAGTTCTCATCACCATCTGTCACAATGACAAAGATAACCTTTTCAGGTCGCAAGCCCTTAGGCAAAATCTCAATGTCAGTCTTGGTCTTCTGGATTTCCCGCCCAACGGCATCAAATAGTGCTGTCCCGCCGCGAGGAACTAGTTCATATGAGAACTTCTCAGAGACCATGCGCTGCTTGGTTTCATGGATCGTATCGAAATCAACCAATGTGACTGTGAGCACGCCTTCCTCTGCAAATTGATTCTTAAGCAGAGAATTGATACCGCCTTGGGCATCTCGCTTGACAGTATCCATTGAGCCTGAACGGTCAACCACGAATGTCAAGTGTGTATAGTTTGATAGCATATATTCTTCCTTTCTTACTCTTATGAGTAGGATTCTTGGAGGGCATCCATCACATAAGCGATACCGGCCCACTTCAATGCATCATCACGATTCTTGAATGCATATTCTCCATCACACACATCAGGATCAGTGAGAACAATAAACTCTACTGCTGCATCTACTAGTGTGTCGTAAATCTCGTTAGCCTTCTTGCCCATTTTGTGCCTCCTGTAGTAGCGCATTGAGCGCATCTTGATCCATACCGTCTAATGCTTCCTTGGTGATTACAAAGCCATACTTCGGGCTGTAATACAACTCAGGAGTTATCTCAACTAATTCCAAGTCCATTGTCTGACCTTACTGGCTGACTCTTATATCGCCTAGTAGTTTCTTGACCGTTTGAATAATTGGGTAGGAATCCAAATGATTGGACCTGTGCTCCTAGCCTGCCATTATGTGGCTTATGCCATGACTTCCAATGAGCATTGAATCCATTTGGTCCACCTAGTCCCCAAGTCTTACACTGTTTGCACTTCCATACCGCCATGCATTACTCTCCAATTGCAAACAATTCGGGCTGTGTATGACCATAGCCGTACAGATAAATTCGTGGGATACCAATAGTATAGCACTGTGACAGCATTTTGTCAATAGTTTCAGTCTGTTTTGCGATAGGCCAAGGATTTCCCTTGCCAAGTAGATTCATATTTGTCTCAGTAATCCATAGCGGCTTGTTGGCTCTACGCTTTGTTTCTGAATATACTACTCTGGCATCATGTGCCCAATAAGTAATGCCATTAGAAACAGGATAAATATGTGCTGCCCATATATCAAACGGGTATTTGATGAGATGATAGGCACGCATAATTGCATTAGCCTTGCGAGGCCAACCACTAGGGATTCTAGGCTGTAATGGTGCTGATACAATCATGGCACGAGAATCAATACGATCAATGATCTTTCTGGCTGATTGTGTCATAGTGGCAAGAACTAGGTATTCACCACTATAGAATTTTGGGTCAGCCGGTTCATTCCAAATTTGGTACTGATCAATGCGTCCCTTATAGCGTCTGGCAACTGCCTTGACATAATTTTCCCAGAGGCCATAATTCTTGGGTGGTCTGTTAGTACCAGCAGGAAGCCATGGTGCTTGACCACCATCAGGATCACGAGCAGCCCACAGTGGTGGATGACCTAAGACAAGCATTACCGATCTGTTGCCAGCCTGATCTACTAATTGATCTAGTTTAGTCCAGTTGAACTGTCCTTGTACTGGCTCTAGGTCTGCCCATGTAACATTACAGTCCCAGAGTCGCAATGGACCAGTGGGATGCATAACATTGATTACATTGTGTCCAACCAGTGTCATTCCATCACCCTATACTGCTTATATAGTCTACCGGCTGCCTGAGCAAGAATCATGTTCTGAATTGGATGAATGTAAGAAACAAATTCTTTGTAATCTGCCTTGGAGCCTTCGCCAGTGCCACAAATAATTGTCATCAGTCTACAAAGTTCGCCGGTAACACGCATGGCTTCATGCTCAACATCTAGTAGTGGCTCATTCATGCTAATACCATCGTATCTATAGCAGTAGGGACAGTTACTTTACAATTACAAGATGAGCAATGACCACCAGTAAAATAACTACCGATTCCATTGTCATCATCAAAGGTCACAGCAATTACTAACAGATCACAGCCGCATTCAGGGCATGATCTAGTGGGGATTCCACGCCAAGACTTCTCAATCTTAGTAATGCCAAGAGGCTGCAACAGTTTCCATATCAGTGCCATTCATATGTCCCATCTGGATAAACAATTACCATGGTCAGTGGTCTACCGGCCTTAATTTGCTTTTGTGTGTAGCGAATGGTTGCCCATGTGCCAGATCGCTTAATTTCCTGCATTTCACCGGGAGCAGCAATCATAAATGTCGAACTATCAACAATATCATGGTTGCGATCTAGATATTCCTTAGGCTGCCACTCATAGTTGAAATCACAGAAGGCACGCTTGGACTCATTAATCGGAGGGTGCCCAACAATATACAGACACTTGAAACGGCACAACTGATGAAATTCAAAATCGGCTCCAATGCAATCTCCATGATGTGCTTCTCTAACCATTGGCTGGCTAATGAATTCCATGACCTTAAACGTCTGCGGCTTGGTCATGCCGTGTTGTGTTCCGGTGAATCCTAGGATAGTCATGCTGCACGCTTCCCAATAAGATCAATGTAGTCAATCAAATATGCCTCTGCCGGAATTTCTTCCTTGAATCCAACACGGCAGACAAGAATGATCTTCTCGCCATTGCGATAACTTGGGCTAGGCTTAATTAGAGTATTATTGAATGGACCCGTCCATCTACCGGGATTGCCGGGTACCAATGTCCCCTGCATTTCCTTACGGAGTTCTGGACTGATTACATCTTTCCACTCACGGAATCTATAGGAGACTTCAACTGGTACTAATTCTGGCTGAGACTCAAACGCATGATTAACTAGTTCTTCATAGAGTTCAGTCTTATCCTTTTGAAGATTGATAGTTCCGTAACGATTTCTGGCATCGTAGTGTGATAAGAGCACTGGCTCACTCTGAATCTCAAACTGTATCATGCTTGTATCCTATCATATTACTAGGGAATTGTCAATGGCGTGGGTGTATAAATGGCGACCATTCCAATCTGGCAAGCCATTCCCTTGGCAAGAGGACTTCACGCTTAGACATATGAAGTCTAATGAGAATCTGATCAGACTTCATATCATAGTCAAGATATTTCCCATAATCCAGCACGAAATCTTTATTCTGATTTCCAGCGACCACTACTAGGTTACAGAAAATATACTCATCCATATCGTGCTGATCAATGAGCAGAGTTAGGTCGTGTTCTCTTGCAAGAAATGGACCGCGCCAATTCCTAACAATGAATTCTCCGGTTGGAATCATTTCCAGAATCTCAACAACTTCTGGACCTTTAGATGGAATTTCCCACGGCACATAGGCTGCAACTCTACCCCACATCATCGACCCCCATTAGATCATGCTCTTGTGTGTGATTGGCATATCGTTCCTCATCTTTGGTACGACAATCAGCACAGTAAGTCTTAATCCAATATCGAGTAGCCTTAGTTTCAATTCTGGTAGGAAGCCATTCGTCACCGACTTTTTTGTATGTCCTGTCAATCCCGCAATCTTCACAGGTATAACGAGACATTTCCTCAGCATTGCTAGCAATGATCGCTAGAATCTGACCCTCAGTTGAGTCATATGGGAACTTACTGTCATAGTAATAGCGGAGTTTACCAAACTTCTCTTTAATCTGCCTAATCGTATAGTCTGGATCAATGAACTTCATGAGTTCATCAGTCCGATCACAAATCTTGGCCCATCCCCAATCTTGGGTATACCATTCAGTCATTATGACTCCTATTGCTTGAGTGTTGGTTGCAGTCTGAGACCGCTTCTAAATACCGCCTGCTTGAATTCCAGTGACAGACCTTCAAAGATATCGAGAGTAAGAATAGTATCGAAGGCAAATGCCTTGTCAAGTTCCTCTCTGATACGCTCTACGCTTACGCTAGACAGGAGTGGAGGAAGCCAGTCAGAGTAGAGTACCTGTCTGATATCGTGGCTAATGTGCATCTGCTTGGTCACTGCGAATCTAATTGCTCTAAGAGCACGCAGAGCATCCTCACGAATACGATCCTCTGCATTACCTACAGCACGCAGTTCACGATTTCTGAGGTCTACCTGACCACCGAAGGGGTCAATAAGAATACCCTGTGAGTTTCTAGCCATTGCGTTTACTGTAAAATCTCGTCTGCGCAAGTCTGAGAGAAGGTCTGTTGGCTTGGTCCAATCAGGCCTGCGACCATCTGAGTATGGGCCTTCCTCTCTCGCCCATACAAAATCAATCACCCCGGTATATCCCCTAAATCCAGTCTTTGGGGTAATCGCTCTGATAGTTCCATACTCAGGCTTAATTAGAACTATTTTAAATTCATTCATTTCTACGAATGCCAGCAAATCCTCAAATGAATTTGCGATGCAGGAATAGTCAATGTCTTTACTAGAAACGCCCAAGAGACTATCTCGGACGCATCCTCCAACTTCAAACACTTCTACAGACATTATTGCCTCCTGTGTGATATACTTAGTAAGTGTACCACATATAAATCAAATCGTCAAGGAGGAATCATGAGAGATTTAGAAGTAGCATGGCTAGCGGGATTATACGAAGGAGAGGGAAGTTGTAATATAACTTCTGGCAGGGCAATTCGTATTGAAATAGCAATGACTGATGAGGATATTATCAATAGAATACATAGTTTGACTGGCGTTGGCTCAGTTAAGACTGCTCCAAAAAGAAAGGCTAATTATAAACAGGTTTACAGGTGGAGTATTGGTGGCATTGCTGCGGTGAACTTATTGCAGCAAATGATGCCTTGGCTCGGTGATCGCAGGAGGATACACGCTGAAAATGCTATTAATAACTGGAGAACAAATAAATCTCAGGCAGCGCGTGGCGATGACTCTTGTATTCATGGGCATTTATATTCAGCACCGGGGAATAGAAGGACAAAATATGGCACTTGCCATTTGTGTAATTTAGAAGCATCGAAGCGTTATCGTGAGAAGATACGCTAGTTAATAGGCCACACTACTACACATGGCTCTGCTGCTGCTAGTCTTTCTGCAATCTCATCAGGGTCATGGCCCTCTAAATAGTCTTCGTCAATGACTTGCCCACTCCATGTAGAATCAGGTTCATAGAATGCTGCCTCAGCACCAGACATTGGACTATAGCCATTGCCCTCTGAGTCTGCCTGCATTACTAGAATGGAATCGCCGGGTAGTTCTTTGAGCAACTCAATGAGTTCTGTTACGGTCATACCTTATGAGCCTCCGCCTTAGCAATACCCCATTGGTCCATCTTGTCTTGAGAGGTCTGTGCCGCCTGAGCAACCTTAATCGCTCCACGAGTAAATTTATAGCCATACTTATCTAGCATTGGCAGAACATTAGTGGCTGTGCTGTTTCTAAGTTCTGAGAAATCACCACTACCATCATCAGCGTCCATTAGTGGGTCTTTGAGACTAGAATCAAGATAATCAATGAGGGCTGTACCGACAATGCAACATGCATCCCCATGTTGTGTGTATCGGCATCTGCCAACTACAAAGTCTTCACCCTTAGCCTCAACTGCTGAGTCAATGAGTTCTAACATTTTACGCTTATTAATCTTCATTACTTCCCCGATGCTTGGGCATAGGCAAGTGCCAATGTAGCAAATGCCTGTGCTGAGTTAGTGGTATTAAGCCTAGCATAATGCCTGACTTCTGATTCAAGGTCTTCTAGTTTGGCTTTAAGTTCACTGTTCATAACGCTCCTAAATGAATACTAGAACTGCGATGAGTACATAGGTTGCATAGTGCATAAACTGGTCAAGACCATGCCAGAACCAATAGATAGGTTCTGTGACCTGATCAATACCCGGCCCATAGTGTGCTTTGATGTAGTCTACATTATAATGGATACTAAAGTCAAGGGCTGGAAGCAAAAATATCCACAAAGGGAAAGTTCCCATGAAGAATATGACTACAATGGCGATTCCGGTTCCCCATGAATGCAGTAGGGAATGTAGGACTCCCCACCAATTGCCATAGATGCCCTTGCCTGCGAGCATTGCGGGAGTCTGCCACATATAGTCAAATGCGAAGTGCTTGGCAATTAAAATTGTAAGCAGTATGACTAGCGTAATTTCCATCTAGACTACTTAATCTTATATTCGTAGCAGACCGGGCAATACAGCCCAATTACCTTCAATGAGTGATGCCTAGCCAATGGCAATAAGTTGTCATTCTTGCACTCACGATTAAAACACTTCACCAGATGCTCACCTTCGCTATTTTACAGAAGTACATAAATACTTCATCTTTGATTTGTTCTTCTAAGCCTAGTTCATCGAATGGAACCATATCTGGATGGGTCTTTTCGATTTGGTCACGGACCAATCCATAGGTCCAACCAAGATCAATGTATGCCTGCCACCAAGAATCATGTAGTTCCTCAGGAGTCATATCGTGATCCATGGCAGTATAGCGGCCCATGAATTCAATCATTTGTTCCTTGAAAGCATCGTCACGTTCTGACCATGGCTCAGGAACAATAGGAGCAAAGTTAGCGGCTGCCTGCAATCTTGCCGCTTCATAAGCAAAGATTGTCTGTCGCTCTACCTTTGAACCCACAGGCCATTCAACTGGTCTAAAGTCCTGAGTCACTAAATTCCAAACTGTCGATGATAAACTCCCATACCCAATTATGTCCTAACTTGTTAAGTCCATTAGTTGCCTGTTCACAAGCATCTTCAAATGTTTCTGAATAAACGGTTACTGTAATGACTGATCCCTTGGCTTCCAGATCATGACTAAAGAAATTGCGCTTGGCGGGATAGGCTCTTAGTTTATACTGAATCACTTGTCCCTCTTACCTAGACAGACCCAACTGGCTCCACATACTGAGCAGCGGGTACCTTTGGGTGGTTCTGGACAAACCATGATTGCTCCACTTCATAGACAAGTTCATCTAAGTTATTCCAAATAGTGATTCTGTCCCAATCAAATGGGAATCGCCCGGTAGAGCATTGATAGTCAATCTCAAAAGCACAACCGATGGGCATATTAGGACCAAACATCGTACCGCGATGTTCCTTGCCCTTAGAATCAATGACAAGCCAACTCACTTCATATGAGTAAGGTGATCCCATGCTTGTCTCCCTGATCGAGTAGTGCTATCTTAACATACTCTCAGAGCATTGTCAATAGCGATTAGGAATCTTTCTGTCCTCCACCGGGATTAATTCTCCCACATGCTGAGCCTGAATATCCTTACGAACCCAAGTCTCCCCATAAGTAGTATCTAGATTATGAACACCCTCACGGCGTAATAGTCTGATTGCATGACTCTGGAATGTAGGATCATCACTCAAGTTTAGATAGTTATTGTGACTCCACACTAGATCATAAAATGCTGGTGAGTTGACCAGAAGCATACCCGCAGTATTCCAGTGTTCCTCAATGCGTGGATTGGCATTGATTAACTTACCAGTTAGACCATAGGCAGGAACATCTACGGATACCAATGGGTGGTCAATCTCTAACAATTTTTCAATGATTTCAGGAGTTAGGACCATATCTGAATCAACATAAAGAATGGCATCATAGTTGACCCCTAACTGCTCAGTAGGCTCTCCCCAATGGTGACCACTGATTGATCGGACACGCTGAGCGTACTCCCTGACAAGATTTCTACCCATCTCAATTCTGATCCAGCGATTGGCAGAGGTTACCGATTGCTCTCCATCATCTAGGCTATAAGTCCAGTATGGAATTCCTTTATCATTTAGGAAGTCAATGTACGAACCATACCCGGCGATTCCATCGCGGCCTGTTTCCAATGCTGCAAAGAATACTGCGTTAGGGAACTTTTCTCTAATGGTGTTAATGTTAAGCAGCCAAGCATCAGAGCCGTCGCGCACTGCCTTCCAATCAACCAGTGGTGCGCCAATAACAAAGTGCTTGTCATAATCAACTTCCCTAAACATATTTCCCTACAAAGTCTGAGCAAATACCCGCAGGATTTTCTTCCTGTGGAGTGAGTGGATAGGTTTCTGGTAGGACTCTAATTACATTTGAAAGTCCTCTAGTTGGACTAGATGGATATGCCCAAATGTAACCCTTAGAGGTCAGAGTATAAAAGTCCTTGTCATGGAAAAAGAAATTGAAGTCATTCTCTTGACAGAACTTCATTGCCCACATATCCTTGCAGTGGACCCACAACTTGTCGAGTCTAGCCAATAGATATTCTTCGTACAAATGATATTGAGGAACATCGTGACCGCTAAATGGTTCGCCATGCACCACTCTCAAATCAATTTCAACATCATACCCGTCACTTATAGCAGCATCAATATAGGCAGGGCTATTCTCCAATGACTTATTTGGCCCCGCCGAATTGCCACGATGAGCAATGAGGATCACTTAGTCACCTGAATCCAAATCCAATTGCGGTGATTATCACCCGGACCAGTTGGCCTAATGTCTGATAGATACGACCCAAATCCGATTGCCTCTAAGTCATCAATTACATCTTGCTCATTTGTGATTGATACATCACTATGTCCGTTGGTGCTGGCAGCATCAAACTGATCATCTTGCCATGAAGCAGTTGGGTATTCCTTTCCGCCATAGCCCATCTGAAAGCAAAGTTTGCCACCGGGCTTCAATACTCTATAGGCTTCACGGAAAATATTGTCTCTGATTTCATGAGAGCAAATATGCTGCAAACAGATTACGCTGTAGACAACATCATAAGTGTCATCGTCAATGTCATCTAGAGAGTCTCCATTTGTATGGTACAGTAATGGAACATCAATACCATTGGCATTACAGTTATCGGTAGCCTTATTAAGATTGATAGCGGAAATATCTACACCGTCAATTCTAGTAAAGCGATTGTTGTAATGAATAATTGACCTGCCCGGACCACAGCCATAGTCTAGAGCAATCAGTCCGTTGGTATCAAAACCCTTGAACAGATACTCGTCATAGTCTGTCCACTGCTCATGCAGATCATATGTCCCAACTACAGGATCGCGGTAATGGATTGACCAAACACTTGCAAACTCATCGTAATAGTTTGTTTGCATTCCTAGATAGGCTTGCTTGTCACTCATGCTTTCTTCCTTTTTAGGCTAGCCACGGCATTCTCTAGAGCAATGACACGCTCTGCAAGGTTCCTGATTGTCTCATGTAGATCAACTGGATCGAACAGTACCTCACTTGGTAGGTTGTCAAGATAGTCTTCGATCTTGGTGGCTCTAACCACACTTTCATAATACCCCATGGTGCTCCAAATAATAGTTTAGGTCTTCGGGAGTTCCGATTCCCCACATCTTTTCAATCTCTGTAGCCTTGACTCTAAGGCCATTGAATATAGCCTCATTGAATACCGGGGCTACATAGAACTCTCCGTTTGTACGAATGTCTTTGTTGATCATATCGTGTGCGGCATCGACATAATCTGATCCATGCTTAAAGTAATAAATTCCAGCGGTAGCATTATCGCTGATTGGATTCTTTTCTGCTACCTCTACAATCCAACCGTCTTCAATTCTAGCATA
>Ga0172380_10005398_pt1 | contig 15538 bp, 17 predicted proteins | sample Leawe162metaG_FD_119747 | JGI IMG/M metagenome (GOLD analysis project Ga0172380, IMG submission 119747) | Leachate microbial communities from a municipal landfill in Southern Ontario, Canada - Leachate well 162 metaG | ecosystem: Engineered > Solid waste > Landfill > Unclassified | place...
AAATATTAGAGAAAAGAAAAGAAGCCTGGTTGGCCTTAGAGAAAAAGCTACAGGCTAAAACCCTGCGTTTTCCAGGCACGGTCAGCGTAGTAATTAAAGACCTGGATACCGGCTGGGAGATAACGCAAAATGACGAAATTGCGATCCCCTCGGCAAGTTTAGTCAAAATTCCTATTATGTTTTCTTACTTTTATGCCAACCAGGAAGGCCGGGCAAGTTTCAAAGATACCTTAATCCTTAAGGGTAGCGATAAGGTAGCCGGATCAAAAGTATTGGGAGATTTTCCTGCCGGGAGCCGCTTTACGGTGGGAGAATTGCTGGTCCCCATGATTACCCAAAGCGATAATTCTGCTACTAACCTTCTCATAGGCTTCTTAGGTTTGGATAGTTTAAACGCGTATTTTAAGAAGTTGGGGCTCAAAAACACGAACTTGGCGCGCAAGATGCTGGACTTTAAAGAAAGAAGAAAGGGAAGGGAGAATTATACTACCGCCCAGGATATGGCTTTTTTACTGGAAAAGCTTTATCATAAAGAATTCTTAAATAAAGAAGTTTCCGAACAATGCCTGATGCTGCTTGGCGAACAGAAGATTAACGATCGTATCCCCAAAAAACTCCCCAAAGACGGGACATTTATCTGCCATAAGACCGGCTTAGAGAGGCATATCTGCCATGACGTGGGGATAGTTTATACCCGTAAAGGCAATTTTTTGATCTGTGTTTTAGTCCATCATAAAGACAAGACGGCTGTACGCGCAAAAAAACTTATTTCGGATATTGCCTTGTTTACCTATAATTATTATCAGAATCAGTCAGCTCGCGCCTATAATTGAACGGCAGGGGGAATAGATGATGGAGAAAATTTTAATCGTAGAAGACGAAAAAGACATAGTGAAAATGCTGGAGTATAATTTCAAAAAAGAGGGATTTACCCCTCTTTCTGTTACTAACGGTGATGATGCTTTGGATGCGGCGGTCAGGCATCAACCGGGACTTATTATCCTTGACCTTATGCTTCCCGGGATGAACGGTTTAGAAGTTTGTAAAGCCCTAAAAAATGAAAGAAAGACCTCAGGTATCCCGGTAATTATGCTCACTGCGAAGGCTCAGGAATCAGATAAGATTGTTGGCCTGGAATTGGGAGCTGATGATTATGTGACCAAGCCTTTCAGCCCCCGTGAACTTATTGCCAGGACCAAAGCGGTCTTACGCCGCGTAAAAGAAAAGGATAAACTCCCGGAAGTATTTAAGGCGGGCGATTTAACCCTGGATTTTTCCAGGATAAGCGTAATGGTTAAAGATAAACTCGTTGAGCTAACCGCAAAAGAATTTGAATTACTGAAAACTTTGATTGGTGTAAAAGGCAGGGTTCTTTCCAGGGATTACCTTTTGGATAATATCTGGGGTTTTGACCATGCCATTGAAATACAGACCCGAACTGTTGATGTGCATATACGGACTTTGCGCAAGAAATTAAAAAGCGAGGCAAAGCGTATTATTACCGTTAAAAATTACGGGTACCGTTTTGATAGGGAGGAGGATTAGTGCGGTTTCGCAAGAGCTTCAAATACAGGCTGTTTTTTTCTTATATAGCGGTAATCCTTATTTCATTCGGGCTTACCGCATTTTTTCTGGATAAGCAATTAGAAAACCATTCGCTTCAAGGCCTTAAGAGTTCCATTGTTACCCAAGCCCGGCTTATTGAAAGCCAGATCCCGCCTGAAAGCCTAAAGAAAGAAAATACCGCTAATCTAGGAGTCTTGGTTAAAAACCTCAGCCTAAAGAATAAATCCCGCATCACCATTATTGATGATCAGGGGAAGGTTTTGACTGATTCAGAACTGTCTCCAGGCGAAGTTTTAGATATAGATAACCACGCTACTCGTCCGGAAGTAAGAGCAGCCTTAAAGGGATTAACCGGTGATAGTATACGATATTCAGCAACCCTTAAAACCGATATGTTATATGTGGCTTTGCCGATTATGGGTAAAGACGGCGTAGTTGGGATAATCAGGATAGCTTTACCGGTAGCCAATGTTCAGAAGATCATGTTCGCTATCCGCAAAACGATTATACTCAATATCTTTTTTGCGTTGGGATTAGCGTTTATTTTAGCCTATGTTTTAATGACGAGTATCTCCCGGCCCCTGAATAAGATTATCAATGTTTCGCGCAGGTTTGCGGGGGGCGATTTTAGCCAAAGGATATACTATGATTCACATGATGAAATCGGCGAGCTTTCTTCCACATTAAACAAAATGGCTCAGGATATAGAAGGCAAGGTCAAGGAGATAGAAATACAAAACCAGCAGCTTAAAACCATTTTTCAGAACATGGTTGAAGGTATAATTGTTGCGGATAAATCCGGATGCATAGTTTCGGTTAATCAGGCTATCGAAGGGATATTCAATATTGAAAGCCGTAAAACTAAGGGTAGGCCATTTTTAGAGGTTATCCGTAATACTGATATGGCTGAGATTATCAGGATAGTTCTGGACGAAAGAAAATTTGTCTCAAGCGAGCTTTCGCTTGCTTATCCGGTACAGAGGGTATTCCAGGTTAATGCTTCACCCGTATTCGAAAAAGATCAGATAAGTGGATGCCTCCTAGTCATCCATGACGTAAGCGAGATTAGAAGGTTAGAGAATATCCGCCGCGATTTTGTAGCTAATGTATCGCATGAGCTAAAAACCCCTCTTACTTCCATAAGGGGTTTTGTGGAGACGCTTCTCGGTGGCGCGCTTGACGATAAAGAAAACAATCTTAATTTCTTAAAGATAATCCAAAATCACGCTGAGCGCCTGGATACTTTAGTTGATGACCTGCTTTCTTTATCCCACCTTGAGTCAAAGGAGATAGCGTTGGCTCTTGAGGATTTTAACTTGCACCATGAGCTTGATGAGATCATTTCGGGATTTAGGTCTCAGTTAAAAAAGAAAGGCGTCACGATAAAGAATGAGTTCCCGCCGGATATCTCGCTGAGAGCGGATAAAGGCAGGATAAAACAGGTATTTACCAATCTTATTGATAACGCCGTAAAATTTAATAAAGAAAAAGGTTTGATTAGGATTTATGCCCAGGAATTTAACGGAAGAATAAAAATTATCGTGGAAGATTCCGGTAGCGGTATCCCCACAAAAGATATTCCGCGTATTTTTGAGCGTTTCTACCGGGTGGATAAAGCGCGCTCGCGCGAACTCGGCGGGACAGGCCTGGGTTTGTCTATTGTTAAACACATCGTGGAATTGCACGCGGGCTCCGTCGGAGTGGAAAGCACCGAAGGCCTGGGCTCAAAATTTTTCTTCATTCTCCCCAAGTAAGTCTTTTTGACCCTCTAAAAAACTTTACCTATATTTTACCTGTCCTTGAAGCGCATTTAACGCCCTTCCTTTATACTTTAGCCATGAAAAGAAAAATCAGGAAATTATGGCTAAGGTTAATCCGCAGTATAAAAAAGCTTATCGACGATGAAATGCTAGAGATGGATTATTTTTACCGGCAATACGCTTAACACATGAAAGACACCGCTAAGATTATTATTGTAGAAGACGATAAAGATATCAGCGGGCTTATCGCGTACAATTTGCGTAAGGAAGAGTTTTTAGTAGAGCAGGTTTTTGACGGTTACGCTGCGGCCGATAAAATAAGGAGCACGCATTTTGATATAGCGATAGTTGATATTATGCTCCCGGGCATTGATGGATTCGATATCTGTAGAGAGATAAAGAGCGGAGATAATCCTTCGTTCGGGACGTTTGTCATAGTGGTAAGCGCCAAGCATAGCCCGCAAGATAAGCTCTATGCGCATATTATGGGAGCGGATTGTTATTTTGCCAAGCCTTTTAGCGTCGCAGTATTATTAGGTGCTGTAAGGGAAATTAAGGCAATGCTGGATAAGGAATTCGTAGTTAACCAGAAATAACATTTCAGGGCCAGGTAAGGGAAACATAAAGAAAGGAGAGGGAAAAATGAAGAGGTTTTTAACGGTAGCGGTGCTAACGGGGTTTATGTTTTTAAGTTTAGGCACGGATTCTTATGCCGGAGAAATAGATCTATTATTGCAGAAGCTGGTAGATAAAGGAGTTTTAACGCCAGGCGAAGCGCAGCAGGTCAAATCTGAAACTAAAGAAGAGATCCGTAAGGAGATAGCCCAGGCTAAATATGATCTCCTTCCTGAATGGCTTCAGAAGGTAAAAATGAAAGGCGATTTCCGACTTAGGTATGCTAACACCAAACAAAAAGGGTCAAACGACGATAGTAAGGGACAGATCAGGGTACGCTTGGGTCTGGATACAAAAATTAACGACCAGATGAAAGTTGGGATAGGTATGTCAACCGGTTCAACTTCTAATCCACGTTCCACCAACGCAACTATTGCCGACTCTAACGGCCCAGCTTCATTCAAGTCCATTATCTTGAATTATGCCTACGCTTCGTATTCGCCGACTACCTGGTTGACCTTAACGGGTGGTAAATTCAAAAACCCTATCTGGCAGCCTAATGATTTGTTGTGGGACGGCGACTTGAATCCGGAAGGTGTCAGTGCGCAGTTAGACTATAACCTAAGTCCTTATCTGGGCTTATTCTTAAACGGAGAAGTCTTTGCCCTAACCCAGGATAGTCCTAGTAATTCCGCTCGCACAATGTTTGTGATCCAACCGGGGGTAAGGTATAACTGGAGAGATAAAGTAAACTTTAAAGGCGCGGTTGCCGGATATTTTTTCACCGGTTTAAAAGATAGATCCAGGTTTACCAACAGTAGCGGGACTAATTCTACAACAGGCGCGACATCAATAAGCGGGGATTATAAATATAACTATAATTCTTTTAACCCCAGTGTTGAGATTGGGTTTAAAGATCCGTTTGCCGGAGTTCCGTTATTAGCTAAGTATGTTCCGTATGCCGGCATATTCAGCGATTTTATTTATAATCCCGATCCTGGTACTGGTAAGAGCGGTTTTGATGCCGGAATTAAATTCGGTTCGGAAAAAGTCGGCGATTGGGGGCAGTGGCAGGGGAAAGTCCTCTTTGCTAAATTGGGAAGAGATGCCTGGCTGGATATCCTGCCGGATTCTGACCGCTATAACGGTAAGACCAATATGAAGAGCGTTGAGGCGGTCCTTGAATACGGCTTAGGTAAGAATTCCAGCCTTGTCCTGGATTATTATTGGGCAGAGTCTTTGACAAAGGCCACTACCGGGGCGACCGCCGGAAATTTTGGGCCTCAACAGGTTTTACAGGTTGACTGGAATTTGAAATGGTAATATTAGATAAGAAAAAGGAGAGAGAGATGAAAAATACAGTAAAGGCATGGTTAGTATTAAGTTTACTTCTTGGATTTGCTTTACCCGGATATGCCGGCGGACCTTACGGAGAAAATAAGAGTAAGGTAATTATTGAAGGTTCAACCACAGTCCTTCCTATTACTCAGGCAGCAGCAGAGTTTTTTATGCGCCAGAACCCCGATACAGAGATTGTCGTGCGCGGAGGCGGTTCAGGCGTAGGCATAGCCTCTTTGATAGATAAAACCTGCGATATCGCGGATTCTTCACGTGCAATTAAAGATAGCGAATTAGATAAGGCCAGTTCTAACGGCGTAGATCCGAAAGCGCATGTTATTGCCATGGACGGAATTGCGGTAATTGTAAATTCGGCTAATCCCGTAGCCGCTTTAAGCAAAAAGCAGGTAAAGGCCATATTTACCGGCGATATTTCCAACTGGAAAGAAGTCGGTGGTAAGGACGAAAAAATTGTTGTGGTTTCCCGCGATACTTCCAGCGGCACCTTTGAGGCATTCGCTGCCCTGGTGCTCGGAGGCCAGAAGGTCAGGACAGGTGCTTTGATGCAGGCATCCAACCAGGCGATTACTTCCATAGTCAGCCGTACGCCTGCTGCGATCGGATATGTCGGTTTGGGGTATGTTTCTTCGGAAGTAAAAGCACTGGATATAGAAGGGGTAAAACCCACAAAAGAAACAGTACTTACCGACAAGTACCCGGTATCCCGGCCGCTTTATATGTACACTAACGGCAAGCCGGTTAACGCAACAAGTGATTTTATTAATTTTGTAAAAAGTAGAGAAGGACAAAAAATTGTAGATGAACAGGGGTTTGTGGCCTTAAAATAGGCAAAAGCATAAAATATGGCAAGCCTTAAAGAAAAGTTATATAAGTGGGTGTTTACGGCTCTGGCATTCGCTTCGTTAGTATTCCTCATCGGCATTGTTATTATCCTGTTCAGGGAAGCACTGCCTGTTTTTAAAAAGGTAAAGGTATTGGAATTCTTGTTTGGCAGGTTTTGGTATCCGACCTATGAGCCGCCGGAGTTTGGGATCCTACCCTTGATACTGGCTTCGGCCTGGGTTACTATTGGCGCGGTCCTGGTATGTGTGCCTTTAGGCGTGGGGAGCGCGTTATATTTAAATGAATTAGCCGGGACTAAGCAGAAGGCGCTGCTTAAACCCCTGGTTGAATTGCTGGCCAGTATCCCCTCGGTAGTTTTCGGGTTTTTCGGTATGGTCATCGTTACACCGTTTTTACAGGAGTTATTTCATCTCCCGACGGGCTTGACCGCTTTAAATGCAAGCCTAATCCTGGGGATTATGGCTACGCCCACTGTGTGCAGTATTTCTGAAGACGCATTGAATTATGTCCCTAAATCATTCCGGGAAGCTTCTTTTGCGTTAGGCGCAGATAGATGGCAAACCTTAACGCGCGTAGTGATTCCGGCTGCCGGTTCAGGTATATCTACGGCGATAATCCTTGGGATGAGCCGGGCAATAGGCGAGACAATGACTGTTTTGATGGTTGCCGGAGGCGCTGCGGTAATCCCGCATACATTTCTGGAGCCGGTCAGGCCTATGACCGCAGCAATTGCCGCGGAGATGGGAGAAGCACCGATGGGAGGAGCGCATTATCACGCTTTGTTTGCTATAGCCTTGGTCCTGTTCTTTATTACTTTTGTATTTAATGTTATCGCGGAGTTAATCAGCAGGCGTTTTCGTATAAAATTGGGCTTAAGCGGATGAAAAGAAAATATATCCAGGGCATAGGGTTCAGCGGGTTATTTTTATGCATGTTCTCCACGCTTTTTTTTCTGGGGTTAATAATATATTTTATTACTGTCAGGGGAGCCGGCGTAATCTCCTGGGATTTTCTTACCCAGGCCCCGCGTTCCGGGATGACCCAGGGTGGAGTTGCTCCGGCGATTATCGGAACACTCTATATTACTTTAGGCGCGATACTCTTTTCTCTACCCTTGGGACTTGCCTGCGCGATATATCTTTGCGAATATTCGCCGAAAGGCTTTATCGTCAATATTATCAGAATGAGCATCAATAATTTAGCCGGTGTACCGTCGGTTGTCTTCGGGCTATTCGGACTGGCTGTTTTCGTAAAATTATTCGGATTCGGCATATCCATCCTTTCGGGAAGCCTGACTTTGGGGATATTGGCGCTTCCTTTGATTATTTCTTCAGCCCAGGAAGCGCTTCTAGCAGTCCCCCAGTCCATAAGAGAGGCGTCATTATCCTTGGGCGCGACTAAATGGGAAACGATTAAAAGGATAGTTTTACCTGCGGCCCTACCCGGGATTTTAACGGGGGTGATTTTAAGCATAGGCAGGGTTGCCGGCGAGACCGCGCCTATTCTTTTTACCGCCGCGGCTTTTTATATGCGCGGTTACCCTAAATCTATATTTTCAGAGGTAATGGCTTTACCTTATCATATTTACGCCTTGATGACAGAAGGGATCCATCCGGAGCAGCAGAGGGCAATAGCTTATGGCTGCAGTTTAATTCTTTTATTTATAGTCTTGTTTATTTCCGGTATAGCGATATTTATCCGGCAAAGACAGAGGGCGGAGTATGGATAAAAATATAAAAATGAAGGCGCAGGATATAAATTTCTTCTATGGCAAGCATCAGGCCTTAAAGAATGTAAATATAGATATTTATGCCAATCAAGTTACCGCTTTAATCGGGCCATCAGGCTGCGGCAAATCTACGTTTATCAGGCTGTTCAATCGTATGAACGAGCTTATCCCGCATACTACGCTTAAGGGGACCGTTTCCCTCGACGACACCGATATAAACGCTCCTTCCATAGACCCCGTGCAGATAAGGAGAAGGGTGGGGATGGTTTTCCAGAAACCCAATCCTTTTCCGAAAAGCATTTTTGAGAATATCAGCTATGGGCTTAAGGTTAACGGAATAAAGGATCCTGATTTTATTGAAGAAAAGGTGGTAAAATCATTAAAGAGGGCCGCTTTATGGGAAGAGGCAAAAGACAGGCTTAATGACAGCGCGTTTAAGTTATCCGGAGGTCAGCAGCAAAGGTTATGCATAGCCAGGTGCCTGGCCGTAGAATCTGAAGTAATCCTTTTTGATGAGCCCTGCGCCAGCCTTGACCCGGTTTCAACAGCTAAGATCGAAGAGCTTATCCTGGAATTAAAAAAGGATTATACTATTGTTATTGTTACCCATAACATGCAACAGGCAGCGCGGGTGGCGGATTACACGGGATTTTTTCTTCTGGGTGAGCTTATTGAATTCGGCAAGACTCAGGATATTTTTACCGCGCCTAAAGATAAACGCACCGAAGCGTATATCACAGGCAGGTTTGGATAAGGAGGGGGTAAAATGGAAAGGCATTTTGACGCAGAGTTGAAAGATTTGAACAACGATATTTTAAAGATAGGCACTCTCGCGCAGGAAGCAATCTATAAATCCATTGAGTCACTGAAGGACCGCGATAAAGATAGGGCTAAAACTGTGATTGAGGACGATAAAAAGATTGACGAACTGGAGCTGGTTATAGACGAAAAGTGCCTGGACCTTATTGCCCGGCACCAGCCGATGGCTAAAGACCTACGTTTTATAACTACCGGGATGAAACTTAATAATGAATTGGAGAGGATTGCCGATATAGCCGTTGATATAGCCCAGCGCGTTTTTGAACTCGCAGATAAACCGCTCCTTAAACCTTTGGTCGATATCCCGCGGCTAACAACTATAGCCCAGGATATGGTTAAAACAGCAATAGACGCTTTTATAAAAGGTGATATAGAGTTGGCCAGAAGAGTCTTGCTTGCTGATCCCGAGGCGGACAAGCTGAGAAATTCAATACAGAAAGAGCTTGTAGAAGAATATATGGTTAAGGATGGCTCTGCGAGCCCACGGGCAGTCCAACTTTTGCTTATCGCCCGTTTCTTAGAGCGCATTTGCGACCATGCTACCAATATCGCTGAAGATATAATTTATATGGTCAAGGCTCAAGTAGTCAGGCACCATCCTGAAAGATTAAAGGGATAAAAAGGAGGGGAGGGAAAGGAAAACTCCTCTATTTTAATTCTATAAAACCTTGCATGACACGTAAGAGAAACTTTCTTTCCTTATCGTTACACATATTAAATAAATCTTTAATTTTTATTTCGGTCGTTTCTTCTTCTGCCTGTATGCTTTTTAGAGAAAAAAGAAATAGCTGATAGGGTTCTATCCCGAGCCCCTTAGAAATCTTTTCAATGTTAGTCAGGGTCAAATTTTTCTCACCCCGCTCGATAGCCCCTAAATATTTATAGTCCATATCCGCTTTCTCTGCTAATACCTCCTGCGTCCAGCTTTTTACTTTCCTCAACTGCCTTATTCTTTTTCCTAATTCTTTTCTTAAATTAGACATAGTCCCACCTTTTTAAAACTATCCTAACAGATGTTTTTCTTTATTTAAACATCTTATAAAGAGTTTTTATCTTGACAATCTACCTGTTAGGAGTATAATTTATAAAAATACTTCTTTTAAGATGTCTTTAGGGTGAGGTTTAATTATAAAGGAGATATTCTTGCTTAAGTCAAAAAAGTTTTTTTATTTCTTTCTTCCATGTTTTTTCTTATTTACTCCTCTTCTCGCCGAAGACTCTATCACTATCACTACCTACTATCCCTCTCCCTACGGGGTATACCGGGAGATGCGTGCTAAAAGGATAGCCATAGGGGATGACTATATCCAGGGTGATGCCTATACCTGGGAAGAGGAAAACGGAGACGGAGGAGAGATTGACTACCTGGCAGACCTGGTAGTAGAAGGTAACGTGGGGATAGGGACGGTGAATCCAACATTTAGTATTGGTAGGGGGCTGCATATTTCTGGAGTTTCTGGAACGCCTGATGCTGTTATTAGACTATCGGAAACAACAAGTGGTTTTGGTAATTTCGAATTTCGTTCAACTGCACGTGGGACATCGGGTAATAGATTGGAAATTGGAGAAGGTAGCGATACGTTCTTAACGATTAGGAGTGATGATGATGAAGGCGGAACAACATCAAGGGGCAATGTCGGTATCGGAACGACGAAGCCAAGGGCGAAGCTAAATGTCATGGGAACCATACAACTAGGAGGAGATACTGGACCAGGGAGTACTGGTGTTTATCTTGCAACACTCTGTGATGGTTGCGGTGGTGGGTGCTCGAGGATATTGAATGATGGATATTTAGGTTGGAGTACTGCAGATACTTTCCAGGGAGCTGATGTGATTGGGAAAGATGACGCTTTTGATGCAAGCTGCTATATACATTCTGTTGGTAATATTTACTGTGGCGCAATTCCTGTAGGTTATTGTTATCCAATTATTTTCTCAGTTAGATTTAATTAATCAACTACGGAAAATCTTGGCATCGGGACGACGGCGTCTTTTGAAAAATTATACGTTGCTGATAGAAGACCGCTTGACATGTCAAGATTTCACTGTATCCGCTCAAAAAATCCTTGCTATAAACAAGAGTTGTCTCTATAATTGCTTCTAAGGTAAGAATGGTCATGACCTTCCAGTCCTTTTTATAAGGGCATCCAGGCCTTCTTTAAAATGGCCATGCGCGTCTTAATCCACTTCGAAAAAAAACCGCTTCTTTTTCAAAAACCAAAATTCATCATATCCTGTTTTAAAGCAGCAGAGTTCAGCGCCTGTTTCAAGGAGATTGAATCTGCGTTAAAGTGCGGTTATTATCTGGCAGGTTTTTTCTCTTATGAGGCGGGATATTATTTTGAAGAAAGCTTACGTGAGAATAAGGCCTGCAAATTCCCGCTTATTTACCTGGGCGCATACACCGCGCCTATCTGCCAAAACATAAACCTTAAAAAACAGCATTTTGAGCACAGCCTGAAGGACCTGCGTTTGAATATCACGCAAGACAAATATTCTGCGAATATTCAGGCTATACGCGGTTATATTGAAAAAGGCGATGTCTATCAGATCACCTATTGTATTAAGTTATTGTTTCAGTTCAACGGGGAGCCGCTTTCCTTATATTATACGCTCTTTAACGAACAGCCTGTGCCGTATCCGGCGTTCATAGATGCAGGTATTTTCCAGATCCTTTCTCTTTCTCCGGAGATGTTCATCAAAAAATCAGGCCAGAGTGTCATCACTAAACCGATGAAAGGCACCTGGCCGCGGAAAGCAGGGAGGGCAGCAGATTTTATTACGCGCCTGGAGTTTCAATATGACGAAAAAAACAGGGCAGAGAATGTGATGATCGCTGATCTTTTAAGGAACGACTTGGGAAGGGTAGGTGTAAGGATCAGGGCGCCGAAGCTTTTTGAAGTAGCTAAATATAGAAAACTCTATCAGATGACCTCAACCGTAACCGGCAGGATAAATAAGGATATACCCATTTATGAACTTTTTTCCTCGCTTTTCCCGTCAGGTTCGGTTACCGGAGCGCCCAAGATACGCGCGATGGGTATTATAAGAGAGCTTGAACTTGAGGAAAGAAAAATCTATACCGGCGCTATCGGTTATATCTCTCCCGATAAAGACCTGTTTTTCAATATTCCTATCCGCACCATTTTAATTAACGGAGGAACTGCTGAAATGGGAATAGGCGGAGGTATTGTCTGGGATTCTACGGCACAGGGAGAATGGGAGGAGGGATTGCTTAAGGCAAAATTCCTTACTGATTTTGAAGCTAATCTCTGGGTTCCATATGCACCACCACGTCGGTGATCTCCGGAATATTTTTTTTCAGAGCATCTTCAATCGCAAAACTTATCCTGTGTGCTTCGTCCATATGCATGTCCCGCTTGACCTGGACATGCAGGTCCACATGAATATCGTCCGGCCTGCCGCGCGTCCTTATCTTGTGGCAGGTTTTTACGCCCTTTATGCCCATGACCACATCTACTATTTTCCTGGAATCTTCTATCGCGACAGTATCGCAGAGGATCCTGGAACTGTGTTTAACGATCTCGTATCCAGAATAGGCGATAAAAAGAGCGATAACAATAGTAGCGATCGGGTCCAGGATAGGAAAACCCAGCTTGATGACTGCCAGGGCAATGATAACTGAAAAAGAAATAAAGATATCGGACCTTGTGTGCAAAGCATCCGATAGGAGTATATCGCTCTTTAAAAACCTTCCATTTTTTTCTTCATAACGCATCACCAGGAAATTTATGATCATTGTAACGGCCATTATCAGAAAACTCTTAATGTCAATAAAAGGAGTTACCGGATTACGCAGCCTCTCGATGCTCCCGTGGATCAGGCCTAATGCAACCAGGAAAAGCAGGCCGGCAATGCCCAGGGAAAAAAATGTTTCATATTTACGGTGGCCGTAAGGATGGTCCTGGTCCACCGGCTGGCAGGCAAAATGAATTCCGGCCAGGCCGATCAGGTTAGAGGCTCCGTCGGATAACGAATGGAAGCCGTCTGCAGTGATACTGGCGCAGCGGGTCAGTAAACCGTATACGATTTTAGCTAAGGCCACGCCCCAGTTTAAAACCAGGACTATGATCAGTATTATCCTGATACGCTGGTAGTGTTCTTGTACGGATAGATTGTGCATACTTTAATTATATCCAATTTGTCCATTAAATCAAATTCTTTATAGCAGGAGCATTTTTATAATTTCGCTTTAAAATTTTAAAAATATTGGTATAATAATAAAAGATAGACCTACCTATTAATAAAATAAAGGAGTAACTTATGCTTTCTAAATTTTTTCCCAGAGGGACAGATTTTTTTGAGCTGTTTGAAAAACAGGCCGGTTATGCGGTGGATGCGGCAGTCTATTTTAAGAAATTAGTCTCAGACGGCGTCATAGAGCAGAAAGAGATTGAGAAGATAAGCAGTATTGAGCACCAGGGCGATGAAGCTACGCACGACATATTTAACCAGTTGAATAAAACCTTCATTACGCCTTTTGACCGCGAAGATATCCATGACCTGGCCAAAGAGCTGGATGATATCATTGATATGATTAATACCATTGTCAGCCGCTTGGAGGTTTATAAGATAACCCGTATTGATAAAAACCTTATTGAATTTGCCTCAGTAATTGAAGACTCGGTGCGGGCTGTAGATTGTGCGGTAAAAGGGATGCGCAATATGAAAAACTACAAATCTATTTCGGAGGCCTGCGTAGAGGTTAACCGCCTGGAGAATGTCGGCGACGAGATGCGCGATAAGGTACTCGCCGAACTTTTTGAAACGGAAAAAGACCCGATTAAGGTAATTAAATGGAAAGAGATTTATCAGGATGCCGAGACTGTCCTGGATATCTGTGAAGATGTCGCCCACGTAGTAGATTCTATAATCGTAAAACAGGCTTAATAAATTATGACTTTAGGAATACTCCTTCTGATACTGCTGGCTTTAGTTTTTGATTTCTTGAACGGTTTCCACGATTCGGCTAACTCTATTGCCACAGTTGTCTCTACCCGCGTGCTCTCCCCGCGCCAGGCAGTTGCCTGGGCGGCTTTTTTTAATTTTGTTGCTTTTCTTTTTTTCGGGCTGCATGTCGCCAATACCATCGGCAAGGGGATTATTGATATAGCGATTATTGATAACGGGGTAATTTTTGCCACGCTTATCGGCGCCTGCGGCTGGAACATTATTACCTGGTATTTTGGCCTGCCTACAAGTTCATCGCATGCGCTTATCGGCGGTATGGTTGGTTCAGCCCTGGTCAAGTCCGGGGCAGGGTCTCTGGTCTGGCAAGGTATAGCCAAAACAGTAGCTTTTATTTTTATTTCTCCTATACTTGGCTTTATCCTGGGCTTGATGTTTGGTGTTATTGTATACCGGAGTTTTCGCAGGAGCATTCCTTTAAAAGTGGACCATATCTTCAGGAAGGGCCAGCTTTTTTCTGCTGCGCTCTATAGCATGGGCCACGGCGGAAATGATGCCCAAAAGACTATGGGTATTATCGCGAGTTTACTTTTTAGCGCGGGGCTCTTGGGAAAAACATTCCATATTCCTTTATGGATTGTCATCAGCTGCCATGCTGCTATTGCTTTGGGCACGATTTTCGGCGGTTGGCGCATTGTTAAGACCATGGGCCAGAAAGTAGCCAAGCTCAAGCCCATTGACGGTTTTTGCGCGGAGTCAGGCGCGGCGGTTATGCTCTTTGTCTCTTCCGCGTTAGGCGTTCCGGTAAGCACTACGCATACGATCACCGGCTCGATTATGGGCGTAGGTTCGCTTAAGCGCCTGAGCGCTGTCCGCTGGGGAGTAGCCGGGAACATCATCTGGGCCTGGATACTCACTATTCCCTGTTCAGCAATTATATCAGCGTTGGCTTATATAATAATACGTAAGCTATAGGTAAAAGGATAAATAATGCAAAAAAAGATTTATTACCATGATACGGATTGCGGCGGAGTAGTCTATTATTCCAATTACCTGAAATTCCTGGAAGAGGCGCGCACGGAGTTTTTCGCGGGAAAAGGATGTTCCATAAGGGAGCTGGCCGGTCAAGGCACATTATTCGTAGTTGCCCGCCAGGAGATTGACTATAAGGCTTCGGCTGTTTATGGCGATGTTCTGGATATTCAGACAAAAATCGGCGAAATCTCCGCAGTAAAGATAATTTTTGAACACAAGATTTATAACCAGAATAATAAACTTATTACCGAAGCTAAGACTATCCTTGTCTGCGTGGACAATAATTTAAAACCTAAGGCCATCCCGGAAGAACTCCGCAAGCAAATTTCTTAAAAATAAATAATTATAAGTAAGCAGGGAGGTAGAATGGATACATTGGATACGCTTAAGACCAGAAGGAGTATTCGGGCTTATCAGGATAAGGCGATACCTAAAGACGCCCTGAAAGAGATAATTGATGTCGCGCGGTTTTCGCCCACAGCCAGGAATGTGCAGCCCTGGGAATTTATTGTAATTACTGATAGCCGTCTTTTGCATAAGATAGGCGCTTTAGCGGAAAACGCCAGGTTTATGGCCTATGCCAAAGCCTGTATTGCCGTATTTTGTTCTAATACTAAATATTATCTTGAAGATGGCTGTGCAGCTACAGTAAATATCCTGCATGCTGCCGCGGCATTAGGTATCGGCTCCTGCTGGGTAGCCGGAGATAAAAAGCCGTATTGCAGTGAAGTTGCGGCATTATTAAGCGTGCCGCAGGAACTTAGGCTGGTCAGCCTGGTCGCGCTGGGGTATCCGACGGATCAATCTGATTTTAAACTTGGCTTTAAAAGAAGCCTTAGAAGATTAATACACTGGGAGAAATTCTAAGAAATATGCTTATAAG
>Ga0172380_10005399_pt1 | contig 15538 bp, 15 predicted proteins | sample Leawe162metaG_FD_119747 | JGI IMG/M metagenome (GOLD analysis project Ga0172380, IMG submission 119747) | Leachate microbial communities from a municipal landfill in Southern Ontario, Canada - Leachate well 162 metaG | ecosystem: Engineered > Solid waste > Landfill > Unclassified | place...
AGACCCGCCAACTTTACCGGTGCCTTTCAGGGACCCGTGACCCTGACCCGGGCGCTGCAGCAATCTCTCAACGTGCCGGCCGTGCAGGTACTGGAGGCGCTGGGGCCCGCTACCCTGGTCAATCGACTGGACAACGCCGGAGTCAGGCTGGCCCTCTCCGACAAGCCCAACCCCGCCATTGCGCTCGGGGCGGCGGGCATTCGGCTGGAGCAGCTGGTGGCCCTCTACAGTGCGCTCACCCGGCAGGGACAGGTGGCGATGCCGGTCTGGCTGGCGGGACAAAAGGCGGTCTCGCGACCCTTGCTAAGCCCGGGAGCCGCCTGGATCGTCTGGCAGATCTTGAGTGCACAGGGGCGGGCGGATCAGCCCTTTGCCAGCGAGGCGACCGGCCGGGTCAACCGGTTGGCCTGGAAGACGGGCACCAGCTATGGCTATCGCGACAGCTGGGCGCTGGGGGTCTCCGGTCGCTGGACCATTGGTGTCTGGCTGGGGCGCCCGGACGGCACCCCCTTGCCCGGTTTTTACGGCCAGAGCGCGGCCGTGCCGCTGCTGCTCTCCGTTTATTCGCGGCTGGGGGACAACAGTCCCTTGCCGGCGCAGCCCAATACGGTGAGCGAGGCCGACATCTGCTGGCCGCTCGGGCGGCGGGTGAGTGCCACCCTGCCAGAGGCCTGCCTGCAACAACAGAGCGCCTGGCTGCTGGATGAGCGTGATCCCCCCACCTTGCCCGATCCCATGGATTGGCCCTCACCGCTGCGCCAGGTTGCGCTGACCGAGCAGGGAACCCCCACCCTGGCGCGCTGCAGTGATGCGACCCACTCAAGCTGGCGAGCGCTCTGGCCGCTCTCGCTGGAACCCTGGCGGGCGCCGGGGGAACGGCGCACGGCGCTGCTGGCAAGCCATTGCGCGGGGGAGGGGCAGAGTGCCGAGCTGCAGGCGCCCATTCGCATTGTCGCGCTGGGGGAGGGCAACCTTATCCGCAGCCAGCGCTATCGCCTGCAACCCAGGGTGCTGGGTGGCGTGGGCAAGCCGTTCTGGTTTCTCAACGGCCAGCGGTTGCGCTGGGACGGGGATCAGGTATTGAGCGAGGCGGGGCGCTACCAGCTGGTGGTGGTGGATGAGGCGGGCAACAGCGACAGAGTCGAATTTCGGCTGGAAAACCCCTCCTGAGGAGACTCCTGATCCGCGCTGGCCGGGCGCCAGAATATTGACGGCGCCTCATGTCATCAAGACGGGATCAGACTGTGAGCCGATCCCGTTGGACCCTGTTGGCGGCCGGCGGGCTCAGGGTTTGACTTGCCCCAGTCGAGTGAAGAAGTGCTGGCTCTTGCGCTGGTGGAAATGACTCTTCTTGATGGGATGGAAGATGAGGTGGCTCTTTGGGTGGCTCGCCTTGAGCTGGTGGATCATCGCCATGGCGGGCAGGCCTGTGCTGACCAGCGTGGTGAGCGGCAGGCTGTGGGTCTCTGGCCCCAGCAGCTGATTGAGCCCTTGCTGCGCCAGCTCGAAACGGGTCAGGGCCGTCGGCTCGGCATAGCCGCTGCCGAGCATGGTGAGCAGGGCATCGAGGGCCTGATGAAACTCGGCCAGCTGCTGGCGAAAGCCGCTGCGGGCGCGCAGGGCAATCAGCTCGGCAAACGGGATCTCGCTCAGGTGAGTGGGCACTTGCAATGGTATTTCGAGGTGGAAGCAATCCTGCCCGCCCCGATTGTGGTAGCGGGATTCGAGCAGGTGCAGCAGCCGGTCCAGATAGTCGTGATCCGTGATGAGGGCACCCTCATTGGCGAGTGCCCACTCACGGGCGAGGCGCATGGAGAGCAGATTGGCAAAGCGCCGCGCCATCCTGATCCCCCCCTCATCTTGCGTAGCAAAGCCGTGAGTCAGGCAAAAACCGTGCAGTCGCTCGAGACCGGCCTGGGTCGGGCAGAAGCAGTCGTGGTTGGCGCCTTGGCGCCAGCGAGTGATCAGCTCCTTGTTGCCGAACACCTTGTGGCGAGTGAAGTCAGGGGCTATGAGACCGCCGAGCTGGCTCTCCAGCTGCGGGGTGATGTCTGCAAAGAAGCCAGGTTCGGGCCGCTCTGCCAGCAGATCAGTCTGCTCTTCCAGGGTATGGAGCAGGGTGGTGAGACCGCTTTTTTCACTGACGGTAAAGACGAAGGCGAGTCGCTCCAGATAGAGCAGGGCAAACTTGAGCCAGAGCTCGTCGCGTACCTCCATGCCGGGGTAGTAGATATAGGTCTTCATCGGATCAGTCTGTTGTCAGGGGGTTGCCAGGGCGCAGGCTTGGGAATATACGCAAGATTGCCGCCGCGTCGCAAACGTTGCGTGGGGGAATGTGAGCAAACGCGCATCCAGTAGGCGCCGGCCAGAAAGTTCTGATATAATTCGCGCCCTTAAATCAAGGCCACCCGAGTCAAAACCATGAAGTTCATTATCAAGCTGTTCCCGGAAATCACCATCAAGAGCAAGTCAGTTCGCCAGCGCTTTACCAAGATGTTGCAGGGCAACATTCGCAACGTGTTGCGCCGCTTTGACGAAGACGCCCGCGTACGGATGGATTGGGACAAGCTGGTAGTGAGCTCCCGCAACGATCAGTTCCACGCCCAGTATCTGGAGACCCTGGCCTGCATCCCGGGCATCCAGTATTTCCTCGAAGTGAAGCTGAGCAACTTCACCGACCTGCACGACATCTTCGAGCAGACCCGCGCCGTCTGGGGCGATCGTCTGAAAGGCAAGACCTTCTGCGTGCGTGCCCGCCGCGTCGGCAAGCACGACTTCAGCTCGCTGGAGCTGGAACGCTATGTGGGCGGTGGCCTCAATCAGCATTGCGAAACCGCCGGTGTGCGTCTGAAGAAGCCCGATATCCAGGTCAACCTGGAAGTGGAAAACGACGAGCTCTACATCATCAGCGCCGTTCACCACGGCATGGGCGGCTTCCCCATGGCGACCCAGGAAGATGTGCTGAGCCTGCTCTCCGGCGGCTTTGACTCGGGCGTGGCCTCCTACCAGTTCATCAAGCGCGGTTGCCGGGTGCACTACTGCTTCTTCAATCTCGGCGGCGCCGCCCACGAGATCGGCGTCAAGCAGGTGGCCTACTACTTGTGGAACAAGTTTGGTGCCTCCCACAAGGTGCGTTTCACCGCCATCGACTTTGAACCCGTGGTGGCCGAGATCCTCGAGAAGATCGACAACGGCCAGATGGGCGTGGTGCTCAAGCGGATGATGATGCGTGCCGCCGGTCAGGTTGCCGACTACTTCCAGATCCCGGCGCTGGTGACGGGGGAGTGCGTGGGCCAGGTCTCCAGCCAGACCCTCACCAACCTCAACGTCATCGACCGGGTGACCGACAAGGTGATCCTGCGTCCGCTCATCACCTGGGACAAGCCGGACATCATCAGCGAAGCCCGCCGCATCGGCACCCTGGAGTTTGCCGAGACCATGCCGGAGTATTGCGGTGTCATCTCCAAGAAGCCGACCATCAAGGCTGTGCTGTCCAACATAGAGGCGGAAGAGGCCAACTTTGACTTCGCCATCCTGGACAAGGTGGTGTCCGAGGCCCGTTACCTCGATATCCGCCGCATCGGTGAAGAGACTGCCGCCGAGGTACAGGAGGTGGAGACCACGCAAGTGCTGGCCGCCGATGAGGTGATCCTGGATATCCGCTCCAGTGATGAGCGCGACGAGAAGCCGCTGGTGGTGGAAGGGCGCGAGGTGCAGCACCTTCCCTTCTTCAAGTTGGCCACCGCCTTTGGCGATCTGCCAAAAGAGAAGACCTACCTGCTCTACTGCGATCGCGGTGTGATGAGCAAGCTGCAGGCGCTCTATCTGAAAGAGAAGGGCTTTGACAATGTGAAGGTGTACCGCCCGTAACGGCATGCGCTTCCCATAAAAAAATCCGGCCAATGTGCCGGATTTTTTATTTCACGCTGATTGCATCCTGACGTCGTGCGCGGCTCAGGGGCAGGGGACGGGTGTAAAGGTCGATTGCCCCTGACAGCGCCAGCCCATTTCGGCTTGCCGCATCTGCCACAGGTTGTTGCTGCGAAACAGGGTCAGGATGTAGATCATGTCGCTCTTGTTGCCATCGAGGGCCACCGAGAGCACCAGATCGTTGTCCAGCTGTTGTGCCTGGATACGACTGGGTATGTCGCTGTGGCCGACAAAACGCAGCGCCACTTCACGATAATCATTGACCCAGGTTTGCTGGGCAGTGCTTGCCTGGCGGATCTGCTGGTTGAACTGCTGTACCGGGGTAGAAGCCAGCCGTCCGAACAGTACCTGCGCATCGGCTTGCGCCGTTGCCACATTCATCAGTAACAGGGAAGTGATGAGCCCAAGTTTTTGCATGAGGGATTCCGGCTTACAACGACTGGATCCTATGACAACAGAAAAGCCTGCTTGGTTCAACGTAACGAGGCCGGGAGTGCGACATGGCGCCCCCGGCCTGGATATCAATGGCGTTGCAACGAGAAGGTGGGCAGTGACAGGTGCCAGTAGATGGCGGCAACCCGCAAACCGAACACGGCCGTCATGCAGATGAGCATGGCGGTGACCCTGTCCATATTGACCTCAAGCGCCAGGGTGTAGAGGATGCCGCCCAGGATGCAGGCGGTGGCATAGATCTCCTTTTGCAGCACCATGGGCACCTCCCGGGCCAGCACATCGCGGATCATGCCGCCAGCCACCCCTGTCATGGTTCCCATGATCACGGCAATCAGGCCGGGGGAACCAAAGTTGAGGGCCTTCTGGGTGCCGATCACGGTGAAGAGGGCCAGCCCGAAGGCATCCGCCACCGGCAACACATACCAGGGCATGCGACGGGGCAGCTTGACCATCCACATGCCGATCAGCGCCGTGGCGATGACGACCCAGATATAGAGAGGGTCGCGAACCCAGAACACGGGGGTGGCCCCCAGGATCATGTCACGTATGGTACCGCCACCAATGGCGGTGACGGCTGCCAGCACCATGACGCCGAAGCCATCCATCCTGAGCCGCCCCGCAACCAGCACGCCCGAAAACGCGAATACCGCAGTACCAAACATGTCGCTGATGTAAACAATCTGCTCAACCAGTGTCTGCATGGAGAACAACTCACGTCCAATTGTTGATGGGGCCGCGATTTTAGGGGCTGGGCCAGCATCTGACCAATGGCTGCCTGCAAAAGTGGGAGCCAGACCAAGTTTTTGCAGGCGGGATGGGGGGAGGCAGAGGGGACGTGGCTGCTGGCTTGAGGCAGGAGCCGCAGCTGGCAAGGAGGCGGGGCTTCTCATTGTCCTCCGCCTGTGCCTGCATCCCGCTGATAAGGGGCACTTTTTGAATTTTTTCCCTTAAGTACTGCGAGAATGTGCCGATAAATAGGGTAAGCGGCGTTAATGCGATGAAGCGTTAAAAATAATGCTAAAGACATCGGAAAAGAGGCCGTTAAATAAGACGCATCGGACATGAAAGACAATAAAGTTCGAGCAAATTAGATAGTAAATTTAATAGCTTAGGAGAATGGTCATGGGTCTTTATATCAATACGAACGTTTCATCGCTCAACGCTCAGCGTAACCTGATGAACACCAACAAATCTCTGGATACTTCCTACACCCGCCTGGCATCTGGTCTGCGTATCAACAGCGCAAAAGATGATGCCGCCGGTCTGCAAATATCCAACCGTTTGACCTCCCAGATCAATGGTCTGGATCAAGGTAACCGCAACGCCAACGATGGTATTTCCGTTGCCCAGACCGCTGAAGGCGCCATGGATGAAGTGACCTCCATGCTGCAACGGATGCGTACCCTGGCTCAGCAATCCGCCAACGGCTCAAACAACACGGATGACCGTACCGCGTTGCAGCAAGAGTACGATCAATTAATGACAGAGATAGATCGTGTCGCCGGTGATACTACATTTGGCGGCCAGAATTTGCTCAATGGTGGGTATGAAGGCACTTTCCAAGTGGGTGCTGATGCCGGTCAGACCATTACTTTCCGGATGACCACAGCCTTTACCATCTCTGGTATGGCATCCGCCACTAAGGGGAATGCAGTCGTTGCTGCCACAACAGCAGGAAGCAAAGAACCGTATAAAGTCACGCCTTCGACTACGGGTAATGTTGCTGTCACGGACATGAATAGTATCACCGCTGCCAGTTCAGCTCAGTCAGCCATGGCTAACCTGGACTTCATGATCAAGGTTGTGGACAGCAAACGAGCTGAATTGGGTGCGGTACAGAACCGGTTTGACTCGACCATTCGCAACCAGGCGAACGTGTCCGAGAACGTCAGCGCAGCCCGCTCACGGATCCGCGATGCAGACTTTGCGATTGAAACTGCCAACCTGACCAAGCAGAACATTCTGCAACAGGCTGCATCGACCATACTGTCACAGGCAAACCAGCGTCCCCAGTCTGCCCTCTCGCTGCTGCAGGGCTAACAAAAGAAAACAGGGCGGTTGTTCAGGCCGCCCTGGTCAAGAGATGGAACAAAGGGGTGTTCGGGTTTGCACTCTGTTCTATCGGGAGAGAATCAATTCTCTATTAGTAATGCCAAGTGTTGTCCAGTTGTTCAGTTCTGTCACCCTTGGTCGTATTCTCCTGAGCATATGCTCATTTTAGGCCGGATTTTCCGGCCTCTTTTTATTGTGCCGTCAAATTGACGCCACTCCATCATAGCAAAGCACAAACCGTGCCAAAACCAACCTTTTCTATGCGCCCGTCGTCATGGTGCCTGGCGTCACATGGCGAGTCTTCTGATGCCTGCGATTTGCCGCTTGCCGGATAAAACTTGCCGCCTTCGGCAATTATTTTCCTAAAGCTTGTGTCCATGCGGCCGTTAAATAAAGTGAAGCAATCGAGGGGTGTTCGGAATCCAACGTTTGCACTACTGCGGGTGGCCTGTTCGTTCAAACAGACACCCGCCAGAAGACACAGGATTGTTCAACCTGTTCTTCTAACGGTGGGACGTCGCTTTGGCGGCGCAACCCGCAGTCGCATGTTCTTCGGGAGAATATTTTATGGCCATGTACATCAACACGAATACTTCATCACTGAACGCCCAGCGTAACCTGATGAATACCAACAAGTCCCTGGATACGTCCTATACCAGACTGGCCTCCGGTCTGCGTATCAACACCGCCAAGGATGACGCCGCCGGTCTGCAGATCTCCAACCGTTTGACTTCACAAGTCAATGGTCTGGATCAAGGTAACCGCAACGCCAACGATGGCATCTCTGTTGCTCAGACCGCTGAAGGCGCCATGGATGAAGTCACCTCCATGCTGCAGCGTATGCGCACCTTGGCCCAGCAATCGGCCAACGGTTCCAACAACACTGACGACCGTACTGCGTTGCAGCAAGAGTATGATCAGCTGACCACTGAGATCGATCGTATCTCCAGCGATACCACCTTTGGTGGCCAAAAGCTGCTGGATGGCAAGTACAAAGGTTCCTTCCAAGTTGGCGCCGATGCCGGCCAGACCATCACCTTCAAGATGACTAGTGCTTTCACTATCAGTGGTATTGCCGCAGCTTCCAAGGGCAGTGCAACCGTTGCAGCCACTACCGCAGGTAGCAAAGAGCCCTATAAAGTAACATCTGGGACAGCACCGGTAACTGTTGCCAACATGAATAGCATCAAGGCGGCAAGTTCTGCTCAATAGGCCATGGCCAACCTTGACTTCATGATCAAGGCGGTTGACAGCAAGCGGGCAGAGTTGGGTGCGGTGCAGAACCGTTTTGACTCGACCATTCGCAACCAGTCCAACGTCTCCGAGAACCTGAGTGCAGCACGCTCTCGTATCCGTGATGCAGACTTTGCGACTGAGACGGCCAACCTGACCAAGCAAAACATCCTGCAACAGGCTGCTTCCAGCATCCTGGCGCAAGCCAACCAAAGACCGCAATCTGCCCTGTCCCTGCTGGGTTAACAGACAGGCTGTGATGAGATAGAAAGAGGAGCGACGATATGGCCAATGAAATTGGAATCCCGTCATCGGTCACTCCTTCTTCTCTTCAGTCAAGTAGCAAGAGCGGCCAATCGGCCGCTCAAGTGCTATCTGGCACGACAGAAGAGCAGCGGGTGACGGCACAGGATGTGAAAAAACAGCAAGAGGTCAAAGCTGAAGAAAAAAGCAGCAAGCAGGACACCTCTGAGATTGATGTTGAAAAAGAGGTTCAAAACTTGCAAGAGTTCAGTAAGTTGCAAGGATGGACAGTCAATTTCAGTGTTGAGAAGGATCTCGAGCAGGTCGTCATCAAGGTGATGGATGCTGAAACCAAATCTATGATTCGCCAGATACCCAGTGAAGAGTTGCTGGCCATCAGCAAACGGATCAAGGATTTGCGCGAAGGCGATGTGGCCGGTGGAGGCTCGCGCGTCGGGTTGTTGCTCGATAAAGAGATCTAATACGCAAGTGTTACGAGGAGAGTGAGTATGACCACGATTACTTCTGCAGGTGCGGGTTCGGGACTCGACCTGGAGTCAGTGATTGCTGCCAGTGTCGATGCCAAGAAGGCACAGCTGCTGCAGCCTATCACCACCAAGAAGACCAACACTCAGATCACTCTCTCAGGGGTTGGGCAGCTGAAATCCGCTATTGCCTCTTTCGTGACCACGCTCAAGGCGATGTCCAAGGATGATGCCTTCAACAAGCGGGCCATCTCTATCACCCAGGACAAAGATAATCCTGTCCTCAAAATCGAGAGTAAAGCGGGAGCTTCCAACGGACAGTACGACATTACCGTCGAAAAATTGGCAAAGACCAGCAGGTTTGAAGGTGTGTTCGACAAATCCACCGACCCTCTTATTACCCAGGATGGTGTCCTGACCTTCAAGGCCGGTGACAAGACCTTTGACGTGGATGTTAAGGCGGGGGATACGCTGCAATCCATTCGCAAGCGCATCAATAATGACGGTGACAACTTTGGCCTGAGCGTCAACATCATGAACACATCCGATGGCAAGTCCAAACTTGTCATCGACTCTGGCATCAGTGGTACAGGCAAGGATCTGCAGATTACCGGCAATACCACTGAGCTGACTGACAACCTTGTCTCCAAGCTGAGCCAAAAACAAGCTGCTCAAGATGCCCAGATCAAAGTTGATGGCAGCACGCTGACCAGTGCGACCAACACCTTCGATGGCACCATTGCCGGACTCAAGGTGACAGTGCTGAGAGAGTCCGATAAAAATGCGGATAATACGTTCAAATCTAACAAAGTGGATGTGACCACCGACAAGGGCGGCATCAAGGACATGGTCAAAAGCTTCATCGATGGCTATAACGCCTTGGTGAAGAAGAGCAGTGACCTTGGCAAACGCAACTCGATTGTGGCAGGGGTCAGTCAAAATGATGGCGGTGCCTTGGCCGGTGACGCCACGACTCGCGCCGTGGCCAACATGATGAGCGGTGCGATCACAGAGCCTTCCAATAACTCCTCCACGTTTTCGACCATCTTCCAGCTGGGTGTCAAGATGGACAACAAGGGCGTGCTTTCCCTCGATAGTGAAAAATTTGATGAGGCTATCGACAAGAACTTCGACCAGGTAGTTGCCGTGTTTGGTGGCAAGGACGGTGTGGCGGGCAAGTTGGCCGGACAGCTTGAAAGTTACTCAAAAACTGGCGGGTTGCTTGCCAAACGTGAGGAGAGCCTCAATTCGGATCTGCGTGATGTCAATCGCAAGCAGTCGGATGTCGCGGCCCAGCTGACCAAGTATGAAGAGACCCTGCGTGCCCGCTACGGGAGTCTGGATAGCATGCTGGCCAAGATGAACAAGTCGGCCTCATATTTGAATCTGCTCAATACCAAGAGCAGCTAATTTGTAGTCAGGATCGGTGTCTCATATGTATCGGAAAAATATCAAAGCCTATACCACCCAGAGTCTGCAATCCGAGCTGGCAGTCGCAGACCCTTATCGCGTCATTCAGCTGCTGATGCAGGGGTGTCTCGAACGTCTTGCTCAGGCGCGTGGTGCGATTGAGCGCCGTGATTTTGAGAGCAAGTCCCAATCCATTTCCAAAACCATGGCCATCATCAACGGGTTGCAGGACTCGCTGGATCTCTCCTATGGCAAGGTGCCAGAAGATCTCTTTGCACTTTATGACTATATGAAGGTACGGATGATGGATGCCAGCCGCGACATGGATATCGCCGTCGTTGACGAGGTGATGGCCCTGATGTTGACCGTGAAAAGTGGATGGGATGCGATTCCTGTTGAAGAGCGTGACAAGGCGCTAGCTCAGCAAAAAGTGGGTCGGCCGGAATGAGCAAAGTCCCGTTATCCGAGCTGATTGAGCATGGTAACCAGCTGTTGGCCCTGCTGGAGCAGGGCGACATGCTTGCGGCAGACAAGCTGACGGCTCATTACTTGAGTGTGCTTGATGGTGTGTTTCAACACATTGAACTTGGCACTGCATTGAATGTGGAACAGCAACAAGCATTGCTGCAGTTTCAAACCATCCACGACTGGGTAGAAAAAGCGAAGCATCTGACAGAACAAGAGTTACTGCAGTTTTCCAAGGCCGGTCGAGCCTCTGATCTTTACAAGCTGAATGCAGGTTAGGCATATAATGGATTTTAATAAAAATATTACTCAGGTCGAGAATGAATTGTCCCGCCTCGAACTGCAAAAAAGGCAGGAGGCAGCCATGCTGGATGTGCTGCCTGCCCGTTATGAACTCAATATGGCGGCCTTCGAAAAATACATGCCTGGCATTCATGAATTTTTCAAAGATTACCAGCCTGTCAGGCCATTTCGCTTCTTCTGCAATGAGAATGGCATTCCCAACGTCTTGTGGCTTGATGAGCAAGTTGCGCTATATGGTGAGGATCCATTTGCTGAAGCCCAAGAGCAGATCGAAAAGGTAATGGAACAAAGTACGCTACAATGTGTTGACTTCGCACCACAGTGGCATATCGATGGTCAAATCCATATCAAGTATAATAATGAGATAGCTAAACTAAAGCAGAAGTCAGCGCTGGAAGGCTTGCCGCTTGAAAAAGTATTGTCCATGGATATTCCACTATCACTCATGTTTGGGATCGGTCTTGGTTACCAGCTTGGCTATCTTTACGAGCGCTGTAAGGTCAGGAACTTGTTCGCTTTTGAGCCTGACTTAGATATGTTTTATGCATCTTTGTTCTGTTTTGATTGGTGTTCTCTTTTTGAGTTCATGGAACAAGAATCGCTGAGTTTGCATCTTTTTATTGGGGTCGATGAGAAATCACTGGCTGCAGATATGATGGAGGCTCTTCATCGAAAGGGGGCATTCTGGTCGTCAGTCTACTTTTCATTCTACCACTATCACTCCCCTAAATTACATGCATTAATCAAGCAAGTAGATAAGGAATTCTATCTCCTAAGAACCGGCTGGGGTTTTTTTGATGATAACATTTACGCATTAGCTCATAGTCATAGCCATTTACAGGAAGGAACCCCCTTCCTGAAAAAGCAGCGTAATACATCCGTTTTTCAGCATATTCCTGTCTTCGTTGTTGGTAATGGTCCTTCACTGGATCAGAGTATTGATTTTATCAAGCAGCACCAGCAGCAGGCCATCATCATCGCCTGTGGTACGGCGGTGAGTGCACTTTACAAAGCAGGCGTTAAACCTGATATATATGTGGCAGTCGAACGAACCAAAAGTTCTGCAGACTTTCTGCATATTCTTGATGCGGGTGATTTTCTTAAAGATAGTATATTTTTAAGTGTCGATGTTATTCACCCAGAATGTAAACAATTTTTCCGTGAGACAGGGTTGGTATTTAAACCAAATGAGCCCATGTTCAAGTTATTGACCAGTCACTTTGGTGATGATTTTGAATATGATGTCATTGAGTACTCCAATCCCTTTGTAGGTAATACTGGTCTTAACTACGCAGCTTTGCTTGGATTCAAGGAAGTATATCTATTTGGTATCGATAATGGTTATAAATCAGCTGATAAGCATCACTCCAGCCTGAGTTTGTACTATAACGAAAAGCAAGAGCCTAAATATAGCCAAGATCTGCGTGATACATTCCCGACCGTCGGTAACTTTGGCGGTGAGGTCTTGATAAATAATTTATTTGGCCTGTCTATTCACAATATGGAATGCGTGTTAAGTGATTATCCAGAGCTACATTGCATTAATAGCAGCGATGGAGCTTACATTAGGGGTGCTTATCCTTGTCGTGTAGATTCATTGATGACAGATTGGCCATCCATAAAAAAACGAGATGTAATCGAAAAAATAATGGCATCTTGTTTTCAGCCATTTAATATGAAAACAATTGATTTTCAACACTCTCTCAATGTACCACTTTTTAATGAAGTGATTGAAGTTTTTCGCAGGGATTGGAATGCGGCTATCTATGATAGCAATGCAGTTCAGGCTATGATGCAACGACATCATGATAATCTCCTTTATTTTTTGATGAGTAGAAATAGCCATATTTATCGTATGCTAATTGGCTCTGTAAATTATTTTTATGCCAATATAATCACCTTAATGATGGCATTGGTAGATGCAGAGCCTGATGAGTTTGAGCGAAAGATGATAGAGGCTAAGTCAATACTCGATCGCTTTTTCGATGAGAGTAAGGCGATATATGCTGATGCATTCCAGCGGCAGGATTCTACCTACTTCGCCGGGCTTAATGTCTTCAAACATACCTGACAAGCAGATCATGCCTTCTACTGAAAAGATGCCTGTTGAGGCATAACGAGACGCCGGCTGATGCCGGCGTCTCTGTTTTCAATATCCTGATGTCATGACCAGATCTGGTTGCTACTTGGTTTGCAGCTGCGCGATGGCATCACACACCTGCTGTACGGCATTGAGTGCCCTCGGGGTGAAGCGGTGCAACTCGTCCGAGTTGATGAGTTGCAGGCGCTGGTGTTTGACCGCATCGATCATGGGCCACTGCTGCCAGTGACGCAGGGCGTCGGGATCTTGACTCCCCGCCAGGATCAGTGCCGGGTTGGCCTTGATCACCTGCTCCAGACTGACCTGGGGGTAGGGAGTGCGGGCTTCCGCCATCACATTCTCTCCGCCACACAGTTCGATGGCCTGAGCTGGCCAGGCGGAACCGCTGGCGCTGGTCAGGGGGGGATCCCAGAGCTGATAAAACACCTTGATATGCTTGGGCTGGCTGTAGCGTTGCTTGAGGTCGGCCAACCTGGCGAGATAGGCATCGGCCTGGGCATTGGCCGCTTGCTGCAGCTCCAGCCGTGTTCCCAGCGCGCGTATTTCCGAGGCCAGGGAGGCGAAATCCGTGGGCTCGGAGTAGAACACCGGAATACCCAACTGCTCTATGGGGGCCAGCATGCGGGATTGGGCCGAGCCCCAGGCCACCACCAGATCCGGTTTCTGGGCCAGCAGGGCTTCCAGGTTGATGCTGCGGTAGTTGGCCACGTGTGGCCGTGTCGTCACCTCGGGTGGAAAGTCGGAGGCATCATCGGTGGCGACGATGCGATCGCCTGCACCGATGGCAAACAGCAGCTCGGTCAGATGGGGGGTGAGGCTGACGATGCGCATCGGCGCAGCCGCCTGCAGCATCAGTGGACAGCAGAACAGGCAGATCAGGGCGACATGCCTAGCCATGCAGTTGCTCCAGCGCGGTGAAGAGGACGGCCAGTGCCAGCCAGCCCCAGCCAATTTGTTGCAACCGGTTGAGCAAGCGCAGTGCACTGCTGGCGTCAGGGTCGCTCACCGCATCGAACACCGGGAAGCGAAACAGGGTGTCCTGGTAATAGCGTGGGCCGCCCAGCCGGATCCCCAGCGAGTGGGAAAGCAGCATCAGCAAGGCGCCCATGGCAGGGTAGGGCCACCGTATGGCCGTGCGCAGGCGAGCCCCCAGTTGACGCAGCTGGGTCAGGCACAGGGGCAATGCCAGCAGCAGAATGGCGGGGGTACAGAGTCCCTGGTAAAGCACGGCAGCGGCGCGGCCGAAGTGGCTGAAGGCCGCTTGCTTGGGGCTCCAGCCCTGGTTCATCAACTGAGCGAGTCGCCACAGCAGGGCACCCTGAACGCCGGCTAGTGCAAACCCGAGCAGGGGACCGGCCCATTGTCCTGTCAGTCGCAGCGCGCAAGTCTCGCTGACCGCCTTGGCGACCCCCATCACGGAGAGTTTGCCGGTATCGCGCCTGAGCCAGGGGGCGGCCTGCAGCCGGGCAACCACTAGCGTCTCCTGACTTGCCAGCGAACGGGTGGCCTTGGCCAGCTCTCGCAGCGGGCGCGACTCTATCATCAGCAGCAGAAACAGCAGATCAAACAACGGTTCCGAGAGGGAAAGGTTGCGCACCGCCCAGAGCCCGGCGGCGCACGGCAGCCAGACGACCAGCAAGGCCAGCAGACCGGCCTGGAATTGCTGCCTGGGCGTGCCATCTGGCCTGTGTACCTTGTGGCCGAGGCGGGTCAGCAGGGGCACCAGGGCGGAGAGCCTGAACTGGGCAGGCCAGGGCAGTATGGCTTCCAGCAGCGCGGCCCCGAGCAAAATGGCCGCCGGAGTGGCGGCCATCTGTTCCAGTGTGGCGAGGTCGATCACAGCTTGCCGAGCATCTTGATGATCATCTCGGCCGAATGCTGGCCCGCCACCTCGATGAAGGCGTCGAAGGATTCAACCTGTTCCTTGCCGGCGATGTCCGACATGGCGCGGACCACCAGATAGGGGACCTTGAACATGTGGCACACCTGGCCGATGGCGGCCCCTTCCATCTCGACTGCCAGCATCTGCGGGAAATCGGCACGGGCTTTCGCAATCGCCTCGGGCTTGCACATAAACTGATCGCCGGTGCAGATGAGGCCAACTTTGGTCTGATGTTTGCCTTGCTCGGCGATGCAATCCTGGGCCACCGCGATCAGCTTCTCGTCGCAGGGGAAGGCGGCGGGTTGTTGCGCCATCTGGCCCATCTCGTAGCCGAAGGCGGTTACATCCACGTCGTGGAAGCGCATTTCGCTGGCGATGACCACGTCACCTATATGCAGATCCTGGGCAAAGCCGCCGGCGGAGCCTGTGTTGATCACGCAATCCGGGGCAAATTTTTCCAGCAGCAGGCTGGTGGCGACGCTGGCGGCGACCTTACCGATGCCGGAGCGAGTCAGGATCACCTCTTTGCCCGCCAGCATTCCCTGGTAGAACTCGCAACCGCCCAGTTGCAGGGTGGTTGGCTCGCTCATCTGGCTGCGCAGCAGGGCCACTTCCTGTTCCATGGCGCCGATAATACCTACTTTCATCACTCACCTCGTCTCGATGGCCGCGTGGCCGAATAAGTTGTTGTGGATCATAACAAAAGTTGGCGATGGCGCCGAGCATTCCGACATGGTCGCCAGGAGGAAGCTCAAAGGGGAAGGAGGCGGAAGTGACGTGTCCCCGCTCAGCGGTATCGTTCCACCAGCCTGGTCAGCGTGCCGCTGTCGGCCAGTTGCTGCAGCGTGCTGGCAAACAGGGCCAGCCGCGCGGGCGAGGTGTGTTGATGAAACAGTATGTAGAAAGGGGTCTCTTCCATGACGGTGGGGAGTATGCGCACCTGGCCGGTGAGCCTGTGCTGGCGAATATCGAATTCGAAGC
>Ga0172380_10005400_pt1 | contig 15535 bp, 14 predicted proteins | sample Leawe162metaG_FD_119747 | JGI IMG/M metagenome (GOLD analysis project Ga0172380, IMG submission 119747) | Leachate microbial communities from a municipal landfill in Southern Ontario, Canada - Leachate well 162 metaG | ecosystem: Engineered > Solid waste > Landfill > Unclassified | place...
GCCCTGTGGGTCGGCGAGTTCATCCAGGCACGGGTCACGTCAGAGGAATCGACGAAATCGATGGCGAGATTCTCCCCCGCGTACTCATAGTCATACCCGACCTGATCGAGCCAATGCCACGGCGCCTTGCCTTCGGGGCTCGTATGGGCGAAATATCCCTTGGAGGCCATATCCTCGGCCTTGAGGGTGGCCGACCTGTCGAGGACGGGATTGCTCGTGAGGATTGCGAGGCTTTCCTTCGAACGCTCGGCATTGGTCAGGTCAGAGAGGACGGCAGGAAGAACCGCCCCGAGGAAGGAGAGGTTGTTGGCGAAGTTGAGGGTGAGGGAGAAGAAGACGCCGACCTCGAGGACAAAGAGAATCGCGACCAGGGCGTGCGTGGCGTCGCCGTGAAGGAGATGTGGCCTGTGGCCGTTGCCCGCATGCGGTATGAGATGCCGTTTCAGCCAGGAAAACATGCATATATTATATAACGAAAACCCGCCCTTTGCAAAGGGCGGGTTTTCTCTGAGAGATATCGTCCTACTAGTTTCCGGCGACCGCAGCCTTTGCAGCGACAGCCTTGTCAGCGGAGATGACTCCGAGGGAGATGAGGAGGTCGACAAACTGCTTTGCGGACAGAGAGGCAGAGGATGAGGATGCCGCATTCGAGGTGGCAGGCATTCCGCTCACGACAGCCGAGCTCTCTGAGGCATTGAGCTTAGCGATGGTGAGAGGTCCCACGAAGCCAGTCGAAGGAAGGCCGTTCGCAGTCTGATATGCCTTGACCGCCTCGAGGGTGATAGGTCCGAAGAAGCCGGTAGCGGCAACCTTGAGGAATCCGCCGGCAATGAGCCTGGTCTGGAGCTCGGTCACAGCGTCGCCCTGGGCGCCCTGAGACACGTTAGCCGAGAACTTGAAGCTCGATGCGCCGAGGACGCGACCGGTTGATGCCGTCGAGGCAGAAGCCGATGAGGCTACGGAAGAAGATGATCCTCCTGACCTTCCACCGCTTCGAGAGGATCCCGCGCTTGCGGACGCTGAATTAGCCGCTACCGAATACGTTGCGAAATTGGTGAAATGCTTCGTCCAGACAACGAGATCAGAATCGATACTTGCCTTACACTCCCCTCCCGCAGGAATCTGTCCGTCAATTGAGGTGAAGATGTCACAGAGGGCGACTATCTCGGTGAGAGTGCCTGAGCCGTCCGCGAAGCCGACGCTCTTGCCAGCCTGTCCAGGAAAGACAAGCTTGATGGCCTTGTCAAAGGTAAGGGAAGAACCCTCTGCTCCGACGCTGATCGCAATTCCAACCGAAGAGGTCAATCCAGATCCCACAGAAGGGGTAGTGACGGACGAGCTCGAGATCACTCGTGGAAGAGAGAGCTGGCCGTCCCATGAGGAACCTGAGGTGATGGTGACGCCCTCAGGGATGAAGACGGAGATCTGGCCGTCCGCCGTCGCTACGGTTGCCTCTATGGGCTGATTCACAGTAGCGGATGATACGGTTGAGCCATAAGGGGCGAGAGCGATGGAGAGAGGGTCGGCACCGACCTCTACGGCGAAGACCGCTGGGGTTGAAGTCGCCGAGGTCGATACGGCAACGGACTGAACGTTTGAGTTTCCCGACGCGATGACGCTGTCCGCGCTCGCATTATCCTCGGTCTTGAACGCGACTCCGCTCGCGCCCGAGTTCGTGAGAAGGAACTGGGTGGTGTTTCCCGTGACCGATGCCCCTGGGGTGTTACCCTCGAGACCGATAGCGGTAGCCCACTCTCCCTTCAGACCCTTGATGACGTTGTCTGATATGACGAGATTGCGGGTCGCGGCACCATCCTCTGCAGTGCTGTGATTAACCAGGATGCCGTAGGCTCCCCTGGTGCCAGAGACGATGTTAGAGAAGGTGTTCTGAGAAATGGTGATGTTTGATATGTCGAGGCTGTCATCAGTTGAGTCGCCGACGAAGATCGCCTTGGCGCTCTTGTCCACGGCAGTGATGTCAGAGAACGTGTTGCCTGAGACAGTGACGTTTCCTGCCCCGTTGTGAATGTAGAGAGCCTGAACATTCGTGCCGGAAGTTCCCGACACATGGAAGGTGTTGCCTGAGACAGTGACATTCTGGGCACCGTTCGTGATCTCGAGACCAGTTCCCGAGATGCTGTTGAGCGTGATGCCCGAGACAGAAACCGAGCTTGTTGAGATAACGATTGATCCGTTTACAGTGGCATCCGAACCGGTGATGGTGAGAGGCTTCGAGACGGTGACGTTTTCAGTGGTGGTTCCCGTTACAGTGACGGTCGATCCCTCTGACGCAGCGTCAAGAGCAGACTGAAGGGTGTCAAAGGAGGAAACGGTGTTGAGACCATTCCAGCTTACCGTATAACCACGATTGCCGAAGGTCTCCTCATCAACAGGGGCGCCCTCCAATCCGTAATTGTAGCTGTTAAGGATGACCTCCTTTATGCCCGTGGCATTGCCGAACGAAGCGAGAGGGACCTCGCGCACGAACTGTCCGTTGATGTAGTAAGAGAAACCGCTTGGTGCCAGAACGGTTCGAAGAGTGACCCACTCACCGCTTGGATTGACGCTGATGGTAACAGGAGTCCATGAACCAGCATTTGAATCCCAGGTTCGGAACGTCGCATCCGAGACGAGAGTGGCGCTGCTTCCGACCACATAGGAATTCGCGGTCGTGTACTCGATGATTCCCCACTCAGGGCTCGTCGCGTTCGAAGTTGCCCAGATGCCCGCGCGAACGGCGGTCTTGTTCCATGCTGGATCGATATAGAGCTGAGTCTCCACGGCGGACACGCCGTTTGGAAGAGAGAGCTTCTTTCCCTCCGTTCGATAGAAATTATCGCCCTGCTGAAGACCATCAAGGGTGCTGCCGATGGCTGCTGACAGGACATCAGTCTTGCCAGCGACCTCGAGCCCACCGGTCCAACCCTCAGGAAGGTGTCGATCGACGGTCCAGACATTGGCCTGATCAGCCGTATAGACAGTCGCGCTGTTAAAAGTGGAGGCAGCTTGTGCGGTCGAAACCGACACAAGCGCGATCGCGGCGAAAAACGCCGAAGACAAAAACTTTTTCATAATAAATTAAATTAATTTCTAAAAAAACTTCTAATAAACATCAAAAAGGTATAAAGCGGATGTTACCCTTGATTGAGGCGCTTGTAAAGACTTTTTCGAGCCTCAAGTTAAAGAAAAAATCAAGAAAAAATAAAAAACATAAAGGACAGAAAAAAGAGCCTTGCGAGGCCCTCTTTTTGAAGGATCCGTGTCTTTTATGCGATATGCCCCTATTCTAGTTTCCGCAAGAGTTTTCCGACCTCCGCAAACCTCTCCCCGATGAAGTGATGCCTGCCGTCGAACGGCATGAAGACCGAGTGGGGCAAGGCCCTGCAGTACCTCTCGGCATGGGCGAAGGGCACGACGGGATCATCCTTGCTGTGCATGACGAAGACCTTGTCGACCTGAGCCCCGAGCCGGGACAGATCCCCCACGACGAATCCCGCCTTGTTCGCCGACTTCCCTCCCTTGGGGAAATACGGCGCCGCCACGAGGAAGAGGGCCGAGACCCGCAGGCCGATCTGATTCTCGCTCAGATAGCGGGCCAGGAATATTCCCCCAAGGGAGTGCCCGATGAAGGCAACGCCGTCCGCCAGGAACGGCAGCATCTTCTCGAACCAGAGCTTCCACTCAGAATACTTGGCATCATACTTGTTGGGCATGGTCGGCATGAAAACCTCGCATCCCTTGGTCGAGAATTCGGAGGCGAGCGCATCCTTCCAGCCCCTGGCATCGTCGAAGAGGAAGGCGTCCCTGTCAGGCTTAGCCTTGGCCATGTCGGCCACGTATTCGGCCCGCGTGTCGAAGAAGTCTCCGCCGTGGATGATGACGAGCTGTTTGATCATGGTGACATTCTAGCAGAAAAGGACCCATTGACCATTCGCCCTCATTGGATATACTTGAAGTACAAAGTGCCTTAAGGCTCCGAGATTCCCCCGCGAAAGCGGGGGTTTCGATTTTTAGAGGCAGTAGGAGGCAAGTCTTTTGGAAATCTCAACCCTGTGATGTCCTTCGAGCTCATACAGCTTTCTTTTGAACCTTCGGGTACTTAAGAGGCGTATCTGGGCAAGTATCACCGATACATCCCTGCCCTCGCAATCCGTAAAATTATAGTAGAAATCGATATTCTTCTGTTTCGTGGACAGGGGCACTGCCCAAGCCATCTGATTGTTGAATTTTTTCACCACTAACACGGGCCGAGAGAACGTCTCGCCCGCCCCATCCTGCTCAAAGCCGATATTCTTGCCCAGGACGCACATCCACACCTCTCCCTTCTTGGGAAAGGCGCATGTAACCCGGCTCATGCCTTCCGCTGATATGCGCTTCTTAACCTCATTCCATGAATCAAAATCCATGGACCAAGCCTAACAAATGAGTGATGAATTTTTGCTAAAAATTTCTTTAAAGAAAACCTACTTTTTCCCCTTCCCTTTCTTGGCCCCAGCCTTCTCCTCCTTCATCTTCTCCAGCTTTCCCTGCAATTCCGCCAGCTCGTCGCGCAGAAGGGCCGCGGTCTCGAAATCAAGTATCTTCACTGCCTCGTTCATCTGGCCCTCCTTGTCCTTGATCAGCTTCTTCGGGTCCTTCTCGAACAGGGCCTCGTCTATCTTGAGCTGGGCATTGACCGCCTTCTTGTGCTCGCTCTGCATCTGGTCGGTGATGTCCTGGATTTTCTTGATGATGGTCTTCGGGGTGATGCCGTGCTTGGTGTTATAGGCGACCTGTATGGCACGTCGTCGATCGGTTTCCTTTATGGCACGCTCGATCGAGCCCGTGATGTGATCAGCATAGATGATGACGCGACCCTCCACGTTTCGGGCGGCTCGTCCGATGATCTGAATGAGGGAAGTCTCAGACCTGAGGAAGCCCTCCTTGTCGGCGTCGAGTATGCAGATGAGGGCGACCTCGGGCAGGTCGAGTCCCTCTCGGAGCAGATTCACCCCCACGAGCACGTCGAACTTGCCACGCCTGAACTCGGTCAGGATCTCGATGCGCTCGATGGTCTTGATGTCGCTGTGCAGGTACTCGGACTTAATGCCCTTCTCCTTCAGATAGTCGGTGAGATCCTCCGCCATCTTCTTGGTCAGGGTGGTGGCTATGACGCGGAAGCCGGCCTTGATGGTCTTCTGTGCCTCCTCGATGGAGTCGGCGATCTGGCCCTTGAAATTGCCCTTCTCGACGACGGGCTTGATGGTGATGACAGGATCGATGAGTCCCGTTGGTCGAATGACCTGCTCGACGATCTGGCCTCCTGCCGATTCGGCGCTCATCTCCCTCTCATATGAGCTCGGGGTCGCGGTCGTATAGATAACCTGGCCGACGCGCTCGCTGAACTCCTTGAAGGTCAGCGGCCTATTGTCCTTGGCGGAAGGCAGGCGGAAGCCGAACTCGACGAGCGTGTTCTTGCGGGACTGGTCGCCGGCATACATGCCGTTTATCTGCGGGACGGTGACATGGGACTCATCGATGACGGTCAGGAAGTCGGGGGTGCCGTCGGCCTTATGCGGGAAATACGAAAGGAGCGTGTCGGGTGGCATGCCGGCTTTCTGTCCGGAGAAATGGCGCGAGTAGTTCTCGATGCCGTTCGTGTACCCCACCTCGCGAATCATGGCCAGATCGTAGTTGGTTCGGCGCTTGAGTCGTTCGGCCTCCAGGTTCTTGCCCTCGGCCGTCAGTTCCGCCAGACGCTGTTCGAGCTCGGCCTTGATGGTCTTGAAGGCCTTCTCCGCCTGCTCCTTGTCGGTGATGAAATGCTTGGCCGGAAAGAGGAAGAAGGCGTCGACGGTCTTGACGATGGAGCGGGTGATGCCGTCGATGAAGTCGATGGCGGACACCTTCCCATCCTCGAAGCCGATGCGATAGATCATCTTCTCGTTGACCGGCATGATCTCGATCGAATTGCCGACGGCCCGGAACAGGCCCGGCTCGAGATCGGCATTGGTGCGCTCGAAGTGTATGTCGATGAGGCGACGGAGGAACTCAGACCTCTCGGCCTTCATGCCCTTCTCTATCTTCATGTTCACCTTCTCGTACTCCTCGGGCGAGCCGAGGCCGTAGATGCAGGAGACCGAGGCAACTATGATGACGTCCTTGCGGGTGAGGAGGGCCTGAGTCGAGGCATGGCGCAGACGCTCGATCTCCACATTGATCATAGCCTCCTTCTCGATATAGGTGTCGGTGACCGGCATGTACGCCTCCGGCTGATAGTAGTCGTAATAGGAGACGAAGTAATGGACAGCATTGTTCGGGAAGAATTCCTTGTACTCCTGGGCGAGCTGGGCCGCCAGAGTTTTGTTATGGGCGATGACAAGGGTCGGCTTGCCTATCTGGGCGATGACATTGGCGCAGGTGAAGGTCTTTCCGGAGCCGGTCACACCGAGAAGGGTCTGATGGCGCATGCCCTCCCGCACCCCTTTGACGAGGGCCTCTATGGCCTTGGGCTGATCGCCCGCCGGCTTGAAGTCGTTCACGACCTCAAAGGTATTTTTCGGCTGTGACTTCATGGGAATCACTATACCATTGGGGACATTGACCACAAGGGCCCCGGGTGATAGAACTCAACACGGAGGAACATCATATGAAAAATGACATGGTGCTGATACGACACATCGAGGACTGCTTCGGCCCTCTGTGGTTTAGCGCCACGGAGGCCTGGGAGAACCTCTTCAGGACATATGAGGGCGTCGACAAGGAGTCCATGAGAAAGACCGTCGAAAGCCTTTGGAACCAGGGCTTTCTCGAGCGCACGGACACCCCGGGCGACCATCGGGAGTATCGCCTGACCGAGAAGGCGGGCGTATTCAGGAAGCCAGCCGAGGTTCCTGTGCCACAGGCAAAGCCCGAGAGCAGCCTGAACGAGCGAATGCTCGAATTCAAACAGGCGCTCGAGCGATCGCAGGCCCCCTACGCTGACCCCGCCCAAAAGGTCATCGACAGGGCATTGATCGTGGATTATGCCAGACGCTCGGAATACGAGAGATACAGGAAGTTCATGCGCGTGCCCCACAGGGACACGAGCAGGCGCTAGCGATCCGCGGACTCATCATCCGCGGATTTTTTAATGCCCGGAGACGCCCTGCCGAGACGAGACAGCCCGGACAAAAGAAAAGGCCGCGACGTTCCGTCGCGGCCTGAAGACTGTCTCGGGCATCATCTGCCCGAGACGGCCAATCGATCGGCGAGACCGTGGGCAACCCACCGACCGCCGACGATGACGGCTGCGGTCATGCGGTCTCCCGACCTGATCCAGCCGACCCCATCTGACTTGCGCGCCCTGCCTTTCCCGTCCCTGGTGCGAAACACCGGACCGGGATACAGCGTGTCAGCGCCTTTTGATGCGTTCATATGAACTCCTTTCGTATTTTTTCTATCGACTGAAGAACTGTTCCGTGGACCAATCTAAAACCGAGCCCCCTGTTCGAGAGCTCGGTTCTGATGATGTGGTCCTACGGTCTATCTCACACAATCACAACTGAGCCCTCGAACCATGGTTCGGGAGCAGATAGTGTAATTAAACTTAGTGTGACCGTGTGACATTGCCCCATAACTCTACACCTGGCACAGACGTCGCGCAAGGGCCTTCTGCAAGACGAAAATACGGGGAAAGAAAAGGCCGGGGACACTTCGTGTCCCCGGCCTGAATCAATCCAAACTCCTCACGCCCGTGCATGAGGGTGCTCGAGGCCGTCTCTTCCGAGAAAAGCCCGGAGGGTCTGTCTCCTCAGAAAGTCACGACGGCCCTGACTGACGTGATAATAGCGAGACCTAGCCTCCTTGCGAATCCTGAGCTCGTCCAGAGTGACCCAGCTAGGAGGGCTGACGTGAGTCACCTCACCGGCGCCCCGTCGTCGCTCTGCCCCTCCCTTGTCAAAGACGACCTCTTCCACGACATTCGGGTCAGAGTGACTTCTCCTGAAGCCAACCTGGCCGAATCTCGGGGTGCCGAGGATCTTGCTCTGTGCATCAAGGCTCTTGCGACTGAATACCGCGCTCATGGTACGTTAATGCTCCTTTGTGTTTGTTCCTGGTTTATTGCAGTGCCGAAAGAAACTGTCTCGATGAGGAACTCTACACCCGACGCCTACGCCAGGCAAGGGCCCTCAATAAAAAAGCCGTCACGTATAAACGTGACGGCTTGGATTCAGGATTGCCCTGAATGAATCAACTGCCTCGACGGAGCGATTGGCTGAAGAGGCCGGTAAAGGCGGGCACCCTGTGATGCGCGTGTCTGGAAGACCTGCGAATGACGGGGAGGTCGGGGTCCCTGACCCATACGGCATCCTTGCTCACGAAGATCACCGAATGATCCCGATCCTCATGATAGACATGGCCCCTCTCGCCATCCATTGGATCCTCGATGATGCCCTTCGGCTGATACAGGGCCGATCTGTATACGGACATCGGCTTGGGATCGTCACGGCGACTGAGTCTGACCATCTGAGGCAATGCCTTCTTCTCTGTTTTTTTCTTAGGCATAATGCCTCCTTTCTGTTGGTGAACGTCCGTCTTATAAAAACTGAGCCCGTCATGGGCTCTTAGTTAACAAGACTAGATTACCTTTATATTGTACACCTCTTTATCGTTTTAGGCAAGAGCTACTTGGCATTGGCAAGATACCTCTCGAGAAAGGCCTTTTTAAGGGCATGGAAGCTCCCGTCGACAATGGAGGCGCGTATGTCCTTCACCAGGTTGATGATGAAATAGAGATTGTGTATGGAGCAGAGCATGGGACCCACCATCTCCCTTGATTTGTAGAGATGGCCTATATAGGCACGGGTATAGCCCTTCCTGCAGGCATAGCATCCGCAGTTCTCGTCGAGGGTTTTCATGTCGCTCTGGTACTGGGCGTTGCCGATATGGATCTTGCCGTCCTTGGTATAGATGGTTCCGTGTCGGCCAAGGCGCGTCGGGGCCACGCAGTCAAAGGTGTCACATCCATTCTCGACGCCCATGAAAAGGTCCTCTGGCTCCCCTATCCCCAGAAGGTGCCTCGGCTTTCCCTCGGGCAGTATCTCGTTTACCCACTTCACCGCCGTCGACATGTCCTCCTTGGCGAATGAACCGCCGATGCCAAAACCGTCGAAGTCCATGGACCCGATGACCTGGGCACTCTCCTTTCGAAGGTCCTCGAAGCGACCGCCCTGTACCACGCCGAACAATGCCTGCACCTCGCTTATCGGTTTCGAGCGATGGTACTCGAGAGACCTCTTGCCCCAGCGATGGGTGCGGTCGAGGGCCTCGCGCTGATATGACCTGGGCTCAGCGGGCGAGGTGCACTCGTCGAAGGCAAAGATGATGTCCGCGGCAATGGTGTGCTGTATCTCCATCGATCGCTCGGGGGTTATGTAATGAATCGATCCGTCATGGGGTGATTTGAATGCTGCCCCGTCATAGTCAATCTCGACCAACTTGGGCTGACGATCCTCGGCCTCGTCCTCCTTCTGTCGGAGAAGGGGCACGGCCGGGGCATCCTTGAGCACCTTGGATACGTTAGAGCCGTATCCCGCGCCGAGGGAGAAGACCTGGAATCCGCCCGAGTCGGTGAAGGTCGGCCCATCCCAGCCCATCATCTTGTGAAGGCCTCCCATGGCGCGGACAAGGGCCTCGCCCGGCTGCATATACAGGTGATAGGTGTTGGCCAGGACGGCAGGGGCGCCCATGTCCCGGAGCATGTCGGTGGTTATCCCGCGAACGCTCGCCTTGGTGCCCACGGTGATGAAGGCGGGCGTCTCTATGTCGCCATGAGGCGTGCGAATAACGCCCGCCCTGCCGAGCGTGCCCTCAAGCCTCTTCTCTATGGTGAATTCGATCGGCTTCTTCATCTATTCTGGGCGAAGCGGGCTATTCCTGATCATCTCTATGGCCTCGTCATCGCTCTCGACTATCCTGAAGAGGTTCTCGTCGCCCGGGGATATGGTCTTGAACTCGTCGCGCATCGGCGCGATCATCCTGACGACGTGATTCCAGAAGTCCGTCCCGATGCAGATGATCGGCGCGGAGGGGATCTTCTTCGTCTGGACGAGGGTGACGATCTCAAAGAACTCGTCGAGGGTGCCGAATCCTCCCGGGAAAAAAACATAGGCCTCGGCAGAGAAGGACAGGGCGACCTTGCGTATGAAGAAGTAATAGAAGCGAATATTGGCCGTGACGAACTCATTGAGCTTCTGCTCATGAGGGAGGATGATGTTCATGCCGATCGACTTGCCTCCGGCCTCGAAGGCGCCACGATTGGCAGCCTCCATGACCCCGCCCCCTCCCCCGGACACTATGGCGTATCCGGTCTCCTTGACGATGCGTCCGGCGAGGGCCCGGGCGCGGACATAACACGGATGATCCTCGGTAAAGCGAGCCGATCCAAAGAAGGTGACGGACCGAGGATAGCTCCTGAGGAACTTGAAGGCGTGACGGAACTCGGTGTTGATGGTGGCCATGCGCCTGCGGGCATTGTCGTTGAGCATCGAGCGAGAGGGGCCCGCGATGCCGAGCGATTTTGCCGATGGCCCCTTGCCCGTCGCCTTGTTCCAGATCTTCTTGAGCATATGTCGTGATGATTGCTTACGGTGGATTATATGGCTCCCATTATAGTACAATGGGCACGTATTAGCTAAAATCGCATCATGAAAAAAGTAACAACACGGGAATGGATCGCCGCTTCGCTTGCGGTGGTATCGGCGGCGATACTCTTCTTCGGAGGGAACATCTGGAACGCCTTCACGGGAGGGGCGGCACAGGCGCCGGCCACGCAGACGACGGACGGGACGGAGACTGCTTCATCAGCATCATCAACAATATCAACCATGCAGAACATATCACAAACGGCGGGAATCGAGATCTATGACGAGGTAGTCGGAACCGGGGCCGAGGCGAAGGCCGGACAGGACATACAGGCTCACTATGTCGGAACGCTCGTCGACGGAACCAAGTTCGACAGCTCGGTAGACCGCGGACAGCCATTCGAGTTCACTCTTGGCGTCGGACAGGTGATCCAGGGCTGGGACGTGGGCATCCAGGGAATGAAGGTCGGCGGAAAGCGAAGGCTCATCATCTCGCCCGAGCTCGGATACGGATCACGAGGCGCCGGAGGCATCATTCCTCCGAACGCGACCCTCATCTTCGAGGTTCAGTTGGTGGCGGTCAAATAGCGGACCAATATCGTTGGGAGGGCCATACAGGGCCATGATAAACGCCTCACGTTCGTGAGGCGTTTATCATTGACAAAACATGAATATAATGTACTATTATATACAAGTCCCCGCCCCCCCCATGCACCTTATGTCCCTGATCCTCAAATCTATACTGATCATCGGAGCACTCCTCGTCTTCAGCCTCATCGCCCCCTTCCCGGGCATGAAAGGCTCCCCCGAATATGACGAGCTCGGCGACCCGATTGAACCCTGACGAATGTGAATACGAACGGCGCGCAACCTGGTTGCGCGCCGTTTTTCATTTCCCGTTTCTGCCCTCTGCCTAGTAGTTCTTCAGCTGATTGACCCTCTCGTGCTGTCGGATCTTCTCGTGGGCCTTGGCCTCGATCTGTCGGATGCGCTCGCGGGTGACGCCGAACTCCTTGCCCACCTCCTCCAGGGTGTGGGTGATGCCGTCATTGAGCCCGTGTCGCATCTCGAGGATCTTGCGCTCCTTCGGCGAGAGATCATCGAGGATTGCCTTCACCTGGTCCGAAAGGATTCGTCGCGATGACTCCTGGTCAGGCGAGAGTATCTTGTCGTCCGAGAGGAAGTCTCCGAGCGTCGACTTGCCGTCGTCTCCGTCGTCGCCCACCGGTGACTCGAGGGACACGGTGTCCTGATCGATCTTCTCGATCTGATAGACCTTCTCAACCTCGAGTCCCATCTCGGTAGCGATCTCGTCCGGAAGAGGGTCTCGTCCCAGATCCTGGGAGAGTCGTCGGACCACCTGCTTGTATTTGGCGATGGTCTCTACCATGTGCACCGGCACGCGAATGGTGCGGGACTGGTCGGCGAGGGCTCGGGTTATGGCCTGGCGGATCCACCAGGTCGCGTATGTAGAAAACTTATATCCCTTGGTCCAGTCGAACTTGTCCACGGCCTTGAAGAGACCGAGGTTTCCCTCCTGAATGAGGTCGAGAAGCGTGAGGTCAGCAGATCGTCCAACGTATTTTTTGGCAATAGACACGACGAGCCTGAGGTTCGCCTTGGCGAGCAGGTTCTTCGCCTCCTCGTCCCCCGCCTCAATGCGTCGGGCGAGCTCCTTCTCCATGGCTGCCGAGACGAGCGGATACTGTCCGATCTCCTTCAGATACATCTGGATTGAGTCATATGACGAGTCGCTCGCCCTGCCGAAGCTGTACTTCTTGCCGACCTCCTTCTCGGGCTCGAGGTCGAGCATTCCGCCTGATTCAAGCACGTCTATGCCGGCGCCGGAGAGGCGCTGATAGAGGTCATCGAGGAAGATGATGTCGTCCTCGACCGTCGGGAACTCCTTGAGGATCTCGTCGAAGGTGATGAAACCGCGCTCCTTTCCCTTGGCGAGCAGGCGGTCGGCCCTCTTGGCGACATCCTTCGCCTTCTCCTTTGCCTTCGGGGACAGAACCTTGGCAGGCTTTGACTTTGCCGGCTTCGGTGCCTTCTTGACGACGGCCTTCTTTGGGGCTGGCTTGGACGCCGCCTTCTTCGCCGTTTTCTGTGGGGTTGTAGCTTTCTTTTTGGGCATGGGATGTATTATAGCGCAGTTGTTAATTGTTTCACCTCGTAAATCCTTCGCGAGATCGCCTGTATCTCCTTCATCAGCGCCTCGATGATTTCCTTGTCTGACCCCTTCTCCGCCCTCTGCAGTTCCATCATTCTGTCATTCAGCCTTTTCCTGAGGAATTCCTCCTCGAGATGGAGGAGAAGGACCGAATACTCCTTCTCGAACTTGGTCTCCTCGCCGTAGGTTATCTCGGCCTCGAGCGTGAGCTCGGCGATGTCCTCGGGAGAGAGCCTGTCGACGACCGCCATCCGCTCCTCTCCGATGATCTTGACCAGCTCCGCCTTTTTCGCCGGATCGCCGTTCAGGTATTTCTTCGAGTGCAGTATGCCGATGAGCTTCCTCTCTATCGACTCGAGGCGATTGGCCCTCACCGGGCCCGTGGTCGCGGGTGGTGCAGCCTGTCGCTCGGCGGGATTCTTCCTGACGTACTCCTGAAGGTCCTTCCAGAGCGCGCCCTCGTTCAGGGCGAGCCTGTCGGCGACCAGTTTGATAGCCTGGAACTTCTGGGTATCGCCGGGAATCCTGCGGACGAAGGGGAATATGTCCTGGTTCACGAGCTTGGCTATCTCGGCCGGGCTTCCCTTCTTGTCCACCAGGGCATCCACGAGGAACTCGATGAAATGCTTCTTGGCCTCCATCATCTTGGTCCAGGCCTTTGGGTCCTCCTTGATGATGTCCGCTGGGTCCTTGCCTCCCTTGATGTCGATGATTTTGACGTTCATGCCGAGCGATATGGCCGACATGAGAGAAAGGGCCGGGACGATGCGCTTGGCCGCCTTCTGCCCTGCCGAGTCTGAGTCAAAGGCCACGACGACATTGTCCGAGAGCCTGGTCAGGAGGCCGAGGGCGGAGTCGGGGCCCGTGTCCTCGGTGAAGGCCGTGCCCGAGGCTGCCACGGCATTGGTGTGGCCGGCCTGATGCAGCATGACGAGGTCCATCTGCCCCTCCACGAGGATGGCATAGTCCCTCTTGCGTATGTCTATCTTCGCCTTGTCGAGGCCGTAGAGGACCTTTGACTTGGTGAAGAGCACCGTCTCGGGGCTGTTGAGGTACTTCGGCGGATTCGCCGTCTCGTCGAGGGTGCGGCCCGTGAAGGCCACCACCCTGCCGGAGGAGTCGCTGATCGGGAATATGATGCGGCCCCGAAAGGCATCGTAATACGGGTCGGCGCCGGGCTTGTCGGTTCTCTTGATGAGACCGACCGCCTCGACATCCTCGTCCCTGTATCCCTTCGATTTCAGGAAGTGCCTGAGGGTGCGCCACTCCGCCTGGGCATAGCCGATGCGGAAGCGCGCGATGGTGTCCTCGGTCAGGCCTCGCCCGACGAGATACTGATGCGGACCCGAGCCCGCGACCAGGTTCTCCTGGAAGAAGTCGGTAGCCCTGTCGAGTATCTCGTAGAGAAGCTCCTTTCTGTTGTCCTTGCCCGCGTCCTTCTTCGAGAGGACTATGCCGGCCCTATCGGCGAGCACCTTGAGCGCGCCCATGAAGTCAGTTCCCTCGAACTTCTCCACGAAGCTGAATATGTCGCCCTTTGCCTGGCAACCGAAGCAGTAGAAGGAGCCGCGATCTGGAGACACGTAGAAGGACGGCGTCTTCTCGTTGTGAAAAGGGCACCGTGCCTTGTAGTTCGCGCCCGACTTCTCGAGCTTTACGTAGGAGCCGACGACATCGACGATGCCGAGGCGCTCCTTTATGTCTTGTACGTGAGTGGACATTATGCGTTCGCGATAGCCTTCGCTTACCAGTCCTCGGATCACCTCCAACAGACACCCACCCGACTATTCTGCCGCCTCTACCGGCGCCGACGCCTGCTCCATCGATGACATTGCCTCGATCATCTTGTGCTTGTTGCTTCCCTTGTATCCGGTTCCGGCTGGGATGAGTCGTCCGATGATGACGTTCTCCTTGAGACCCTGGAGCCTGTCCTCGGTTCCGCGGATGGCGGCCGAGATGAAGATTCGGGTCGTGTGCTGGAATGACGCGGCCGAGAGGAATGACTGTCGGGAGAGGGACACCTCGGTGATTCCCATCACGACTGACTCGGTCGTCGCCTCGGTCTCCTCGGTTCCCTTGACTCGGGCGTTCTCGGTGCTGATGTCAGAGAGGTTGACGATGTCGTTGACGGAGAACTTGGTGTTGCCCGGAGCTGAGATCTTGTTTCGCGAGAACATCTGCTTGACGATGATCTCGATGTGCTTTCGGGACACGGTCTCTCCCTGGAGCTCGTAGATCTTGCCGATCTCGTGAATGATGTACTCCATCGCCTTCTCCTTGCCGGCGTACTCGAACACCTCGTCGATGTCAGCAGATCCGTCGGTGAGGAACTGACCCTTGGCTATCTTGTCGCCCTGCTTGACCAGCGCCATTCGGCGCGATGAGAACGAGTACTCGATCTCGCCGGCCTTCTTTGCCTTGCCCTTGTCCTCGAGCTCTGGGATGACCGTGATGGTCTTCTCCTTGCCGTGGTCCTTGACTGACGCGACCACTCCGCTGACCGTCGCGACGACGGCCGGGTTCTTTGGGCGTCGCTTCTCGAAGACCTCCTCAACTCGCGGAAGACCCGCGGTGATGTCTCCTCCGACCGATGCCGTTCCTCCCGCGTGGAAGGTACGCATGGTGAGCTGGGTTCCAGGCTCTCCGATCGCCTGAGCGGCGACGGTTCCCACGGCCTCTCCGATGTCGATGAGATGGTTCTTTCCGAGGTCGAGTCCGTAGCACTGCTGGCAGACGCCGTGAAGGGTCTTGCATGAGA
>Ga0172380_10005401_pt1 | contig 15534 bp, 13 predicted proteins | sample Leawe162metaG_FD_119747 | JGI IMG/M metagenome (GOLD analysis project Ga0172380, IMG submission 119747) | Leachate microbial communities from a municipal landfill in Southern Ontario, Canada - Leachate well 162 metaG | ecosystem: Engineered > Solid waste > Landfill > Unclassified | place...
GGAAAACTTAAGGCCTCTGGCATGGCTGATGACAAGATATATTCACTTCACCCCTATGACCTTGCGTTTAGAATGGCGGCGGACCATTCACTGAAAATGGAGAAGGTGCTAAATGCCCGGCTTTAATCTTAGTGATGCAATTAAGCCGTTTAAGGTAGCTCTAGGCCTAGACGATGCTCCGCCCTCGCAGCAATTGCCGGGTTGGTCGCCTAATCCTTGGGGTGGGCCTCCGCCTACAGATCCTTCTATGGATCCCGGATTGCTGGGGACTATGTGGTCGCCACCGGCAGTTACAGACAATCCTAACGACGGCTGGCGGTTTAACACTAGCACCGGAGAATGGGTAAAGGAAGAGGGGCCAGCACCTCGTCCAGGTGAAGGTGTGGGGAGGCCGCAGTTTCAGCCACCTGAAGGGTTGACGGGGAACTATATTACTGATATTCCCATTATTAGGAAGCGGTTGAGTGAAGTTGAGGATGAGCTATTCAACTACATGCAGAATAGTACCGGGACGCTTGACCTCAGCCCCAGTGGTACTATGGTCATGGACTATAGCAAGCCAAATGAAGAAACGGGCGAGATGGGAGTTATTGACCCGGTAGGGACCAAACTGCTGGGAGAGTACAACTTCTATAATAATAAGTTGCAGACCTTCGCCGCAGAAGAGGAGACGGCCTACAACCGTGCCCAGGATGCGAGTAAGACCGGGGCTGCGAGAGAGTTTGTGGGTGCCCAGCGTACCTTCAACGACATCGAGGCTAATAAGGCTACCGAGGGTGACCGGGCCTACGCAGACTATATCGGTAGGCTGGGGAATGTGCAACAGCTAGAAACTGCCCCCTTCGACCGGGATACGAAGATTAGTGACGCATTTCGACAGACTCAGAGTGACGAGGTTAGTCGTAATCAGGCCATTAAGGCCGGTGACCTCATGCCATTTGCCGCGCAACAGGGATTCCAGTATCCAGGCAAGGGGTTTGACTTTAGCCCCTACATGCAGGATGTTGCAGCTACGTTGCCTGATCAGGCACCCAGTTATGTCCCCTATGATGCCAACAAAGCCAATGCCAATATGATAGCCTCGGGCTTATACACGGATGGCAGCCCGGGAACTACGGGTATGGCTACACTTGGAGCCGGTGGACAGCCCGTCGGATGGCCGAATCAGATCGGTCAGCCCAGGGCCAGCGGACAAGTTGCCGGAGGCACTAATCAGGGCGGGAGTTACGTCCCCAGCGCGGGAGTGGAACAATGGCGGCCACTTGTTGAGAAGTATTTCCGCCCGGAAGACGTGGAAAAGGCCCTATACGTCATGAATATTGAGAGTGGTGGTCAGCCCGGGGCTCTTGGTGATGGGGTTGCGTCAGGTGGACTCTTTCAACTCAATGATCAGGGACTAGGCGCTGGTATGACGAATGAGCAGAAATTCGATCCTGAAACCAACATCCGAGTGGCTGCACAGGCCGTCTACGGTGGCAGTGGTTGGAGGCCTTGGGGTGAGGGTACGGAGATCTACGACTACCCCTATGATCCGAGTACGGGGTTAGGTTACTTCGGTGCCCTTGGGCATCATCCGTATCAAGCGGGGAGCGCACCCATTAATGCCGCGTCAAGTCCGGCTAATGCAGCTAACACTGGTGCGGGGTTTAGCGCCATGGGTATGGATCCCAGTCAGCCAAGCGACTCTGGCATGGCTATCCCATGGGGCACACTGGAGGAACGTAGTCCTATACTCCAAATGCTCATGCAGCAAGACAGCTCTAACTGGGGAGGATGGCAGTAATTATGCCCACGTTACCACCGATTACAATTCCGCAGATGCCTAACATCACACCGGGGGTTAGTAGTACGCAGCTCCCGGGTTACAGCTACAATGGTAGCCTGGGTAGCAGCAACAGCGCCTGGAAGGACGCGGCCCTTGACATACTGGCAGCACAGTGGGCGACCACGCCTATTGATCAAAGGGGCAGCTTCATGCAGCCCTACTGGGCCGTCGGCGCGGTTAATGGGCAGAGCCAATATGGTTCGCTAGACATGGCGGACGGGGTAGATAGCATGGGCCGCATCTACACCCATCCCGCGACCGTAGCCGGGCTGAGTCGCTACCTCAGCAGCTATACTCCTGGGTCTAATCCGGCGCTTGAGGGTGTCATACCTTACATCGCCCCACAGGCAAATGAGTTCATCGAAAGCCCAGAAGCTGTAGCCATTCGTGTAGCCCAGGCCAACGCTGATCGTAACTTCGGCCTCCAGATGGCACAGGAGGATAGGCTCCGTTGGCAGGCACAACTCAGTGCAGATATGCAGAGGCAGGCCATCAGCGCGCAGGCCGCCGGTAACGCCGCTGCAAGAGCAAGCGCGGACGCTGCAGCTAAACGTCAGGCTGCGGCTACTAAATATGCCGCAGATCAAGCCGCAGCCGCATCCCGTTACAACACCCAGGCCGGGTTCCTGAGCAACGTCTATGGCACTGACGCTGGCATGTATAATGCGGGGCAAGCTAATCAAATCGGTGCCTGGACTGGAGCCGGGAATGTCGGGCTTGGGCTGCAGAGCATCTATGATAGCCGGACTAACAACATCATCCAGAACATGTCCAACCCGGCAGACTTTGTGCAGCGGACCAATAGCATTAGGGCTCTAGCCGCGCCTGAATCCGAGGACGTGGTGGCTTATCGGGATGTCACCGCTATCAATGACGCCATCTCGAAGCTGCTCAACTACAGCTCCTCAGCGACTAAGCCCATCACTCCAACCCTCCCGGGCAGCACCCCAGCACCAGCACCCACACAAAGTGGAAGCCCATCTGGCGCTAACGGTGGACGAGCGGCTAATGCAGGTCGTCGAGGCTCATGGGAGCAGATGGATGAGTTTGCCTCCGGTAGTCCGGGCTGGACTAACGAGGGCATGTATGTAGTTGGCGATAAGGGTGTGCCTAACCAGCGAGACACCCGGGAACTTGTCATAACCACAGGGCCATCAAAGGTGATACCGATGAACAAAGACGGGATTAAACTCAGCCAACTTAAGCACTACTACGCCGGGACGGGGTTGGAGCAGCCAACTGACGGACTCCCACGCGGAGATTATAAGGTGGGCATCAACGACACTGCGGCAGATAGCTCCACCTCAACTGCCCCGGCACAGACTCCGGCACAATTGACGCCTAATGCCGTCAACACCGGAGCACCTGTGGCGCCCAAGGGGTACACCAGCTACAACTGGGATGACTTCATGAAGTCCGGGTTGGCACCCTCAGCTATGGCCCAGCAGACATGGGGCACTCAGCAACTCTATCAAAACGAGGCTGGCCGGGTAGTTCGGGTAGATCCGACCACTGGTGCCCAATATGAGATGTATCAGGGGGTACAGCCTGTCGCACCTACCAGTACCCCGGGACCTAATAGTATGCTCGGCGCCTTCAACAACGCCATCGTTAGGAATGCAGGTCTGCCCGCAGGGCAACGACAGTTGGCTAATCAGACTACGGTTAGCGGCTTCCGCAATACCACCGCCCCACAGCCGGACCGTAGCATGACTACCCCGACTAACACGGTGACGGAACTGGCGGGTCGGCGACCAACTACTGGGCCCGCCACGGTACCAACTACGCCTACTACAACAACGCCCCCGGCTGCGACAACTCCAGCTACAACGACTCCACCTCCGGCTACCGCGACCCCGGCACAACAGACTTCCAGCACCAACGACAACGGGCTAGCTAACGCACTCAACGGGTTGTCACAGGCAATGCAAAACCTCATCAACCCGCCCGGGACGACAGGCGGTGCGCCGAATACTACCCTCCCCAACTACACTAACGAACAGATTCAACAGATGCCGTTCCTACGGTACCTCCAGGGTCTTATGAGTGGTCGAGACTTTAATACGATTAACAGCGGCAGCACTCCCGGGCCCTTCGGGATTAATATTCCTCGGGCCGGAGGACTAAATCTTCGCAAGCTTTATGAGATCAGTCAGAACCCCGATGACCTCGATGTATTACGTTCCATCTACAAGGGCGGCAATGCTAACCTCGATGCCGAAGCTAGCTTAGCCGCTCAGCGAGCACCACGCGGCGGTGCCTATCGGACAAGTGCGGTGATGACGTAAATGTTTCTAAGCGCGTTGTACTCCAACCCCTTTGTACTGTCCAAGGACGAGTACGATGAACGAAAGCGTAAGGAGCAACAGGACAAGCTCGACGCCATCAACCAGATTAAGTTTAAGCAGTTCAGCTCCCAAATTGAAGAGGATAAAGGGCATAATAACTTTCTATCCAAGGTCTTCAATAATGCAGTAAGCGGGGAGACCTTCTTCAACTCCGTCCTCCCCGGTAACCCCGGGTCAGCTGTGCGCGACGCCATTGAGGACATACCTATTGTAGGTAAGCCCGCGGGCTGGTTAGCCGATAGTTTAACTAGCCCACTGTCATTAGCCACCATGGGGTTTGGTGGAGCCATCGGCGGGGCAGCTGCGAAGGGAGCCTTTGGAGTAGCCAGCAAGCCTCTGTCCGCGGCATTCAGTCCGGCACTTACGGGAGGCATCGGCCGCAGGGTTCTCGGTGAAACAGCTGCAACTGTAGGTGCCGGACTTGGGTTTAAGGCTGCACAGCAGCTACCCGAGATGCCCGGGCCTATTAATGAGGTAGCTGAACTAGGCGCTGGATTCCTTGGTGGTGGAGCTGGGATTAAGGCTGCAGGTGGAGCGTTTGGTGGGGCACCTGAAGTATTGGCCGCCCGGCAGACCAAGTTTAGTCAGCAGATTGAAAATATGGATCTGCCCACTTTGGCTCGTATGAATCAGGTGGATACTGATCCGGAGTTCATGAAAGCTATCACTGACCTCGATGTCCGTATGCGACGACAGGCGGTGTCGGAGGATGAGCGGAATCAGTTCGAGTCCATTCGTCAGCGACTACTAGACATGGCGAATAGTGATGTGGAACTCAAGCGGAGGAGAACGTCTCCGCTGGCTCAGATGCTTGAGAAGTCATTAGGTAAGGGTCCCAAGGCTGGAATCACAACTGAATATGGGCCTAATGATACCTTCTTCCATGGCACTGATATCCCCAACTCGGGCCCACTGAGGCCAAGTATGGGCGATCAGCATGACATGGGAGACGGTTTCTATGCTGCCCCGAACGCTCCCGACGTAGCCAACGAGCACGCCATGAAGGGGCCAGAGGAGCTACTTGCTAGAGAAGCTCGCTATGGAATAGATTCTGGTATCTCTGCCCCACAGGTCATGCCACTTAAAACTCGGCAGGATACTCGGCATCTAGAGGCTTTTGATACTGTTACACAAGATGAGCTGCATAACATCTTCAACGCCCTTCCCGTAGACCTTCAGCCTGAGTTTGAGGATCTGATTGTTAAGTGGTCTTATGGTAACGGCCCGTCAGGAAAGCGTGTCTATGACATGCTTAAGCAGATGGGCAAAAACGCGGGCTTTGAAGGTTACCGTGCTGGTGACCAGTTTGCCACAGACATCCTTGGCAAGGCCGGATGGGACGGGCTTAATGATAGTGGTGGGTGGTATAAGCAAACCTCTTTCTTCAAGCCTAATGAGGTGCTGGAGCCAGACCTCGGCCGAGTACCTAATACCGGCGGTGGTAGGCTGGGGACTAGCACATATGGCCCGGAGGAGGATCCTTACTTCATCAGCCCTTATGATGATCCTATTCCGAAGGCACAGGCATCTATTCCTGGACAGATTCTAGAAACTCTTGGGGAAATTGAGGCGGCAAATCTTCGTAACTGGTCTACCGAAGATCTCGGCAAAGCTATGGATGATTTGGATCTGTTTGCTGAGCAGCATCAGAATCTTAAGTCTACCACCAACTGGTCGGAGATGTATGATAAGCTTAGTGATGAGTACTACAATAAGACCGGGTCAACGGTAACTTGGACTAACAACCATACCGACTCGTATACGGGTGAGCCGATTGACAAGCCCCCGGTGAAGGGCCTGATAGATGAGCTGGGTCCTTTCTCCGATGAAGATATGGGGTTCACCAAGCCGGACATCGGTGGCGGTGCTACTAACGAGCTAGTCGATCAGCAGATCCCCAAAGCCGGACTAACTGCCAGCGAACGAGTCCGGAACCTGACCTCCCACGCACTACGTTTCCTCGACAGTAACGGGGTTATTGAGAATGAGGTCGCCACCCCTATCTCCCGCGAATTTGCACGTCAGGCAATGGCGTTAGGCAACCAGGCCACCCTTTGGGGCAATACTGCGGTTAGAGCTACGAGTGCCTTCAAGCCCGATAAGCAGGGACTTACACAGTTTGGGGTACCGATACAGGACATTGCCCTTAACTTTAGCAAATATAAGAGCCTTCTTGATGATGAACAGCTGACAGTAATGGAGCGTCTCAAGGCCACGGCTAAGAAGTTTGAGTCCGCTATGCAGGACTACGGGGTTAAGTACAACCCGGTTACACCATTAGACCCAGAGGGATTCTATCTCCCCCGCGGCGGGGACTTTGACACCTTTGGCCATCTCGGACAGAAGAAGAACACTACCCCCCAGCAGCGGCGTAAGCGCTTTCCTACCATGAAACAGGCCATAGACCAGGGCTACGAGTATCCTAAATTCGAGGATGCGATACGTGAGTACGGACACGGGGTAGCCCACATCACCTCACAGAAGTGGCTAGGTGACACGCTACAAAACATTGAACTACCCGTTGGGCCTAAAGGCTCCCGCCGGATAAACGTTAAGGGTAACAAGTCCAAGATGGTTCCTGTTGAATTTGCGGATGTTATCGAGCGCCAGCTACGCCGTTTCGGGAATCTGCCAAAGGACGACTTTACCCGACTCCAGCAAGCTGTAAATAGTTCCGGTAAGGCGGTATGGGCAAGTGCAGACGCCTCATGGATGGGCATCCAAGGTCTGATAACTCTAGTTGAAAGCCCTCGAGTAGCGTTGAAGGCCATGAAGGTTGGGTGGGATTCTATCACCGACAAGGGGGCCCTCGACAAGTTTGTCCAGATGCAGGACGATCTCCGCCGAGCTGAAGGTAAGCCCATATCCACAGACTGGGCCCGGAGCGGTTTGCATAACTCTGGCCTAGACAGTCGTGGGTTGGACTTCTCTCTCAACCCCGAGGACGGGGCGCTTGCACAGGTTGGCAAACTGCCTGTACTACAGCAGGCTAATAGGATGTTCAGTGTCACCGGAGACGCGGCTCGACGTATGCTGGCCGATCTCAACTTTGACATCATTAGCAGTAAGAGGGGCACCACCAAAGCCTCGTTTAATCTGGAGAAGCTAGCTGCCGACGCTAACCGAGCCACGGGTTATAGCTCGGCTGACCTCGGCGGCATTGCGGATGCGGTACTATTTGCCCCCCGGTATCTCACTAGTCAGATTGAACTACTTGTAAAAGCGGCTACCGATGGTGACATTGAAGGGGAATTAGCCCGTCGTCACCTGGCACGACTACTGGGTGCCGGGATTGGACTGACTTTCCTATTGAATGAGGCTCGGGGGGAAGACACTGAGCCCAACCCCCTCGACAGTAACTTCCTCAAGATCCGCAATGTGAAGGGGAATGATGTTAGTGTGTTCGGCCCGTGGGACAGTCTAGTCCGCGGCCTTGTACGCACGGGCAAGGATCGGGATCCCGTCTATATGTTGCGAAGTAAGGCCAGTCCCCTCGTATCCATGACTTGGGATCTGTTATCCGGCGAGGACATCTTCGGCGAGGAAACCCGCACTCCGATGGGGATACTGCAGAGCCTACTCCCATTTTCCGCTCGGGATGTAGTCTCCGGCGAAGGGGATCTTACGTCCAACGCTCTGGGCTTTATCGGCACCAAGTCTAGCCCAATCAGCAACAAAGAGGAGCTTGAAAACGCTCTTCAATCCGCGGGCATTAGCAAGTCAGACCCCGACTACCTAATCAAACGCCGGGACTTTTTGAGAGATAACCCGGATAAACTACCCGATCCTGACAGCTCCGAGGGCAGATTTATCCGCGGTCTTAATGATGAGTTAGGCAAGCGTGAGTCCCTCAACGAGGAACGGACCAAAAGTGGTGAGCAGGGTCTAGTTGAGTTCCGGACTAACCGTAAGATGCTAAACAAGGAGAAGCGGGATCGTCTGGCGGAGGTCGTCAAAGACATTGACCCAAGCTCTGATTCCAAGCAGGACAAGTGGGTCACCAGCTACTTTGACCTCTACGACCAAGTTGCCAAGGACGAGGTCACCGGGGATATTGACGGAGACGCTTTTGACACAGCTGAGGCTGCATGGATAGCCAAGAACGGCAGCCAAGCCTATTCCTTTATGCAACGGTACCTAATGTCCGGGCAGAATGAGGTTGAGAAAGCCTACCTTGAAGACATCAAGGTGTTGAGTGATGCGGGCTACTTCAATATGTCCAAACTGCGGAATATGAAGAGTGACCTAACCGAGGACGAGATCTTTGATCTACGGGACAAGGTTAGCAGTGCCCGGGCCACTGACGAGAAGCTGTCCAAGTTGGACTTCGACATAGCCGCCCGGAGACTACTCAGAAGTGCGGGATACGAAGCCGTAGAGATTAACGACGTGATCCGAGCCGGGAAGGAATTCTTCCAATCGCCCGACTATAAGGCCTTCAAGAAGGAGCATAAGAAGGAACTTCTTTGGTTCAACCCGAAAGTATCATGGGAGGATTATAGTAAAATCAATTCTCAATGATTTTCTCAATTGACCATCTCCCAACCTAGCCCCCCATACTACACCCAGAGGTAACAATGGCTACTAACGATTTTGTCTTGACCGATCACCCTGATATAACGGAGGGGGAGGAAGCACCTAACGGGTACACTCAGCTTGCGCCTGAGATACCTGTTGGCGACGCGGGAACCCCGGAAGTAGTCTCGGATGGCGGCAGCGAAGGAACCATCATCACAATTAACCGGGCCAATCTGCACGCAGAGATTGACCGGCTGCAGCGTGAAGATGCTGAGTTCGCCAATGCATTCAACTCACAAGTCGGTAGAAAGGCCCAGCGAGAATATCTTCCGAAGATTACCGAGCTGGAAGCTTCGAACACTCATTACCAGCGTGAAGTAGCCAAGGCTGCCATCGCTCGTATGCCGCAGGGCGAAGTGTTCAAGCGTATTGCTACTGACCCTGAGTTTGCACGAGTGTATACTGAGGTGACTCATAGTAGCCCGGAGGATTTGCAGCAGGCCGTAGCTATGTCACGGATTCAGGTCCAGGTAGAAGGAATCCTTGACGAAGGAGTACAGGCCGGGTTGACACATGCAGAAGCCGATGAGTTCCGCCAAGCCATGGCTGCGGGTCAGTACGACGGTATGCCGACTGATCAGGCAATCCTGAAGCTTCAGCGGGACATCTATCAAAAGGCCTATGTCCGTCCTCCCGTATCCACTCCTGAGGCGACGCCTCCGGCTGCCCCATCTGCATCAGTGCAAGTTCCGGCCGCACCTCCGCTTACAAACCCGGCCCTAACCAGTGGGCCCGACCTTTCACCCTCAGGAACTCACCAGGCTAACGGATCCAAGAAGTGGACGGCTGAACAAGTCATCAATATGCTTCCTGACCAGTTTGAGCGTGAGTTCCCTACCGATGACGACTATAACCGAGCTGTAAACTCGGGACAGATTTCGGGCATGACGCCCAACCCTATGAGGAGATAACTCGTGGCCTCTGGCTCTATGACAGTCACCACCGCCGAGAAGCATATCGGTGAGGTGTGGCCGAAGTCCATCATCCGGGCACAGGAATTCAAGCTCGTAATCGCCCCACGTGTCTATCGCGAGTGGAAGTTTGCGGGCTTCGGGGATGTTTATCACGTCAGCCGAATTCCTAACATTGAAAGCACGACCAAGGCGGCCAGCACGGACTGGACTCCCTATACCTACACTGATACCGAGCAGACGGTCACTATTAACATCCATCAGGTGACCGGGTTCCGTATTGAAGACATCACCAAAGTCCTCGCCAATAACAATCTCGAACAGGAGATGAAGCAGAAGATCGGCTACTCGCTCGGCCGGGCACTTGATGTGTCCCTTGCGACGCTGCCCCAGAGCTTCTCTCAGATCGTAGGCGTGTTGGGCGAGGAGCTTGACTATGAAGACCTTCTCGATGCCTGGCTTGAAATGACTAACAACGGCATCGATATTGGGGACGACTGCACTTGGGTCGTAAGCCCGGCCGCAATTGCGGGCCTCCTCAAGTTGGAGATCTTCATTAGCCAGCTTTATCAGGGTGACAATCCTCGGGCAGTTCAGTCCGCTAAGGTTGGTAACATCCTCGGTGCGCCTGTAATCATGTCCAACCTTACTCGCGCCCCATCTGCGGGCCAGTCTGAGTCCTTCCTGATGCACAAGAAGGCTATTGCCCTTATCATGGCTCAGGAACCAAAGATGGTCACCGAGTACCAAGCTCTCGGTCTCCATAACATCATCGGTAGCCATCAGATCTTCGGTCAGGCCGAGGTCAATCGCTACTCCGAAGCTCCTGGCAACATCACCGCCACTGACGAGTACGCTGTACTCCTGAAGACGGTGGGTTAAGATGCTGATCAGTGTTGTTCCTGACACCACCTGGGACACCCAGGTAATTAATGAGCGTTTCGAAGTCCCGGCTGACATGCGACCCCAACTTATTGAGGTTGTAGGTTACGCCGTGGCTAAGAAAGCCATTGAACGCTATGAGAAACTCCGGCACTGGAAGTTTGATGATAGCTTCACGCCCATCATCGACGTGAGCAACATCCAGATGGACCTCGATTATACTGACTCGCCAAATACACCTGTTGACATTGGTGGCGTTGATCAGGGCCATTTGTTCCATCGGAAAGGTCTGAAGGCATATGTCATTAAGATGCGCTTCATTACTCAGAACGTAGTTGTGAACAACATTGACCCAGAGGTCGGTCGGGCTGACGGCTTTATCAACCCTGATGAAGACCCACGCCCGGCTGACATAATCAAGGAAGGAATTAACTAATGCCAGCCCCCACGCCACTCGATGAAGCTATTAACGCCCTTCAGGGTATTGAAGGCGGTCCCACTGGTGTTGACTTTCAGGCTCCTACGCAACACAGCAAGGAGTATATCTATTGGAAGCTCTGTACCTTTGAGAACTGCTCTCAGCACAGTCAGCGCGGCTGGGTTGTAATCGGGCCCGCGCTTCAGCCACGTACCGCTATGGAGTACTCGGAGTTTCAGCAGGTCAAGCACGCAACTCCACTCCCGCAGTACGGACGCAACGCCGCTGGCAAGATGGTAGATGGGGCCACCCGCCTTATCCCACTCATCGAGGCCGGAGGCATTCACGAGATCCCGATTGAACAGGCCGTTGCCTACCAATGGCACCGAAAACCTGCGCTTGTGAAGCTTCTTCCTGAACTTGAGGGTATCCCAACTTATCCCTGCAACCACGGGTGTGATACTCGCGGGCCAAGGGCACGGGTATTCAACACTACATCGGGGCTGGAAAAGCACATCAAAGTCATGCACAAGGATGTTGCCCAGCCAGCTGCAATTGGCCGTGAGATTGGTAAGGTCATCGAGGCCATGCGTCCTGATCAACAGTCAGGCACGCTTGGTATTAACCTTGCTGACGCCACTCAAATGGCCGCACTTGTGAAAGCCATCGTCGTGGCTATTCGTGAAGACGAGAAAGAAAATAAAGTAAGTGACTGATCGTGCACTCTCTACCCAGATTAAGTCTGCACTAACAGGTTCCGGGGTTATTCTCTTTGAACACTACATTGCCGCCGCGCTTACCGCAGCTGCACTAAAGTGGGAGTGGATTGTCCCAGTTAACTGTGTCATTCGAGACGTACTGTGTGACAGTGAGACCGCCGGGTCAGGTGGTGTCAGTGACATCATCGACGTAAATCGCAACGGTACTACCATCTTCACTACACAGGCCAACAGGCCTACCCTCCTCGTCGGCGACACCGGAGCCTTCACCAAGGCCGGTGATCCGGAAATTCGTAAGCTTAAGGCCGGGGACATCCTTTCATTTGACGTGGATCAGATCGCGACCACCGGCAGTGACCGGTTCAAGATCTGCATTGTCTGCGTACCAGCTGGTTATTAGGAGTATATCGTGACTTATTCAGTTCAGCAGCGTTCTCGCGGTGTACTTACTGATGGCAGTAGCTCCGCAGGCTATACTAACCGAGACGGTCTCCTTGAAATTAATAGCATTCAGGGCCTTTACGACTATGCCCTTCGAGCGGGTCGGGTGTTTGTTGCCGGGCCTGATGCAGTAGGCATTCTTGCTACCCTTGAGGCTAATGCCGCGTTTGATCTTACTGAGCCCTTCTTCCGGGCCACGGTGCCAGCGGCTACAGTCATGATTCCTATCATGGTGCAGGTAACCTACGATACCGCTCCTGCCGCGCTCGATGCCATTAAGATCGGCTGGGGTGAGGGCAGTACTTATAATACTGGCGGTGATGTCTGCCGGGTGCTTCCCATGGGGCATCTTGTTGCAGCCGCACCTGTAGCCTCCACCCTTACCAACGTCCGAGATGGGGATGCGGTGCTTACCGAGGACACTCTCGTTAACCCGCGTATCTTCTTTGACAAGATGATCACTGCCACCGGCTCGGATGCCAATATTGAGTACAACGCCCTCAAGGGTGACCCCTATGTTGTCATCCCCGGGCCTGCCAGTTTCCTCGTATGGGGCAAGGCTGCCGGTGCCGAGGAAGTCTACTACAACGTTGTCTGGATTGAACTTGATAAGAGTTCTGTCGTCAACAGTTAGACGCGACTAGGCAACTAGTCCAATAGGGCCGGGTTCAGACGTTAATATGGGGGCGCGCTGGACCCGGCCTTCTTAGGGAGTGAAATGTCTACAGTACTATCCATTAAGGATGTTACCATTGCTAACGGAGCTGCGGTAAGTGATGTCATCAAAGCCGGTGGTGCTATGTTCGTGGGTATTCAGATGCCAGCCGACTGGACTGCGGCTAACCTGACCATCCTAGGCAGTGCCGAAGGTGATACCTACTATGATGTCTACATTGCGGCCGGGACTGAGTATGTTATCACGGCAGCTGAAGACCGATATATTATACTAGACCCGGCACTGCTTGCAGGACTCCGCTTCTTCAAGATCCGTAGCGGGGTAACTGCCACTCCAGTCAACCAAGGTGCTGAGCGGGTACTCAAGATCGTGATGCGGGCCTAATGCTTTACTTTCTAAGCAATCTAAACATGGGCGGAAGCGGTGTGGGTGCTCCGCCAGTTAGCGACACGGCTACTGGGCACATGCTACTGTTGTATCACTCAGTCGCGCTGCTGTTCATAGGTGGTGCATTGTGGATCCGATAAGTGTCATCGTCGGTGCCCTTATAGCCGGGTTGGGTGTATTGGCTATTCGCATTAAGCGCATTGATGCCCCTGTCAGTCAACTCAACATTAACCCACTGAGTGACAAACCACATGAGCATATCTACACCCACGTCTACGGCGATGGTCATGGCTGGCGCTGCGGCGTGTTACTCAACAATGGTAAGATGTGTGAGAAGCCAAGGGATGCTAACTAATGGCCGATAATATTGAGCTTAACGCAGGCACCGGTGGAGCGGTTATTGCCGCAGACGACATTACCAGCGTCTGGTATCCTATTAATAAGATGGCCTTTGGCGCGCTTGGAAGTGTGACGCTTGCAGTTGCCGGGGCTGGGAACGTAGACGGTGGTACGCAGCGAGTTACATTAGCCGCTGATGACCCGGCGGTAGTTGATCTCGCGGCCATCGAAGTCCTGCTGACCACCATCGCCGGTGATACTACAGACATTGAAGCTGCAGTCGAGCTAATCGACAATGCTATTGCCGCAGTTGATGATGTCGCCGGGGCAACGCAGGTAGGTATACCTGCTCTGGCTGTCCGGGATGACTCACTTTCTACCCGAACAGAGGCTGACGGGGATCTCACACAGCTCCGCACAGACCTCGGCGGTAGACTGTGGGTGAAGCTTGACAGCGTATCTACCGGCGTAGGCGTGACCGGACCAGTAACTGATGCTCAGCTTCGGGCTACTCCTGTGCCAGTGAGTGGAACGGTAGACCTTGGTTCTACCGACAACGCGGTGCTGGATGCAATTGCCGCAAGTGTGGCAGCAGTTGACGGTGATACCTCAACTATCATAGGCCATCTGGATGGTGTTGAGGGGCTGTTAGGCACCATCGACGCGGACACTGGCTCAATCATGACTGCGGTGCAGCTCATTGATGATGCCATCTTCACAGATGATGCGGCCTTTACTCCCGGTACCAGTAAAGTAATTGCCATTGGAGCACAAGCTGATGAGGGCTCAACTGACAGTGTAGACGAAGGCGACGCCGGAGCGTTGAGGATGACCCTCACCCGACTTCTCCGCGTAGTAGATACGCCGCACACAGCCGGTGGGCTTACGATCTTTAGGTCGTTAGACATCGACGAGACCGAGGAGGATGTTAAGACCTCGGCTGGGCAGCTTTACTGGATCCATGCTATTAATAAGACCGCCAGTCCGTTGTACCTGAAGTTCTACAACGCAACCGCGGCTAATACGTCAGTCGGTTCAACAACCCCAGTCCTCACCCTTCCTGTACCAGCTAATGCCGACAGCGACGGTGCTGGTTTCACCACTAATATAGACAAGGGCCTGGCCTTCAGTACCGCCATCTGTGTTGCATGTACTACCGGCGTAGCCGATGCGGATACTGGCGCACCCGGAGCTAACGACTGTGTAATTAACTTGGGGTATATGTAATGATAGAGTTCTACGTCCACATTGACTTTGTTGATCAGTACGAGGGCAAATACTTCATCCGTGTCACTGATCCGGAGGATACCACTAACGAACTAATGTCATTCCCCTATGAGTCTCACGACACAGGAGAGAAGCTCCGGCGCACCCTTAACAAGCTTGTTAGTGGGAAGCTCAATCCGTGATGAGGTTTAATGAGCTGTGCCGATTTTGCGGGGCTGTGCTACGCTCTGTCCCAGTGGATGTAGATAAGTTCTACTTCGGCATAGTTCACACTCGTATGGGCCGAAATGCGCCTATCATGCAAGCCCGGCCCGTGAGGGAAGATACAGTAAGTCGCTGGTCACGTAACGGATTAGACACGGGACTGGAGTTTAGTCGCATGTTCCACCCAGAGAGGGACGTATAGTGGTAGCCCCGACTGTTCGTGACTCTACTACTGCCGTCACGCTGGGCGGTACCTCGTGTGTTGTTAATAAGCCTGCAGGTACCATAGAGTTCGACAAGATGTACCTGTTCGCGACGACGACGACAGGGCAAACGGTCACCCCGCCCAGCCCGTTCGCCGGGAATGAGGTTGCCAGCGTCACTGTTGGTGTGAACATCACCCGCCTCTATGAAGCGACCGCGGGGGCCAGCGAGCCGTCCACCTACACCTACGGACTCAGCACGACCGGCAACGTCGAACTCCTGCTTGTCACGCTCATCGGGGCCAAAATCTCCGGGAGCGCGCTCAACGTGGCGGCCTCCACAAACACCGGCACGTCGTCGACCACCCTGACGGCA
>Ga0172380_10005402_pt1 | contig 15533 bp, 11 predicted proteins | sample Leawe162metaG_FD_119747 | JGI IMG/M metagenome (GOLD analysis project Ga0172380, IMG submission 119747) | Leachate microbial communities from a municipal landfill in Southern Ontario, Canada - Leachate well 162 metaG | ecosystem: Engineered > Solid waste > Landfill > Unclassified | place...
CTGGCCAGCGGCAACGGGCGCTGCAACCTGCTTAATGAAGCGCTGGATTCCAGCTCTTATAACCCCGAAGCCAGACCTCTGGTAAATTCTGTCTTCAGCCGCTTCGGACGGGATGATATACTAAATTTCTTTTCGGAACTGGGGCTTCACTATTACTCACAGGACGGCCGCATTTTCCCGTTTACCAACCAAGCTGCATCTGTCCAGAAGGTGCTTGCACTGGAAATAAAACGGCTGGGTGTGCAGGTGGAATACGGCTTTGACTGCGTGTCCATCCAAAAAACTCAAACCGGTTTCAGCTTGGGCGCAGCAGACGGTAAACAGCAAACCGGCCACAGCCTTATCCTGACAGGCGGAGGCTCTACTTACCCTTCTTTCGGTTCGGACGGAAGCGGCTACAAACTGGCTTCTTCACTGGGTCACCTCATCATCAAACCTGTACCCAGTACTGTACCTCTGGTGGTCAAAGACCCTCTCTGTCACCTGCTTCAGGGGCAACGCATTATTGCCCGTGCCCAAAGCCGTATCCAAGGCAAAATAGGCAACCCTGTTGACGGAGAACTGCTTTTTACCAAATACGGTTTGTCAGGCAGCCTTATACTGGATATAAGCCAGGAAATTTCTCTGGCTATAAACCGCTTAAATATAAAAGATGTCTCCCTTGAAACAGACCTGATACCCTTTATGGAGCAAAAACAGCTGGAAACAGAGCTGACTAACCGCCATAAAATGGGCTTAACTCCGGAGGATATGCTGACCGGTATATTACCCGGTAAACTCTGCCTGGCATTTAAACAGCTATTTGAAAAAGAAAACCCCTCCAAAGCGGCTGTTAAACTTAAAAACTGGCGGTTTGAGGTTTCGGGAACCCGCGGCTGGAATGAGGCCGAATTTACCGCCGGCGGTATAGACACCAAAGAGGTAGACCCCCAAACCCTGGAGTCAAAGCTGGTCAAAGGGTTGTATCTGGCAGGCGAGGTGCTGGACGTAAACGGCAAACGCGGCGGCTATAACCTTGGATTTGCCTGGGCTTCCGGCTACGTAGCCGGTTTAAGTTAAAATTTGCAATTTGTAGCTATGCCGCAAGGATTACCATATTGACTTCTTGCTTGACTATATTTATCATAGTGTCCTGTATAGTCTAAATAGTTTACTGTAATAGTAAACAGGAAAGGTAGCAACAGATAAAATCCTTTAAAGTTATAGCTCCCTTAATCAGCCTGCTCATGCTACTCTCACTGGCTTTGGGCGGCTGTTCAAGCGGCACAGCGGACAATGATTCACCAGACACCAATAATCTTCCCGTATCGGACACTACCCCTACCGGCTCACAGCTGATTGCTTCCATACTGGCCGCCTCTCCCAATATAACCAGCTTTGATACGACCAGTGTTATTGACATGACTATGCAAGTTTCCGGTATGAGTATCAAAACGGTTATGACTGCAAACGGCAAAGAGGACCTTAGCAGCAAGAAAGCGTACTTAACAAGCAGTATCATCGTGACCGGAGATTTGGCGAGCACCATGGAAATGGAAACCTACCTGATTGATAGTTTCCAGTATTTCAGGATTACCAGCACCGACCAGAACACCGGCATGCAGCTTAACACCTGGTACAAAATGCTGATGGATACCCAGATGCAAACCCAGACTTGGAACGCCCAATCCCAGCAGAATAACTACCTGTTTTCCAAATCCAGCATTACCGTAGACGGGTCTGAAACGATAAACGGAACAAGCTGCTGGAAAGTTACAATCACCCCTGACCTGACAGAACTGATAAAATACCTGAACGAACAGCAAGCTATCGAAGACCCTTCAGCTATAACCAACCCTGCTGACAGCCTGAAAAATATAAAACTGACTGCTTGGGTGGCCAAAGATACTTCTTATGTAATAAAAATGAATCTGTCCATGGATATGCTCATAGAGGCGCAAACTTTATCTATGGTTATGTCTACAACTATAACCAATATTAACCAGCCGGTATCTATCACTCTGCCCCCTGAAGCGGTTAATGCCATTCAGGTAGGCTAGGTTTTCTAACACCTTCCGGAAAGAAACCCTGAAGGGGGAGGCTTGAAATCGCCTCCCCCTTTTTATATTGAGTTATACCTCCTTTGGCGGCGGGGGTTTCTTACTGTATAATGGCTACTATACAAAAACTAATATGTTAAATATCCAAAATCTTTCCAAATCCTTCGGGGTGCGCAGCCTTTATACCGGCGTAAACCTGAATATAGGCGCAAGAGACCGCCTGGCTTTACTTGGCCCGAACGGCAGCGGTAAAACTACCCTTTTTGAAATGATTGCCGGCAGGCTGGAACCTGATGAAGGTAAAATCATCCTCCGCCGCGGCACTACGGTAGGTTATCTGGAGCAGGATATCAAACCCAGTTCCAAACAACCCCTGCTTAAAGCTGTTTCCAGCGCCTCAGACCGCCTCCGTTCCCTTTCGCACAAGATTTCCCTGCTGCAGGGAGAACTGGCAGAAGAAAAAGACGGCTCTGAAAGCAACCGCCTGATGAACGAACTGGGTGAACTTCAGCACTCTTTTGAAGCTCTGGGCGGCTATAACGCCGAACAGGAAGCTAAACTGATACTGGCAGGACTGGGTTTCAAACCCGCCGATTTTGACCGCCCCCTGCATGAATTTTCCGGCGGCTGGCTGATGCGGGCTGAACTGGCAAAACTCCTTTTCCTCAGCCCGGATATACTTATACTGGACGAACCTACCAACCACCTTGACCTGGAATCCACCCGCTGGTTTGAAAGCTACTTGAAGCAGTACAGCGGTTCGGTGCTTTTTACCAGCCATGACCGGGCATTTTTGAACTCCATCGCAACCAAAATACTGTCACTGGAGGAACAAAAAGCCCGTCTCTATACAGGCAATTATGACAGCTACCTGCGTGCGCGCGAACTCCGCCTAACCCAGCTTGAAAGCCAATCCCGCCGCCAGCAGGAGCTTATAGACAAAGAAACCAAGTTTATAGAACGTTTCCGTTACAAAGCCACCAAAGCCAGCCAAGTGCAAAGCCGGATAAAAAAGCTGGATAAACTGTCTGCCATAGTTATCCCCCGCCAGACCAAGAAAATGCACTTCAACTTCCCTGAACCGGAACGCAGCGGGCATGATGTTATAAAACTAAGAAACCTTACCAAGTCTTACGGCGATATGGTTATCTACCAGGGGCTGGAACTGGTACTCAACCGCGGAGATAAAGTTGCACTGGTAGGTCCGAACGGTGCCGGCAAAACCACCCTCCTGAAGATACTGGCCGGGGTTATGCCCTTTGATTCGGGTTACCGTAATCTGGGTGTAAACGTAAATACCGCCTATTTCGCTCAGTATTATGTAGAGTCACTCTGCCCGTCCAATAACCTTATTCAGGAACTGGAAACAATCCTGCCTGATGCCCCTGAACAGCAGCTGCGGGGCATGCTGGGGGCATTTCTATTCAGCGGAGATGATGTAAAAAAGAGAATATCGGTACTGTCGGGAGGTGAAAAAACCCGTTTGGCCATCGCCAAAATGCTACTCAAACCAGCCAATCTGGTACTCATGGACGAGCCTACCAACCATCTGGATATACCTGCCCGTGAAATACTGGCTGATGCCCTTCAGGCTTACAAAGGCACTCTTTGTTTCATCACTCATGACCGCACCCTTATCCGCGAAGTGGCCACCAAGATTATTGAAGTACGAAACGGTAAAATCAGAATTTTTGAAGGCGATTATGATGCCTATCTGGAATTTGCCGCCGCCAACCCCTTTGAAGATGAAATACTAAAGAACAGGACTGCGGTCAGTTCCCCCCGCCCCGCTCCCGTTTCAGCCTCACTCTCCCAGAAACAGCGTAAAACTCTGGAAGGTCAGATTAGAAACCAGCATTATAAAGAAACAGGGGCTTTAAAACAGGAAATCTCTGATACAGAGGAAGAAATAACCGGGCTGGAAAAACGCAAACAGGAACTGGAAACCCTGCTTGCCGACCCCGATTTATACCGAAGCGGCCAAAAAGTGGCCGATGCCTCTTTGGAATATAAAACCTGCAAAGAACGGCTGATAATTCTGGGTGAAAAATGGCTGAAACTTTGCCAGCAGAATGACACACTTAAGCAGAAACTGGAAGATACCCTAAAGGAACTGGATAACTAACCTAAAATAGCCAGTATAACCGCCGCCAGATGAAACGCCCAGCCCAGCAATATAAGGGTATGGAATATCTCGTGGAAGCCGAAAGCACCCGGCACAGGATTAGGTTTTTTCAGCCCGTAAATAACCGCCCCGATACTGTATGCCAGTCCTCCGGCCGCAATCAACCAGAACACCAGACTCGGCATATTCAGCCAGAACTCTCTTAACGGGACAACCGCCATCCAGCCCATACCCAGATAAGTTACCGGTGAAAGCCAGCGGGGTGCATTCAGGAAAAATATCTTCTGGAAAACCCCTGCCAGCACAAAAACCCAGGTGGCAATAAGCATACCAAGCCGCCAGCCGCCGTCCAGATAGATATAAGCCATAGGGGTATACGTACCGGCTATCATTATAAATATAGCTATATGGTCAAGCTTGCGCCAGACATTTATTTCATTTTCCTTTTTTTTCAAGGCATGGTAAATGGTACTGAAGGAAAACAAACTGATAACGGCCAGGGCATAAATCACCGAGACCGCCATAATATCCCAATTCCCCCAGCTGAGGATAACCAGCACTATCAGTGCCAGCACACCCCCCACCGCCCCTGCCAGATGTGAAAATGATGAAAAGCGCTCCGCTTTGCGTATATTTATGTTCGTCCTCCTGAAAGAAATTACAATTATAAACCTTTAATTTCAAATGGTCTACGGGCATTATTACCCTATACTATCCTTTTCAGACCCCCGGCGTTTTAATATTTGCAGACAACCCAAGGAGATAAAATATGAAAATCAAACATGTATTTTCACTGCTGGCAGTAGCCAGTTTATTTACCCTTACCGCCTGTTCGGGCGGAGTTTCGGCTGAGGAACTGAAATCTGACAAAGACCGGATTGCAAACCCGAATATCAGCCAGCAAGACGCAAATATTCAAGCAGAAGCCAACAATGATTTTGCCTTCAAGCTGTATCACTTTCTGAAAGGTACAGAGGAAGGCAATTTCTTTTACTCCCCTTTCAGCATCTCCATTGCTCTGGCCATGACATACGCCGGAGCAGATACCACCACCAAAACCGAGATGCAAAATACCCTTAACTACCTGCTGCCGGATGCAAACCTGCATGCCTTTTTTAACTTTATAGATCAGGAATTGAATAAAAGAGAATCACAGGCAGAGGAGGCCGATGCCGGCACTTTTGAGCTGAAACTGGTAAATGCCATCTGGGGGCAGAAAAATTACACCTTCCTTTCAGATTTTCTGGATACGCTTGCCCAGAACTACGGTGCAGGACTGCGGGTACTGGACTTTGCCGCCAGCTCTGAAGATGCCCGCAGGGTGATAAATGACTGGGTATCCGAGGCAACCAAAGATAAAATCAAAGACCTTATCCCCTCTGATGGAATAGACTCAACCACCCGTCTGGTGCTGACCAATGCCATTTACTTTAATGCCGCCTGGGCAGCTCCGTTTGAAGAAGAAAACACTCAGAACGGCCTTTTCTACCTGCAAAACGGCTCTAGCGTAAGCGTGCAGATGATGCACCAGAGCGAAGGCCACGGCTATTACAACGGAGATGATTTTCAGGCGGTAGAACTTGCTTACGCCGGAAACAGTCTCTCCATGGTGATTATCCTGCCGGATGAAGGCAAGTTTGGACAGGTGGAAGATGCTCTTTCCGGGCAAATGCTGACCGGGATACTCGCTTCCATCAAGTATAACCAGATAAATTTATCCCTGCCCAAATTCAGCTTTGAGTCAGAGTTTGCCCTCAAAGATGCCCTGTCTGCCTTGGGTATGCCCACTGCTTTTAGCGGCCAAGCGGATTTCTCAAAAATGGACGGCGGCTATAACCTGATGATAGGTGACGTATTTCATAAATCATTTATATCTGTAAGTGAAGCCGGCACTGAAGCGGCAGCGGCAACAGCCGTAACTATGAACCTGACTTCCGCCCCTGCTGAACCTGTCACCCTGAGCATTGACCGGGCTTTTATATTCTGCATAGTAGATATGGCTACCGGCACTACTCTCTTTACCGGACGGGTACTGAACCCTAGCGCCTGAAATAACCTGCAATCTGTCAAACAAAAGCGGACACCCCAAAAAGGTGTCCGCTCTGCTATATGATACTGAAAGCAACTTGGCCTATTTGGTCTTTTTCTTCAGGCACTTGTACCAAACATTCATGCTTTTTATACTGCCGTTTATTTGGGTATTGTTTTTCAGCCTCCCGGCAAATTTATATCCCTGGCGGGCAAAGCTGATATTCATACCATAAGACTCCGCCACTGCAGACGTATAGCTAACTCCAAAGCCTTTTTGCTTCATTTCATCTTCCATAGTACGCAGTAAAATACCTGCCAGCTTGCGGCGTCGGTATACGGGCAAGGTAGCAAAATCTGTCAATTCCACGTGCCCTTCCAGCGGATACTGTTCGGCTGAAGATAACGCCGCCAATCTGTCACCATGCCAGATACCATAATAAGTTATGCTTTCAGCCATGGTGCGGCTGATATAGTCCGGTTCAAAAATGGGAAACGGATATGATGCAAAAACAGTGGAAAAAACCTCGGCCATAGCTGACGTATCTTCAGCGGTGCATTTGCGAAGGGTATACCCGTTAGGCAATTTGACCGCCGGCACTTTACCGGCTTTGGAATGGGCCACCTTCAGCACATCTTCCAGCAATTCGCCATTTTCTTCTATTTTACGGTCTTTATCTATAAACTTTCCCATGAAGTAACCGGCTTTGCTCCCGCCGTAAAAACAGGGGATAACCGCCTCGGTTTCAAAACCATCTGCTTCAAACAGGGGCTTTATATCCTCAGACACCTTGGCAAACAGCTTGGTGTAGCCGTTTTCGGTTGCCAGTGCCTGCATCCCAGTTATCAGAGTGGCGGCCTCCTCGGCGGCCAATCTCATCAGGTAGATACGGTCACTGTTTTTGCCGTGCTGGATGAGGGAAGTCCCCATAGTAGTTATCTGGTCATAGCCGCTCTTGCGGCGATCCATTCGGTCACATTCAGTGGGAACTAAATAATCGGTATCTTCATAGTTAGACAGCAAACGGGCAATCCCTACCAGCGCCCCCTCTGCCGCACCATTCAGGTCCAAATCCAGATTACAGGCCGAACAATCCTGCCCGCACTTGGGCGGGTGGTAATCTTCCGGCTGGTAATAGGCCGTGATAATCCCTTCGTAATTACGCAGAATAACCTTGCTGGAAGACTGGGATATGAGGTAATTCGGCATAATAGGTATCTTGCCGCCGCCATTCGGCGCATCTATAACATATGTGGGTACGGCAAATCCGCTGGTATGCCCGATAAGATTTTCGATAATCTCTATACCCTTGCCTATGGAAGTGCGGAAATGGGAAAGGCCCTGTGCCGGGTCACACTGGTAGAGGTAATACGGTCTGACTCTGTTTTCCACCAGTTTATGTACCAGGGCTTTCATAACCCGCGGACAGTCATTTACCTTGGCCAGCAAAACTGTCTGGTTACCTAAGGGTATACCGGCATCTGCCAGCATGCCAAGCGCCCGGCTGGAGGTGGAGGTTATCTCACGGGGGTGATTGAAATGAGTATTTATCCAGACGGGGTGATACTTCCGGATAATTTTTACCAGATGGGGAGTAATCCGCTGGGGCAATACCACCGGTACTCGTGTACCAATCCTTATTACCTGAACATGGGGTATCGCTTTCAGTTCTGAAAGTAGCCATTCAAGTATGCTATCAGGAAGGAGCAGAGGGTCACCCCCGGACAGTAAAACATCCCGCACCCGGGGGGTGTTTTTTATGTACTCCAATCCCTTTTTCAGCTCATCACGTGAAAGGTTTTTATCAATATCCCCCACCTTGCGTTTGCGGGTACAGTGCCGGCAGTACATGGCACAACGGTTTGAGACATGAAACAGCACCCTGTCCGGGTAGCGGTGGGTAATGCCGGGAGCGGGGCTATCCACGTCTTCGGCCAGAGGGTCTTCTTTATCGTAGCAACTGAAATTAAGTTCAGCGGCACTGGGTACAGACTGGATAAAAACAGGATCATTTTCGTAATTTTTGCGGTCAATAAGGGAAAAATAATAAGGTGTAATGCTCATGGGAAACTTGAGGATAGTATCTTCCAGACTACGGCGTTTTTCAGCTGAAAATTTTACACCCAGCAGTTTTTCAACTGTGGTCAAGTCCCTAATAGTATGGGAAATATGCCATTTCCAGTTATTCCATTCGTCCTCATGGTAGTCAGAGCTTATCTTGTGAGCCATCACCTGGTGGTCTTGCTCCGTCTGGGGGTATTGAGGCATTTCGGATTTTGTATCGGCTAAAACCATGTTAATCCTTCCTTTGTGCAGGGAATAACCCCAACCCGAAAGCTGAATTAAGAAAACACGGCTAGACAAATGAAAGTCTCGGATAGAACATTTGGAACTGCGTAAAGACTGACAAGTACCCGGGATAATATAAAAACCAGTGGCTGGAGAAAAACCTGAAAACTAAATACAGCGGAAAGGGCCGGGGCAAAACCCGTTAAAACGGGCTACAACAAACTATATTCAAATAAACTTTTTCACTTTGGAGAGATAAATACCTCCTCATGTGCTTCATATTTACTTTATTTTACCGCTATTATATCCCTACAGTCAAGCTACAGAGGTATAATAGCGAGATATTAAGACCTTTTAAATAAATACAGATTCTTTTATAACCTTATTTTTCTGTAGTTAACTGTAAATCATTTTATTTGCCTGTATTTATCCATGTATAGATAATAATCAGGTTTTATTTTAAAATTTAAGCTTTACAAGCGCTTCCTCGGCGGCTACCGGAGCATCAGACCGGGGGGAATTGCTTTCCAAAGCCTTTATAACCCCTGACAAACTGTTTTTAAGCTGCTTGTCTCTCAGCCCGGTAAGCACATGGTGAGCTTCCTCTCTGAGGAGAGATGAACGAGCATCTGACAAACTAAGGGCACGCAGCAGCGGCTTCACCCCTTCTTTGCCTATTTTTATCAGACCCAAAGAGGCCAGCCAGCGTATATCGGATACCTCATGGGAGAGAAGTTTGACCAAAGCCCCGGCGGAAGAGGCATCCCCAATGCGGCTTAGGGCTTTTACACTTTCCCACAGGGCATCACCCTGATACTCATCCAGCTTGGCAACCAGATATGGCACGCTTGATTTACCCAAATCTTCAAGCGCCAGCCGGGCAGACTGGCGTTTCAGACCATCCGGGTCTTTTAAAAGTTGTATCTGCTGCTTAATAAACTCGGTATCTGCCATCGCTTTGCCCTCCTCTTCTGAGCTTAATCCAAAACAGGCACATGGTCTATTAGTAATGATACGTAATAACACCTGCAGAATAAATATTGACACAAATAAAAGTAGAGGCTATTCTGAAGCCAAGCGTGAAAGAAACTGAAAGGTAAGCACCATGCCCCGACCGTACAAATGCCGCCGCATAAGTGAGATACCCAAAGTAGCTTATTACAAACCTGCCGGCATACCTCTGAGTATGCTTGAGGAAAACCAGCTGTCTACTGAGGAAGCTGAAGCACTGCGTTTAAAAGACCTGCTGGGGCTGGAGCAAGCCCAAGCCGCCCTGCAGATGAATATCTCCCGCCCCACTTTTCAGCGGATGCTTTATTCCGCCAGATACAAAGTGGCAGACGCCCTGCTAAATGGCAAGGCACTGCGGATAGAGGGAGGGGTTTTTGAGATAGATGCCCGCCCCTGCTGCCAGAGGCAAACGCCCCCTTGCCAGCCAGACCCGCCGGAGCAGACCTAAAACCGGGACACCTTATTTAATTCAGCTATTTCGGCTGTAGTCAGCTTTATATCCAGAGCCTTCAGGTTTTCCCGTGCCTGCACCGGAGTACTGGCGCCGGCTATGGCAAAAACAGTATCTCCCTGCCCGTAAATTACCCACGCCAGAGCTACCTGAGCTATATCTGCACTGTATCTGCCGGCTATTTCTGAAAGTGTGGCAATAATAGGCATACTCTTTTCCAGCGCCCGGCGGATAGATTTACGGCGGATAAACGGCACCTGCTGCAGATACTCCGGGTTACGCTGGTATTTACCTGAAAGGATACCCATACCCAACGGAGAATAAGCTAGCAGGCTTATACCCAACTCACGGGCAGTTTCAAGCACCCCGTTAGTCTCAATCTGCCTGTCCAGCAGATTGTACCTGACTTGATTTGATGCTAGTGACAAACCATGTTCATTTAAACGCTTCTGGGCAATGCGCATCTGGGAGGCATTAAAGTTGCTGACGCCTATGGCCCGTATCCGCCCCTCTTTATACAGGGCGGCCATGTTATCCATCTGGGCATCAATAGAGGCAAAAAGGCCCGGAAAATAAACCTGATACAAATCCACTTTATAAGGGTTTAGAAAACCCTCGCGCATGGGCAGAAGGGTTTTAATAGAAGATGCAAACCGCAAAGTAGGCTGCCATTTGGTAGCTATAAAGCACTCTCCGGGCTGGATACCCGCCTGTTTCAGGGCTTCGGCTAAAGCCTCTTCACTCTGCCCCATGCCATAGGCTTCGGCTGTATCAAACCAGTTTATCCCACCCCCCAACGAATTAAGCACAATCTCGTTTACTTTGGTCTGGTTCAGCATGCCCCATACCCCAATAGCCGCCCCCTTACCGCGGGAAAACTGCCAACCGCCCAAGCCGATGGGGCTAAGCCCTATGCCCGTTTTGCCGAGCTCACGGTAAGCCCATTTTTTATCTATTATATTATTCATATATCCGGTTACTCCCAATTATTATTTATATCCCGAAAATATTACATATAAATGTTAGCGGTCAGAACTGTTAAAGGCAAGCCCCACAAAGCCTGGCACGCCAAGGTAAGATTGTTTAAGGGGGGAAACCAGCATGCCCCGCATTTCAGGCCTTGCTCTGGCAATCTGGCCAACCAGAAGGGGAACAAAGAGAATAACTCAGCCTGACTATTTACTGTTTTGAAATCTTAAGGGAATACAGCCAACCGAAATCTCCCAAACCCTGATTGAATCAGTTCGGCAGACAAACCAGCTCATTCTGGCGGATAAAACTCTGCATAAGGGGCTTCAGAAATGGATTTTTCAGCTGGCTCGCATAGGCACTCAGGGCTGCCAATTTTCGTTCCAGCTGCTCTTCAGAGAGGTCAAACTTAAGCCAGTTGTGGTCTTCATTTACCAGCGTAAGCGGCGGCAACAGATACAAGTTTTGGTTAAAAACCCGCGGTTGAGGGAAGAATATCCGATAATGCACCAGATATTCATAACCCCAGATACCGGGGGTAACTTTTAAACACTGCCTGACTACCCTGCTTACAGCCGCATGGTCATCGTGAGCATCTTGGGGGTGGGGGTAAAACACAATATCCGGCATGAAGCTATTTATCAAAGCACCGAAGCAATCTATCAACAGGGTAACAGGCACTGACCGAAGACTGCCGTCTTTAAAATCCAAAAACACCAGATGGTCTGCTGCCACCCCCAGCAAGCGGCAGGCACTTTCAAACTCTTGGTAACGGATTTCTTTGTTGGTAAATTTGCTGCCGTCCGTAACCAGTACAATCTCTACCTCTGCTCCGGCCTGACAGGCACTATCAATGTAGCCACCAAGTGCAATAGTTTCATCATCGGGGTGGGGTGAAAATATAAGTATCCGCTCCCCCGGTTGGGGTGACGGCAAGTAATCAAGCTGTTTGATATACTGCTGGCCCAGTACTGCCGGCATAGCCCAGAGAAAAAAGGATACACCCGCCAGACAGATAACCGTCAGGCTAATAAATAGTCTTGCCCTATTCTTTTTCATAAGTTTCATCTGTATCAGTTTAGAAAATATGGCCGCCAAGTACAAGTGGCAGGATATGCCCCCCTAAATATCCCAACCTTAAGTCCCTGTATCAAACCTTTGTTACAAATACTATATAGCCTTTTGACGTTATTTTTGCTATTATATGTCTTATAGCCCATTCGCTACCCCTGACTTGGAGACTTTGTGGCATATATATTTAATAAAACCCGCCCTGATGCAGTTGCCGATATGCGGGTAACTACTGCAAAACCGTACCCGTTTTTTGAAAAACTTCGCTCCCCTCTGTATATAAATGCCATTTTCCTGATAATAGGAGGAGGGGCAGGTGCGGCCCTTAGCTTTGTTTTCTGGATACTGGCCGCCCGTTTTTTTACGCCCTCGGCGGTTGGGCTGGCGGGGGCAGTTATATCCGCTATATCCCTGCTGGGTACTGTTTCGCATCTGGGGCTGGGATTCGGGATTATCCGCTTCCTGCCCCAAAATATTTATCCGGCTAAAAGCATTATAAATTCTTCTATCAGCCTGACCCTCATAGTTTCCATACTGGCCGGGGGTATCTTCCTGCTGGGATTGGGCATTTGGTCACCGGAACTTCTCTTCCTGCGCCAAAGCCCCCTGCTGGCAGTTTCATTTTTGGCATTCACCGCCGCCACTGCCCTTAATTCCATTGCGGATAACAGTTTGATAGCCCACCGCCATTCCGGTTACTCTACCCTAAGGGTAGTAGCAGCCAGCGGACTTCGTTTGATACTGGTGGTAATTCTAGCCAGCCTTTTCCCCCAGAACGGTATTTTTTCTGCTTGGGGCATAGCCCTGATAGCCACCTTATTTATGGCAATTTTCGGCTTCATACCCAAAGTCTCCGGCGGATTTCGCCCCGGTTTTGAGATCTGTTATCCTTACCTCAAGTCCAGCTTCGGTTTCTCACTGTCCAACAACCTATCTCAATTTTTAGGTTCAGCACCGGCCTTGCTTCTGCCATTGCTGGTACTGGGAATTTTGGGTGCAGAATCCAATGCCTATTTTTACATAGGTTGGAGCACTGCCACCGCCCTGACCACTATACCCGTCTCCATTTCGACTTCCCTATTCACTGAGGGTTCACATGATGAAAAGGGGTTGTCTTTGCATATCCAAAAAAGCCTGAAGCTAAGCTTGGGGCTTATTATCCCGCTGGTTATTATATTATTCCTGCTGGCAGACAAAGTGTTGCTTTTTTTCGGACAGGAATACGCTGTGTCATCTAGCGGTTTACTGCGGATAATGATAGTGGGGCTTATACCCCAGTCTTTAAACGTAATCTATATGGGCAGTTTGAGAGTAATAAAACAGCTGAAAAGGCTTATGCTGATAAACTGTCTGATTGCCGGGCTGAGTCTGATATTAAGTTTCGGGCTTATTCCTGTAATGGGTATCAACGGGGCGGGTTTGGCCTGGGTGATTGCCCAATCTGTTTGTGCCGTTTATGTTGGTTTCAGGTTGATTACCAACAGGAGTACCTCCGTTTAGTGAATACCCCAAAAGAGCCGAAGAGTATCCTCCTAACCCTCAGGCAGCAACTCTGTTGCGGTTGCGGTATCTGTCAGGCTATCTGCCCTGCCGGTGCCATAAAGATGCAGATTGCCCCTGATAAAGGCATTTACCTGCCATGGCTAAATACATCTCTCTGCCGAAGCTGCGGCAAATGCCTGAAGGTTTGTCCGGGTACAGGTATAGATCTGGACAGCTATTCGCAAGCAATTTTCGGCGGGGCATCGCCCTCTTTAATCCAAAATAGTTGCTATACTGCCTTCAGCAGTGACCACCTGCAACGTAATCTTTCCACTTCGGGTGGGGTAGCTACCGCTCTGCTAAATTATGCATTGGAAACAGGGCTGATAGACGGGGCATTGGTGAGCGGGGCTAATCCTTCTTCACCGCTTACTCCCGCAAGCTTCATTGCCCGCACACCGGAAGAACTGAAACAGGCTGCCGGTTCTAAATATTGCCCGGTTGCCGCCGCTTCAGCCATATCAGAAATAACAGCTAAACCGGGGCGTTACGCAGTGGTAGGTTTGCCCTGCCATATTCAGGCTATCCGCAAAGCGGAAAACCAAAACCCGTTACTGAAAGAGCGTATAGTCCTGCATCTGGGTATAGTCTGCTCCAGCACCATGAGCTTTAGAGGAACAGAATACATACTGAAACAGCAGGGAATAAACAAAATTAACTTAATAAGCCTCCATTATCGTACCGGCGGCTGGCCGGGGGATATGCATCTGGAGATGGCTTGCGGAGATACCCTGACTCTGCCCCTAAGAAACTATCATCCCTATCACGGACACGGTTTTTTTAGCCCGCGCCGTTGCCTGATGTGTACCGACCAACTGAACGAACTGGCGGATATCTCTCTGGGAGACGCCTGGTTAAGGGAATTGGAATATGACCATGAAGGTACATCGGCGGTGATAGTGAGGGGTAATACCGTACAGGATTTTTACCGGAATGCAGTCCGATACGGGTGTATCAAATCTCAGCCGCTTTCAAACAAACGGGTGATGGAGTGGCGAAACAAACGGCAGGACTACGCAGCCAAGAAAAATATTCTGCCTCTTCTGGGCTGGAAACTGCCCGAATACTCCCACTCCTGCCCCCCTGCCCGCAAAATAGCCTACCTTTACACCTTGGAGCAGATAATAAACTATCATCTGGGAAAGACCAATTCCCGACTGGTTATAGAACCGGCCAAGCACTTTTGGGTTTGGCTGACCCGCATAGCCGAAAAATTTATCAGCAAACAGGCTTCCCGCGGCTGATTACCTCTGCCACCCTTTGACCGTACACAGATGCCCTGTGATTTATTATTCCCAGCCGTTCCTTTATCCGGGTGCTTATTGCAGGGCAATTGGCTGCCATACAGGATAGTTTCTGTTTAAGCTCGTCTTGGATATCCCGTGGATTTGGCTTTTTGATATCTACCAGATAGTCAGACTGCCCCAGATAGCTGCCCAAAAGTTTCCAGTATTTTTCCTGATACCCCAGAGTCAGGGTGGGGATAGCCTGTGACAAAGCAGCAATACTGGCGTGCATGCGGCAGCTTATAAAAATATCACATTCCCCTATCAGTCCTTTAACAGTTTCAGACGGATAATCCCCGCTGAAAACATGCACCCTGTTTTTATGCTGCATACAGGCATAAACCTCGTGGCAAACCCGGCTGTCATCAGGATGAACGTGGGGAATAAGGTAAATACCGGCATCAAACGTACTGGCGGCAAAATCTGCCAGTTCGGCTATCAGCATCAGATATACTTCCGGTTTGTCAGCTGCCGAATCAGCAAATATATTTTTCAGCTCCATCTGGAACAGACTGGGGGAAATGCCTATGATAAAGCGGTTATCATTTTCCACCCCTTCAGCCATAAATAATTCTTTCACAACTTCCCTTGAAGCAGGCGGCATGAGAAAGGCCATATCCGCCCCCAGATAGAGGCGCTCAGGTTTAAGCCCCAGTTTAAGGAGATACTCATAGCTCAGCTCATCTCTCAGGGCCACCAGCTTTGCCCGTGAAAGTATATA
>Ga0172380_10005403_pt1 | contig 15528 bp, 16 predicted proteins | sample Leawe162metaG_FD_119747 | JGI IMG/M metagenome (GOLD analysis project Ga0172380, IMG submission 119747) | Leachate microbial communities from a municipal landfill in Southern Ontario, Canada - Leachate well 162 metaG | ecosystem: Engineered > Solid waste > Landfill > Unclassified | place...
GAGCGCGGCCGCCAGTGCCATGGCATTGACGTTGAAGGGCTGGCGGACGCGGTTGAGCAATGCGATCAGTTTTTCGTGCCCGACGGCGTAGCCGATACGCAGCCCGGCCAGTCCGTAGGCTTTGGAGAAGGTGCGCAGGACAATGACGTTTTCCCGCCCCTTCTGAATCTCTTTGATCAAGTCAGGCTTTTTGTCATCAGGCATGAATTCAAAGTAGGCTTCGTCAAAAACAGCCAATACGTGCGCAGGCAGTTTTTTGAGGAACGATTTAATTTTCGCGGACGACACAATGGTTCCGGTCGGGTTGTTGGGGTTGCAGATGATGACCATGCGGGTTTCGGGCGTAACGGCGGCGAGCATGGCATCGAGATCGTGCGCAAACTTTTTCATCGGCGCGGCGATGACCTGCGCATTGAAAAGCGCGGCGACGAGGCGGTAAACGACGAATGCGCACTCGCTCATGACGAGGTTGGTGCCGGAACCAAGATAGACGTGACCGAGAAATTCGATCAGCTCATTGCTTCCGTTGCCGAAGAGCAGATTCTGCGGCTTGACGCCGAGTTTGGCGGAGAGTTTGTCCTTCAGATAAAAGCAGCCGCCGTCGGGATAGCGGTGCATTTCGGGTGCGGCGGCGGCCATCGCTTTGAGCGCCTTCGGCGACGGGCCGAGTTCGTTTTCGTTGGAAGCGACTTTGATGATTTCAGAAACGTCGGCGAAGCCGAGTTCGCGAGCCACTTCTTCGATCGGTTTGCCCGGCTCGTACACCGGTACATCGGAAATCCATTCGTTCGTTTTCATAAAATTGATTTTACAGAAGGTAACAAAGGGCAACGAAGGATGCGGTTCCGGTTTCTTTAAGACGAAATTTTCTCAATCTCTTCTGCCTTGGTTTTCCTTCGTTTCCTTCTGTTAGATTTTTCCTTTATTCTTGGTGTCTTTCCAAACATTGGAAACATTGCCGGTTTTGAGGCGCCACGCGGCGGAAAGAAAGACGGGAATATCAAACACAAAGGCGATGACAGCCACCGGAAGCATGCCGAGCTTTTTGAAGTTTCCAATCTTTGGATTTTTCCAGAAGCGGAAACGGAACCACGGCGACGGCATCGTATAAAAGAGTCCTTTGACGTGTATGTTGAGCTGAACCAAACGATGCAGCCACGACGGATCAGCTTCGTCACGCGCCCGCAGATAGGCCGTCATATTGAGGTTCGGCTGCTCCGCGCGCATAGTTTTGAGATGGCGCATGAGCGTCTCAATAAAGGTCTGACCGACAAAAAGGCGGACACGGCGGTGATAGATGTCTGCGAACGTCCGGTAAGCTTCAAAGGTATACCCGGCGTTGTACGCAAGACCGATCCTCTCCTGTTTGTCCGGTACGGAGGCCATCTTACTAATGATCATCCGCTTGAATGCTCCATCCACCGCGCCGGGGAAACGCTTTGGAAGCCAGACGCTGCGCAGGGCGGCGGCGCGGGCGCAGAAGCAGTGTCCGCGCACCTGCGCGGTCTGATTCTTTTCTGTGAAGCGGGTGACTGCCAGATTGAGCCGGTCGCAGAAGGTTTTGCATTTCGCGGCTTCAATGTGTTTGCGACCGACCGGCGAAACAACCTGCACACCCGAGTTTTTCTGGAGCTCGTTGAGCATCCATTCGAAGGCTTCAGGCTGGTCAATGACAATGTCGGCATTGACGAACCAGATGAAGTCGGCATCGGGACGGCTGTAGGAATGCGCCAGCAGATTCCATGCATTGGCAAAGCCTGCCTCGGGAACTTCTTCGAGCCGCAGACGGACACCGCTGATCTGCGGAAATTCGCCGCGCATTTTTTCATAAAACGCGGCGGTCACATCGACGGTATTGTCGGTGCAGCCGTTGGCGACAACGATGAGTTCGGTTTCAAAGCCGAGACTGCGTGCATTGCGGAAGATGGTCTGCTTGAGAATCGATTGTAACGCCGGAACAATGCTGGATTCTTCGTTCCAGGCCACCACACCAACCGAAAGTTTCCGTGTGTCACTCATATTGTTTTACAAACTTCGGAAAGATTTATGACATCCAACCCCGCCGGTTTCCAACCTTTGGAAACTCAAGCCTCCGCTTTGGGATACGAGCCGAGCACATTGAGCACGGCACAATGTTTAGAGAGCGCTTTGAGGGCTTCTTTGACGTGCGGATCACCGGCGTGGCCTTCGAAGTCGACGAAGAAGTAGTATTCCCACGCTTTGTTTTTGCTGGGACGCGACTCGATTTTGGTCATGTTGATGCCGTTGGCTTTGAGCGAATCAAGCGCATCGTGCAAAGCGCCGACTTCGTCTTTGATGCCGAAGTAGATGGACGTTTTATCGTCGCCGGTTGGTTCGCCGTACTTTTTGCCGATGACGAGGAAGCGGGTGGTGTTGCCGCTGATGTCCTGAATGTTTTCAGCAATAACATTTAAACCGTAGAGGTCTGCGGCCAGCGCGCTGGCGATAGCGCCGCAATCACTTGTCGAGGCCATTTCGGCAGCCAGCGCAGTGCTGTTGACGGCGTCGATCTCGACGGCGGACAGGTTTTCAGCCAGCCAGCGCCGGCACTGGCCAATGGCTTCCTGCTTGCTGCAAACACGGGTAATTTGATCTTTGGGCACCGAGGCGAGCAGGTAAAGCGAGACCGGAAGATAGATTTCAGCGCAGATTTTAAGCTGCGTGTTGGTAAACTGATCGAAGGTATGGGTGACCGCGCCTTCGATAGAGTTTTCGATCGGGACAACGCCGTAGTCGGCTGTTCCGCGCTCAACGGCGATGAACACATCGGTGATGGTGCCAACGGGATGATAATCGACGCTGGCGCCGAACTTGGCGTGCGCCGCCTGGTGGGTAAAAGTGGCCGGCGGACCGAGATAGGCAATCTTGAGATTGCTCTCAAGTGCCAGCGCGGCTGACATGATTTCGCGGTAGATGGCACGCGCCGATTCCTCCGGAAGCGGGCCGCTGTTCAGCGCAGTGATCCGGTCAAAAACGGCCTTTTCGCGGGAGGGAACATAAATCTCGCCGCCCTGCTCTTTTTTGGTTTTCCCGATTTCGAGAGCAACCTTGATCCGCTCGTTAAGAAGCTTCACCAGCTCCGCATCGAGACCGTCAATCTGTTTCCTCAGCTTCTCCAAACTCATGATTCGCCTCCTTCGTCGGCAATGACTAAGCCGGAAATACCCAAAAACATCAAAGAAACGAAGTCCGAAATACCCAAATACCTAAATGCCCGGGAATAAATCACTTTATTCGGGTTCTGATATTTCGTCATTCGAATCTCCTTCGTCATTGGGTGCTTGGTTATTCAGGCTTTCTTCCAGCTCTTTTTCCATGGCAGGAAAAGTTTTTGTCCGTTCCGGTTTTTCCATGCGTTTCAGCTCTTCCATACCAGGCATTTCGTCGAGCGAGCGCAGACCGAAGTGTTCAAGAAAACGCTGGGTCGTGCCGAAGAGCCACGGACGACCCGGCAGGTCGCTGCGGGCAACGACTTTGACCAGCTGCATTTCGACGAGATTGCGCAATACCTGATCGACGGCAACGCCGCGCACAGATTCAATTTCGGAACGCAGGATGGGCTGGCGGTAGGCGATGATGGCAAGCGTTTCGAGCGCCGGTTTAGAAAGCCGGGCGTTCTTATCCTTATCAAGCAGTGTACGTACCCACGGGCCGCAGTTGATTTCGTTCTGCAGACGATAGCCGTGCGCCACCTCGGCGATGCACAGTCCGGAACTGCCGTGCGCCAGTTCGCTGGTCAGTTCGCCCAGCGCAGCGATAATCTCATCCTCTTTAATGCCGGCAAACTGTTCATAAGGTCCGCCGTAACTGGAACCCGCATCGGCCAGCACCTTACGGAGTTCTTTGGAGGTCAGCGGTTTTTTTGCCGCAAACAGCAGGGAGCCGATGATCTGTTTGAGTTCGGGAAGGACTTCGATATTGCTCATGATGGTTCATTCTCCTCTAAAACCGGTTCGGGGCCGCTACCCTCAATCTGCTCAATGACAATTTCTCCGAAATGATTGTCCTGCCTTGCAGCGAGGCGGTTCAGCTTCATCAGTTCCAGCACGGCAAGAAAGGTGCAAACGATTTCCTGCCGCGAGCGCATACCGCGGAACAGACGGCCCAGCGTCAGCGGGTTGCCGTTTTTCGTAGTTTCCAGCAGATAATCCACCTTTTCGCTGACCGAGAACTGCTCGGCAAAAATTTCGTTCAGTTCCTCTTTCGGCGCGCGGTCGAGCGCCTGATTCAACGCGCTGATCAGATCAAAAATACTGACATCCGTCATACCGATTTCGGGTCGCGCGCCCAATTCGACATGCTCACCCTCGCGTGAAAAAACATTTTCCTGGATCTCTTCAAGCTGACCTAGAAACCCAGCGACATCTTTGAATTTTTTGTATTCGACAAGCTGTCGCACCAGGTCCCAGCGCGGATCGTCTTCGTCGTCCTCTTCCACCGGGCCGCGGTCTTCATCGGGCAGCAGCAGGCGGCTCTTGATCACCATCAGCGTCGCGGCCATCACAATAAAATCGCCGGCGATTTCGAGATTAAGAATCTTCATCAGGTCGAGATATTCCATGTACTGGGTGGTAATCCGCCCGATCGGAATATCATAAATATCCACCTCATCCTTTTTGATGAGATAGAGAAGAAGATCGAGCGGGCCTTCGAAGACCTCGAGATCCACTTTGTATTCTTCTGTCGTTAGCAAATCGGGCATATGCATTTATTCCAGTCCAACGGCCTTACGGGCGGCCTGAAGGGTTTTTCGGGCTTCGGTGCGGGCCTTTTCAGCGCCCCGACGGAGAACGTCATTGACGAAATCGAGGTCTTTTTCGAGCGCGGCACGCTTCTCGCGCATCGGCGCGAAATACTCATTGATTTTGGCAAGAAGTTCTTTCTTGGCGGTTCCGTACCCGAACCCGCCGGCGCGGTAGCGTGCGGCCAGATCGGCGGCTTCCGCGTCAGTGGCGAAAAGCTTATACAGCGCGTAAGCGTTGCACGTATCGGGATTTTTCGGCTCTTCGAGCGGCGTGCTGTCGGTCACAATCTGCATCACCCGCTTTTTGAGTGCGCCGGGCTCGCCGAAAATTTCGAGTGTGTTGCCGTAGGACTTCGACATCTTCTGTCCGTCAATACCGGGCACCACCGCGACGGAATCGCGAATGGACGGTTCGGGAATCGTGAAGACCTCGCCGAACTGATTATTAAATTTACCGGCAATGTCGCGGGTCACTTCAACGTGCTGCTTCTGGTCGCGCCCGACCGGCACCACCGTGGACTGCACCGCCAGAATATCGGCGGCCATCAGCACCGGATAAGCAAACAGCGCGTGATTAGCGGCAATCCCTTTAGTAATTTTGTCTTTATACGAATGACAGCGCTCCAGCAACCCCATCGGCGTGATGATCGACAGCAACCACGAAAGTTCCTGCACTTCCGGCACATCGCTCTGGCGGTAGAACGCGGTCTTGGCCGGATCAAGACCGGCGGCTAGAAAGTCGAGTGCGACATCGCGAACCATCGTGCGTAACGCGGCGGCATCGTGCACCGTCGTCAGCGCGTGATAATCGGCAATGAACAGAAACGCCTCGCCCTGCTCCTGCAACTCAATCGCGGGCTTCATCATCCCGAAATAGTTGCCGATGTGCAGCTTGCCCGACGGCTGTATGCCCGAAAGTATTCTCATCGGTTTCTTCACTGAATTTTCCTTTCCAGATACTCGCGAAGCGCCTGTATATTATTCGCAAGTATATCGTAGTGGGTTCGGGCACCATCCAGCGCGTCAAGTACCGGGTGATGCGCACGGATGCCGATCGCCCCTTTAAGCACCTCGGTAAATTTGGCCGGATGCGCGGTAGCGAGGCAGATAGTCGGCGCTTCCAAACATTGGAACTTTTCAGCAACAGCCACACCAACGGCGGTGTGCGGATCGAGAACGTAGCCTTCTTTCTCGTAACATTTTTTTATCATCGCCAGTGTCTGTCCCGTGCCGGCTTCACCCGCGACAAACAGGTCATCTATCACCCCGTTGGTGTTCAGCTCGACAGTCAATGATTCGTTTTCGGCAAAGCTATTCATCAGCTCGCACAGTTTGGCGGAGTCTTTGCCGAGACGATAATAAAGGTAGCGCTCAAAGTTGCTGGCGATTTGAATATCCATGGATGGGCTGATTGTCGGCACCACGTTACCGATGCTGTAAACGCCAGTATTGAAGAAACGCGACAGAATATTGTTTTCGTTGGTGGCTAGAATCAGTTTTTTGATTGGCAGACCCATCTGCGCGGCAATGTATCCGGCCAGAATATCGCCGAAGTTTCCGGTCGGCACCGCAAACTGCACCTGCGCCGCTCCGGTGGTTTCCTGCACCCGGAAGAAGGCGTAGAAATAATAGACGATCTGAGCCAACACCCGCGCCCAGTTGACCGAATTAACCGAGCCAAGGGAATATTTCTTCTTGAACGAAACGTCACGAAACGCGCATTTCATTAAATACTGACAGTCGTCAAAAGACGAATTCTCAACGGCCAAGTTGAAAACATTGTCGTCGAGCACACTGGTCATCTGTTTTTCCTGAACCCAGCTTGGACGCCCTTTCGGATACATAATAAAGATGCGGATGTTCTTTTTTCCGTGTACGCCATAAATGGCGGCCGAGCCGGTGTCACCGCTGGTCGCGCCGAGAATGTTCAGTTCTCCACCGCGCTTTTCGAGGATGTACTCAAACAGGTTGCCAAGAAACTGAAGTGCTACGTCTTTAAAGGCGAGCGTCGGACCGTGCCAGAGTTCCAATACATGGAACCCGTTAACCGGAATGACCGGCGCGACTTCCAAGGTTCGGAAGGTCGAATAGCTTTTTTCGATCAGCGCCTTGAGGTCTTCGGCGGGCATATCCGTGGTGAACAGGCTCATGACCTCGAAGGCCAGTTCCTGATAGAAAAGGTTTTTCCACGCTGTCAGCTTGCCGGAAACGTCCGGCAGGCTTTCAGGCAAAAGCAGTCCGCCGTCAGGAGCCAGACCGGTCATCACGGCATCCTGAAAGCTGCACGGCGTCATTCCGCCTCTGGTACTGATATATTTCATGCGTAACTCGTAATGCGTAATACGTAACCTAAAATGAATGGCGGAGGATAGACCAAAGATCAGGCTAAAACCACGAAAAAAACCGAGCGCAGACATTTCCAATTAACTGGCAAAGCGGCTATACTGCCGTCCGCTTTAAAGGAGGTATTCCATGCAAAAGCTGTCTCGCCGCGAATTTGTTAAGGTTGGAGCCGCCGGTTCGGTCGCGCTGGTTGCAGCCCCGTCCGTTAAAGCTGCCGAAAAGCCGAAAACCGAGGTTTGGGTTTTTAAAGGCGCGGATAACCGGGCGCTGATGGAAAAATGCATGAAAACAATTTTCGCCAACGGGGGGTTCGGTCCGAATGCCAAAACGGTGGCGCTTAAGGTAAACGCCGGGTGGGAACGCACTCCCGAGCAGGCGGCCAATACACATCCGGAACTGGTGGATGTCTTTCTCGAAAAAGCGCTGGCATCCGGAGTCAGTGTCGTGATACCGGAACATCCCTGTCATCGCGCCGAAAAATCATTCCCGGCAAGCGGTATCCAGCAGGTGGCCGATAAACACAACGTGAAAATGATCGATCTGAAAACCAATAAAAACTCCTTTAAGGAAATCGCCATCCCGGAAGGCAAGACGCTGAAAAAAGAACAGGTTGCCCGCGAGTTTCTGGACGCGGATGCTGTTGTCAACATGCCGGTCGCGAAGCATCACAGTGGAGGAAAACTGACCATCTGCATGAAAAACTGGATGGGCGCCATCGAAGGCCGTAAACTCTGGCATGTTAAGGGGCTGCATCAGTGTATTGCCGACTTCTCCAGTTTCATGAAGCCGACGTGGGCGATTGTGGATGCGACACGCTGCATGACCAGCAAAGGGCCGCAGGGGCCGTCGCCGGATATGATTTATCCGCAGCAAGTGATTCTTTCCAAAGATCAGGTTGCCGCCGATACTGTCGCCGCCCGCCTCTTTCACGATGACCCGCTCGAAGTCGTCAATTATCTTGCCATCGCGCGCGACATGGGCATCGGTGAAACCGATGTGGGCAATATGAATATTCACAACATCCAGATCTAAAGGTCGAATGTCTAAAGTCAACGGTCTTAGATTCGGAGTCCGCCTGATCCTGCTGACAGCCGCGCTTTTTTTTGCCATCGGCGGCCCCCTTCCGGCTTGGATGGAACGAATTGTGCCGTCACTCAGCCCGCTGGTGCTCATAGCCGAATCAATTGCACAACGCACATGGTATGCGGGCGTCTTCTGGGCTCTTCCGCCGCTGGCGGTTCTTCTGCTGGCGATGCTGAAGGGAAGGTTTTTCTGTCAATGGCTCTGTCCGCTCGGCACGCTCTACGCCCTGCCGCAAAAACTCAGCCTCAAAAAGAAAATCCTGCCCATCCGGCTGAATGCCCTGATTTTCTGGATTATTGTTTCCGCCTCGCTGTTCGGACTGCCCGCCCTGCTCTTCCTTGACCCGCTCTCAACGGTCAGCCGCGCCGGCGCGTGGGCTGAAGCCGCCGCGTGGATTCCCGGACTGCTGATTCCACTGATGCTCCTGCTCAGTTTTTTCCAACCGCAAGTGTGGTGCACGCATCTCTGCCCGCTGGGATACCTGTTTGATCTCGCCAATGTCAGAAGCGGCAAACGCGTGTTTCACCGAGACCGGCGGCAATTTATCACCGGACTCAGTATCGGCATTCCGGCGGCACTGCTTTTTCCAACCCTTCGACACAGCTCAGGACAGGCGTTTGGAAAAAAGAAGAGCAAACCCTCCGTTCTGCCGCCCGGAGCAGCAGAAAAGTTCGCCGAAACCTGTACCCGCTGCTACGCCTGCGTCAGTGTCTGCCCGACCGGCATTATCCGCGTTAAGTCCGGCGGCAGCCTGAACGAACTCTCTATGCCGGAACTCCGTTTTGACAACGGCACCTGCGAAGAATCCTGCAACCGCTGCTCGCAGGTCTGCCCGACCGGCGCCATCCGGCGGCTGACGGATGAACAAAAGCACGTTACACAAATCGGCATTGCTACAATAAAAAAAGAGAGTTGTCTGGCGTGGACCGACCATGAATACTGCATGGTCTGCGACGAATACTGCCCTTACAGCGCCATCAAATTGATTGAGCAAGGCGACGTTGCCTGCCCGGAAGTCGATCCGGAACTCTGCCGCGGATGCGGCGCCTGCGAAAATGCCTGTCCTGCCATCCGCGCCGGCAAAGCTATTTTTGTTCATCCGTTGAAACCGCAACAAACCGTCAAAGGAACCGCATGATTGCAGACTCCATTCAGAACAGCGCCCTCTACCCGTTCGGCTCCGCCTGGAAAACCGCCTTCGAGTTTTTGCAAACTCTCACGCCGGATTCTGAAACCGGCAAACGGCTGATTCAAGGCAACGATCTTTATATCGGCGTAAACTGCTACGAAACCAAGCCCCGTGCAGACGCAAAACTCGAAACCCATCGGAAATATATCGATATTCAGGTGCTGCTGAGCGGAATGGAAGAGATCGAAATTTTCCCGAAAAATGAACTGACTGTTAGCGAACCCTACAATCCTGAAAAGGATGCAGAGTTCTACCGACATCCGGAAAAGACGCATGCCAAGATCACCCTGAACCCTGGACAATTCATCGTCTTCTTTCCCCACGACGCCCATATGCCCTGCCTCATGACCGACAAAATTCCGCAACTCGTTAAAAAAGTTGTCGTAAAAATTTCCGTCGATCTTCTGTCCTCATAAACCGCGCGCAAAAGCCTCCGTTTCCAAAGGTTTGATGAGTTCGACAAAAGTCGGGTTAATCGCATTTCGGCGGGCATAAATCAAAGATATTTATTTGTAATTATTTATATATAAAGCGATTGCGAATTTTATCATCCCGTACCTTTAAAGGTATGGAAATATGGGCCGTTTATTTAATTTTAACTTATTGTTAATAAATCGTTTATGAATTTATATTCTCACCGTTTCAAATGTGGTAAAAAGCAAGATTCCTGCTTTTGTCGAATCATCATGGTGCTTTAGATTGAAAGCTGAAACTCACGGCTAACCGCAAAGTTTCTTAACGAAGGCTTCGGGAGGAGAAACCCGTTTTTGATTGGCGTAGTTAAAGACGGAGATGCCGGTTTTGGCCAGCGCCACCTCCACACCGGTCTCTTTTTTGGTGATGCGGTAGAAAATGTCGCACCCGAGGCGGCTGAAGTCTCCGGCAGCCACCTCAATTTGCAGAACATCGCCGGCAAAGGCCTGCGCTTTGTAGATGATAACGGAATCAAGCATGATGGTTCCGAAGCCTTCGACGTTGATTTCGCTGTAGCCGAAGGAGTTGAGGAACCGGACACGGGCTTCGTGCATAAGAGCCAGCACGTCGGCGTTGCCAAGGTGTCCGCCATAGTTAATATCGGTGATCCGGACGGTCAGTTCGGTTCGGAAGGGATAACCCTCCGGCATTTCGAGTTTTACGCGGGCCACAGAAATCCTCCTTTTTTAGGTTGCTTCACTCAATCGGCCTGTGTAGCTTACACCGCTCGTTTTAAAACGATAAGCCTTTGGAGAAGAAAAATGAGAATTCGCCGTTCAATGCGTAAAAAACCGCTTCGCCGCCCGACTAAAAAAGCCGGCCCGAAGCGCTACCGTATCGCCCAGCAGAAAAAACGTCTGGCCGGAGCCGGTATTGCGGAAGCTGTCATCCGCCGGATGACCAATAAGGACATCCGCGCAGCGTTGCAAAAAACGAAAGCCTGAAGCTGGTTTTACCGGTTTCGTTTTTGTATAACGCCCCGAGCTTCGGGGCGTTTTTCGTTTAAAGAACAGAAAGAAACGGATGAGCAAACGGAATATTGTTCTGGTTGGATTCATGGGCACCGGTAAAACCGTGACGGGACGCGTGCTGGCCGCGCGTACCGGCATGGAACTGGTCGATATGGATTCGATGATCGAAGAGCGCCAGGGCAAAACCATTCCGGAGATTTTCGCGCAGGACGGCGAACCGGTTTTCCGAACCTTGGAACGCGAACTGGTTCAAGAACTTTCAAAACGCAACGGACTGATCATTTCCACCGGCGGCGGCATTGTGCTGAACCCCGATAACATTGCCGATTTTGAAAAAACCGGGCTGGTGGTCTGCCTAAAGGCCTCGCCGGAAACGATTTTCCAAAGGTTGGAAAAAGATACCGGACGCCCCCTGCTCTCCGGCGATAAAAAAGGACAAATCGCGGCACTGCTGGAAAAACGCAAACCCCTTTATGACGCCATCGCACACGGGGTAAATACCGACGGTCTGACCGATGAGCAGACCGCCGACCCGATTCTGAAGTTGTACGCGCTTGAACCCTGAGTCCAAAAAGATAAGAGTAGCCGCCTTTAAAATAGGAGTTTGCCCATGATGGATCACGAACATACCCCGAAACATGACGAGCTGCAGAAAAAACAGGTGCTTGAAGAGCATGAAGTGCGGGAAGTCGTTGGATTCCTGAAACGCTATGGCAAGCTGATCGGAACCGGCATTCTTGCGGCCGTTTTCACCGTACTCGCTTCCAGCGGGTATACTCATTATCAGGCCTCCCGAATGGCTGACGCTGAGCAGCTTCTGACGGAAGCCCAAACTCCGCAGGATCTTGAAAACGTGGTGAATAAATACAGCTCAACCCCCTCTGCACCGGTTGCGCTGCTTGATCTGGCCAAAACATTTTTCAACGGCGGGGACACCGCACAGGCACGCGCGCAATATGAGCGCTTCCTGAAAAAATATAAAAATCATAAGATGCGGCCAGTCGCGGAATTGGGTCTGGCTTACTGCACAGAAGCCAACGGCGATTTCAACGGCGCAGCCGTACAGTTCGCCCAATTTGCCGAAAAGAACAATACCAGTTATCTGCATCCGATGGCTGTTCTAGGCGTCGCCCGTTGCATGGAACAGGCCGACCGAATTGATGAAGCGCGGATTGTGCTCGAGGATTTTCTGGCCGAAAACGCCGGATCCTCGTGGGCCGGAACCGCCGAAAGCTCACTGAAACAGCTGAACGAATCAACCCGGCAGAAATAAATCATTCCTCTTCGACGGAGCTTTCCGCCATCAGCGCGCCCCGGGCGCTGATGTAAGGCCCGGGGAACAGTTCGATAAACTCATCCGGCGTCTTCCGGTACAGTTCCCGCACATTGCGATAAGCCGATCGCGGATAACGCAGAATGTCTTCCAGTTCAGAAGTTGCTACATTTTGCACCGCAAAAAGCAATTCGTCGGACGTTGAATCCTGCACATTCAGCAACAACTGTTTTTCCGCCGGCGGCATGCGTTTCATATTCTGCATATGAATGGCGTATTTGATGTACTCCACCACCCGCTCCTCCATGCCGGCTTCAATGATAAAAACCAGCTCCACCAGCTCGGCGCGGGTGAAAACCAGCCGCACACGCGGCGGTTCAATATCCTCCGGCAATGCGGCACGCAGTTCTTCCATGCTTTTATCAAACTCGTCGAGAATCTCTTCGCGCGAAACCGCCGTGTCGGGCATCCAGTGAATCAGGATATTGCGATCCGGATCATGATAAAGCAGCGGCTTGTCGATACGGAACGAGGCCTCGCAGGACAGGCATAAAACACGGTTCAGCCGGTTCTCAAACAGAGCGGTTTTAAGTTCCGGCTGCTGCGAAACATTAATGGAGTCGTAAAGCTCCACGTTCTGTTCATGTCCGCACTGCGGGCAACGAATGTGATAGCTTTTCTGTGCGCTCATAGTAAACAGCCTTGGAATAATGGGGTATTGGATTACAGGAGTAAGTGGGTCTTTTGGATTTAATTCCAGTTGTCTTGGTGGATTCGTGATTCGTCGTAGCGGTATTCCGGCTCAAGAGTTTCGCCCGGCACACCGATCGGAAACAGCGCAAACGGAACCATATTTTCCGGCACGCCAAACACCCTGCGGCAACCCGCCACGCGCGGCGGCACGTTGATAATCGCCACCCAGACTGTGCCAAGCCCCATGTCGTGCGCCGCCAACTGCAGATTCTGCGCCGCGCAGGAACAGTCCTGCTCGCCGAAGCCTTTAAATCCTTCTTTTGCCGGATCAAGACAGACCAGGATCGCGGCCTGCGCCTGTTTGAACATCGCATTGCCTTCATCCACAGCGTCAGCCAGCGCATCGAGCTTCGTGCGATCGATTGTCACCACAAAGTGCCATGGACGCCCGTCGCCCGCGCTTGGCGCATTCATCGCCGCTTCGAGCAGCGTCTTAATCTGCGCTTCCGTCACCGGTGTATCTTTAAACGCCCGGATGCTCCGGCGCGTCATAATGGCTTTGATCGTTTCCATATACTCTCTCCCTTAAAAATAAGGACAAAATCATGAACGACAGAATCATTTCCTGCAAGCGAACAGAGATTTTTAACCGCGAATATACGCGAATCCGCGCGAATCATGGGTGTGTGTGATGGTGGGCGCGTCTTGAGCCCCATTGTCGTCGATTCGCGTTCATTCGTCGAAAACCCCGATCCTTCGGGGCGGTTAAACATTCTTCAGAAGAAATTCTTCCAAACAGTGGAAAAACGGGCGGCCAATTTTCCAAAGTTTGGAAAAAAACAGGCCGCCCCATTCGCGTTGATTAGCGTGAATTCGCGGTTAAGAAATCTTCGAACAGCAGGATTCCGTCGAGATTCGTCATTCTTCCCAATAATCCATCAATCCGCTATTCCATCAATCCACTCTTACAGTCCCATCATAAACTGGAAGGTTTTATCTCCGAAGCCCGGCAGGTTTTCGTGGCCGAAGTCGGGATAAATTTCCAGCGATTTTTTCGACGTGATTTTGTTATAGGCCGCAAACTGCGTGGAGGGCGGGCAGATCGTGTCCATCAGCCCGACGGCCATCATCACCTCGGCTTTGATACGCGGCACAAGGTTCTGTATATCAATATAACCCAGCTTGGTAAAAAGCTCGTCTTCGCGCTGATGCAGCGGATCGTGCCGGCGGAAAAAGTCCTTCAACTCCTCATAGGCCCGCTCGGCTTTATCCATTTCCCAGACGCGACGGTAGTCAGATAAAAACGGGAATACCGGCGCGGCGCGTTTAATACGCGGCTCCAGTGCCACACAGGCCAGCGTCAGACCGCCACCCTGGCTTCCGCCCATTGCGCCGACGCGGGTTTCATCCACGTCATCCATCTCCATCACAATTTTTGCCAATTGAGCCGTATCGAGAAAGATCTGACGGAAGAGCAGTTTTTCAGGCGCGTCGTCAAGACCGCGAATGATCTGTCCTTTGTGTGTGTTCCCTTTTACACCGCCGATATCTTCGGAGAGTCCGCCCTGCCCTCGGCAGTCAAGAGCCGCAACCGTGAATCCGGCGGCAGCATAGCCCAGTTTATCCTGCCAGTCGCCGCAGCTTCCGGAATAGCCGTGAAACATCAGCACTGCCGGATGCGGTTTGGCTGCGTTTTTCGGCTGAAGCAGTTTCGCGTGAATCCGCGCGCCGCCGACACCGGTAAACCAAAGATGAGAACAGGTCGCAAACGGAGTTTGAAAATCTTCATCAGGGATGATTTCGACCTGCGGGTCAACGGCGTTCATCTCTGCCAGCGCATCATCCCAGTATGAGTCGAAGTCGGCCGGACGCGGATTGATTCCGCGGTACTCTTTCAGCTTTTCAAGCGGCATATCAAATGTCAGCGGCATAATCAGTTCTCCTTTTTAAAATAGCGGTCGGTCTCATCCTTGATCACCTTCGACAGCAGGAGCAATCCGATCAGATTGGGAATCGCCATCATTCCGTTCATCAGATCGGAAAAATTCCAGACCGTTTCCAGCCTGACCATCGCACCCACCATCACCATGGCAATAAACAGGATACGGTAAACACGAATAGACTTCGACCCAAGCAGATATTCAATCGCTTTTTCGCCGTAATAATTCCAGCCGATCAGCGTCGAATAAGCAAACAGCGCCGTGGCGATCGCCACCAGAATCCGCCCGGGTTCTCCCAGCGTTTCTGCAAAACTGGCACTTGTCAGTTCTCCGGCAGAAACGCCGTCCGTCCAGGAGGTCGCGGTTAAAATCACCAGCGCCGTCATCGTGCAAACCACCAGTGTATCAATAAACGTCTGGGTCATGCTCACCAGTGCCTGTTTCACCGGATCGTGCGTGCGCGCCGCAGCGGCGGCGATCGGCGCCGACCCCATCCCCGACTCATTCGAAAACACACCGCGCGCAATCCCGAAACGCATAGCAGACGCCACAGCTGCCCCGGCAAATCCGCCGGTCGCGGCGGAAGCCGAAAACGCATGGCGGAAAATCAAAGCAAAGGCATGCGGAATCTCCGCCGCATTCAGCACCAGCACAATCAGCGCGGCAGTAACGTAGCCGATAATCATAAACGGCACCAAAAACGAGGTGAACTTCCCGATCGAACGGATTCCGCCGATAATCACCAGCGCCGTCAGCACCATCAGCACCAGCCCGGTGATCCACGGTTCGACGTGAAA
>Ga0172380_10005404_pt1 | contig 15526 bp, 14 predicted proteins | sample Leawe162metaG_FD_119747 | JGI IMG/M metagenome (GOLD analysis project Ga0172380, IMG submission 119747) | Leachate microbial communities from a municipal landfill in Southern Ontario, Canada - Leachate well 162 metaG | ecosystem: Engineered > Solid waste > Landfill > Unclassified | place...
CGGCTCATCGCATCCTGGGGCTGGAGAAGGTCCCAAGGGTTTGGCTGTTCGCCAATTAAAGCGGTACGCGAGCTGGGTTCAAACCGTCGTGAGACAGGTTGGTCTCCTATCTGCTGTAGGCGTCGTTGCTTGAGAAGAGTCTTTCCTAGTACGAGAGGACCGGAAAGAACAGACCTCTGGTGTATCAGCTGTTCCGCCAGGAGCATTGTTGAGTAGCTAAGTTTGGAATGGATAACCGCTGAAAGCATATAAGCGGGAAGCCAACTTCAAGATAAGGCAACTGTTGGAGCTTGCTCCAACGTGATTTCCTAGAAGATGACTAGGTTGATAGGTCTCAGATGTAAGCGGAGAGATCCGTTCAGTCGAGAGATACTAATAGATCATAATTTACACTCTTAAATTTAAAAAAAATGCAGAATGTCGAGCGCAAATCGTTGAACGTATTTTATATGCGTTTCACGATATGCGTTAAGCACTATGCATGATTAGCAGTTAGTAGTTTCTAATATGAAATTTATCAAAGAAAACCGAAAAGGCTTGAAATTTGTTTTCATAGTTTTTTCCGTTATTATTATAGCAATTTTTTCCTCGCTGTTTTTTTCGCCTGATATGAAGGCGTTCTAAATAAGAGGGCAATAAAAAGAGAACATCGTTTTGGTGGTTCTAGCGTCGTGGTAACACCTCTTCCCATTCCGAACAGAGCAGTTAAGCACTTCAGCACCGATGATATCTAGGCTTCATGCTTAGACAAAGTAGGACACCGCCAAAACAATGTTCTTTTTTTATTTCCTTTTTTTCCAAGAGCTTAGCTCTTGGAAAACTTAGAGCCTTTATTTAAGCCAAAAAACACCTAAACCGTTTGACAAAACGGTTTTTTTAGGCGTATAATTAAAAATCACAGTCAGAGTGATTGTGTAAATACGGAGCGAATGGCTCTTTGAAAAATTTAAAATTAAGAGGCAATAGAAGCATTTTAAAAGTTGCAATCAAATGCGCCACCATAAGGTGACCGCAAACATAAAAAGGAGGACTTGTATGCAAAATGCAACCCTAAGGCAAGCGAAGAAGGTGTTGGAATTGATTGATCAAGCTAACTTATCCACGGAGCAATTACAAGAACTAATTCCGTATCTTTCTGATGTAATGCAATTGGATACTAACAAGATTAAGCGCAATGCTTTTCGCAAAGCTTGCGGACTTAGGCCTATTGAGAAGAATTTTCGATTAAGGGAAGTATTCACATTAGAAGATTTGATTCTCGATTCCGGTGAGTCTATTGGAGATAGGATTGTCAAAAGTATTTCATCTAAAGGGGCGGAATGCCACTTTAGTTCTAATCATTTTGGTTCTGACGGCAGACTTAATCGTAATTTTGGCTACATTGTTTCGAATAAGGACTGTTCTGTGGTGGGGGATATTATTGTTGATAATAGCGGTGCTGGCGTGAAACGCCTCATCATTAAATTGAGTGGATTTGAATTCAAAGACACTTATCAAATTAAAAAGAATCTTGAGCGGGCTATTCTAAAAATTGCTAATCAACTGGATTAAGCAGCGTGTTCTATTTACGCCCATAGATCTTTATTGCAATGACCCTTTGAAAATTCTTTCGGGAATATCAAAGGGTCATTTTTTATTTCCCAAATTTCCATGCTATAATTTCCTAAAGATAAGCTTTAGGAAATAGAATGTTTGTGCTATTATATAGGAAGTGAACTTTTATTATGGAAAAAGGGGAATTTAAAAGGATTTTTATAATCAGCATATATGTATTGATTTTCGCGGCTATTGTCGGGGTTTTTTATTTTTTCTCCGCCCCAACGCCAACTTGTTATGATAACCTGCAAAATCAAAACGAGGAGGGAGTGGATTGCGGTGGCGTATGTTTGAAAAAGTGCGAGATAGTTCCGCAAGAAAAAATTGCTGTCCTTGAAGCTGGCTGGGTGGAAAGCGGTGTGCCCGGCGAGTATGACCTCTATGCGGAAATTCGCAATCCGAATCAAATGTTTGGGAGTGAAAGTTTTGAGTATAAATTTATTGCCAAAGACGCTAATGGCCAGGAGTTGGCAAGTTTTTCCAACACGGGCTTTGCTTTGCCGGGGGAAACTAAGTATGTTATAAAAAGTAATTTGGGTATGAATTCTGCGCCAAATTCAGTTGAGTTGGTAATTGGGGAAACCAAATGGGTAGAAAAAAATGAATTTTACGAAAAACCGCAATTGCGAATTATTAATAAAAAATATAATTTAATCACTTCTGGAATTGAATATGCAGAAGCATTGGGACTTTTAAATAATGACAGTGCAATGGATTTCTCGCTGATAAAGTTGGAAATAATTTTGAAAAATGCGGAGGGGAAAATAATTGCCCTTAACTCTTCGGAAATGCGCACGGTTAAAGCTGGGGAAGGTCGGGATTTCCGGGTTTTTTGGCCGAATAAATTTCCGGGAGACGTCGCTAATATGGAAGTGCAAGCGGAAGTGAACATCTTTTCTTCCGAGTCTTTTGTGAAGAAGTTTTTCAAACAACAGCGCTTTCAGGAGTAATGACAGAGTCTAGTTGTTTCTAAACGTTATGAGAAATATTTTTAAACTTGATTGGGTTTTGTTGATTGCGGTTGCACTGCTGGTTATTATTGGTTTGACAGCACTATACAGTGTTTCCGCGGTTGGCGACACAATGAATCTGGATCATTTCAAAAAGCAAGTAGTGGCCACAATAATTGGCTTTGGATTGATATTTTTTTTCGTTTCTTTTGATTATCGCGTTCTGCTTGAATATAGTACAAAGTTATATTTTGCGGCGATTATAATTTTAACGGCCGTGTTTTTTTTAGGCACAAAGGTGCGCGGGACAACCGGCTGGATTGGATTTGGGAGTTTTAACTTTCAACCAGTGGAAGTTGTGAAGTTAGTGATGATTATTTTTTTGGCCAGTTTTTTAGCCAAGAAAAAAAATGCTTTTGAAATTTCGACCCGCCTTTTTGTTTCTTTTGTGCTGATTTTTATTCCCCTGGCTTTGATTATTAAGCAACCGGATTTTGGTTCGGCGGCGATTATAATCAGCACTTGGCTGGGGATGATTATTATGGCGGGAATTGATAAAAAAACTATTTTTATTTTGCTGACAATTGCTGGCGTGGGGATATTTTCCGGATCATTAGTGATTAAGGACTATCAAAAAGAGCGCTTGATAAATTTTATAAATCCTGAGCAGGACCCGCGGGGAAGCGGTTATAACGTCCTACAATCAATTGTGGCGGTTGGCTCAGGCGGGGTGTTTGGCAAAGGCTTGGGGCATGGCTCGCAATCACAGCTCAATTTTTTGCCCGAAAAGCATACGGATTTTATTTTTGCGGTAATTGCTGAAGAGTTAGGGCTTTTTGGCTCAGGCATGGTTTTGGTTTTGTTTGGGGTAGTATTTTATCGAATTAAGGAAACGGCGCGTTTGGCGCGAGATAATTTCGGCTATTTAACCGCTATTGGGGTGATTATTATGCTATTTATTCAAATGTTTGTTAATATTGGGATGAATCTAGGAGTGGCCCCGGTTGCGGGTGTGCCCTTGCCGTTTGTGAGTTATGGTGGAAGTTCGCTTATTGCGGTTTTGGCTTCAATCGGGGTAATTCAAAGCATTTATATTCGCAGAATGCGGGTTAGCTAGGAAAAAAGTCGTTTTTAAGGCTTAAGGATTGACTAATCTATAATTTGTGTTAAACTCATATGAGTATGAAAAATAGAAACAGTAATCTAGATTTCTTATCAAAATGCTCATTTTGCGGGGGTGACTTTAATGCAGACAAATTAACCGTTTTAGAGGAAAAACCGCAAAAAACAATTTTGCATGCCACTTGTCCGCAATGCCAGACTTCGTCCATATTTTTTCTCTCCAATAATCAGGCGGGAATTGTGACCTTGGGAATGGTGACTGACTTAGACGAAACAGAGGTGGCAATTAAATTTTCAAGTCAGGCTGTGAATGCTGACGAGGTGTTGGATGCGCATCAATTTATTTCTGGGTATAAGGGAGATTTTTTAAAGCTAATTGAAAAGAGTTAATAAATTTGTTCCGGAAGAGTTTTATTTGAAAATTATTCTGAGGCAAATATAATTAATTTTTTTAATGTTCCAATAATTTAGGAACGCACTCGAGGGGCTTCGCTAATAATGATAGCGGGCAGGTAGAGATTAAAATATATGAGTAATGTAGTAGGATTAAGCGCACAGACTAGAGTTGAGCGTGGAAGAAGAGTAAATAAAGGCAGAAAAGAAGGTTTAGTACCAGCTGTTTTATATGGCAAGGGAATTGAATCAATCAGTCTTTGGGTTAGTGCAATTGATGTTAAAAGATTTTTAAAGAAATCTGGAGAGAGCACGATTTTGGAATTGAAAATTGATGAAAAGGATAATCGCAATGCTTTGATTAGTGATATTCAAAAAGATCCAGTAACAAGCAGTTATAGACATTTGGATTTTCATCAAGTGAATATGAAAGAAGAAATTGAAACAGAAGTAGAGTTGGTTTTCATCGGAGAATCAGAAGCGGTGAAGGCTTTGGGAGGCGTGTTAGTGAAAAGCATTAACAAGGTTATGGTAAAATGTTTGCCAGCGAACTTGCCATCACATATTGATGTAGATATTTCAGCTTTAAAGACATTTGAAGATCATATCACCGTTAAAGAACTAAATATCGCTAAGGGAGTGGAAGTAGAACTTGAGGACGAGGTTATTATCGCCTTGGTTACTCCACCAAGAACAGAAGATGAATTAAGCGGTTTGGACACAAAGGTTGACGCTGATGTGACGAAAGTGGCTGGCGTTGTTAAGGAGTCTGATACTAAACCAGCAGAGGAGAAAGATAAGAAAGATCAAAAGTCAGGAAAATAATCGACCGTCCTGCATTAAAAAACCCATTTCAATCGAAGTGGGTTTTTTATTATTGACAAAAGATGGTATAATGCGGGTATGAAAAATAGAGGGAGAAAAAGAATCGCGGTGTTTGTTTTGCTAGCTATGATGGCTAGTTTTAACGCACTTGGATTTTTTCAGGAAATTGTTCGCGCGAGCGATGAGAGCAAAATTAAGGATTCAATTGAAAGCACGGAAGAAAGAATTGCTCGGGAAAAGAAAGAACTCTTGGCGGCGCAAGCAAATCTATATAAAAATCAGGTCCAGGTTGGAACAACTGTGAAGGTTCTTAATACCGTTAAGACTGATTTAAGCAAAAAGGAAGAAGAATTGAAAAACTTAAATTCGCGTGTTGAAACAAGTAAAAAAATGTTGCAAGGATATTTACGCGAGGCATATTTTCTTGATCAAAAAGATTCCATACTAAGTTTGGCAGTTGAAGATGTTGATTTAGATGCTGTCGTGAGTGGATTTGATCAGCTGTTGGCAATTAAACGGAAAATATTAAATTCCCTAACTGAAATTCGTGAGGCGCAGGCTTCAGTGGAAAAAACAAAGACGGAATTAGCGGAGAAAAAAGACGACCATGAAGACCTTCTAGCCGATCAAAAATCAGAGCAACAAGAAATTAAGTCCGATATCTATGCAACGCAAGCGACTTTGGCAGACTTGAATGCTAAGCTGGACAAGCTAAAAGGAGATTTGTCTGCTTTGCTGGGAAAGAATGTTACCGCTAAAGATATTGTTGAGGCCGCTGCTATTGCGGGGAAAGTTACGGGCGTGCGAAAAGATTTTATTTTAGGCGAACTAGTAGTGGAAACTGATCTCGGGCGATTTACCGGCGGTTGTACGTATAAAAATATTCGCATGAAGCCAGCAGATAAAGCGGAATTTTTGAAGATAGCGGATGAGTTGGAAAAGGCTTATGGCGGAAATTATAAAAATAAAAAACTATCCTGTTCTCCAGGCTATGGCTATGGCGGGGCGATGGGGGTGGCGCAGTTTATGCCTACAACCTGGATTGGCTATAAGTCCTATATCGCTTCGGCAACAGGACACAACCCCCCTGATCCCTGGACAATTATTGATGGCGTGATGGGCATGGCCAAGAAGCTGGCTAATGGTGGAGCTTCAAGTAAAAGTGGCGAGCGCATAGCGTCAAAAAGATATTTTTGTGGCGGACCAACCTCTCCATATTGGAAAACAAAATGCGAAGACTATGCAGACAAAGTGCAATATTGGGCGGATAACTATGAAAAGAAATTATAGTCCTTACTGGGTATGAAGTATCTGGTAAACAGGAACAATCCCGCGTACGCGGGATTGTTTTTTTATGGCTGGAAGGGAAAAATTTGCCATTGACAACAATCTTTAAATCATATATAATATTGTCTCAGGTGGATAAATTCTAACTCTAAACGAGTTTTTTATTTTACCCAAAGAAGACAATCAAATAGTCCTAATGTGGTCTGTTTAAAGCCGGCCAAAGCAGAAGGGGCGAAATTAATAAGTAAGCGAAAACATATTTGTAGACAAAAAAAACGAAGGGGTCAGCAAACGCTGACAATTTTAGCAACAGCCATATTTATGGGGATTGTCGGGGGCGGAATCTCTCAAGCTAAGGCGGCTGACTTACCAGGACTGGCCTTTCCTAATCTTAAAAATATTATTAAAAAGAAGAAGGTCATTATTTATAATCAGCTAGAGGCAGATAATTCTTCCGGGTTGGGGAGCTTACAGCTGATAATTCCGGAGAAAAGTGTTCCGCGAACGATTGATAATCCAATTGAGATGGAACAAGCAGCTGAGTTTGCTAGCCAGGCCACGGGAGTGCGCAAGGATTTTTTAATGGGCATGCTGACAGTGGAATCTGACTTGGGAAAAAACACTGGCAAATGCACCTATGGCGAAGTTGAGCAAGGCTCTGAGGAAGCTCACAATCAGGGGCGCTTAAGTTCGACTGCTTGGAAGACTTTTCAGGAAAGGCGACACGTAATTAAAAAATTAGCCAGCGATTTGGGTTATGATGCGGAGCAGTTGCGGGTATCGTGCAATCCGGGGACGTATGCCGGGACAGGCGGGGCTTTAGGGGTGGCGCAATTTATGCCGGACATTTGGATGCTCTATAGGGATGAGGTGGCGAGTATCGTGGGCAAGGAAAATCCTGATCCCTGGGATGCTAAGGACGGGGCAGTTGCTATGGCATTGCTTTTGGCCGATACGCCTGGCGTGACTGAACATAACTATTATGCTGAAAGGAACTCGGCTAAGATGTATCTCTCGGGGACAACCAGCGGGGTGTATAATTGGTATGCTGATCAGGCGATGTATTGGTCGCGAAACTATGCGCGAGCGCGGGGATAAGCAGATTGACAAGGATGCCATTTTATGGTATACTTAAGGAGTCGCTTAAAATTTTTCTTAGCATAAAAAATCCCTAAATAAAGGGATTTTTGTTTTTTTAGCAAGTTTTTTTCCGGCCGTAAATGTCTTGAAAAAATGCCTGAATCAGGTATACTAAGGATATCCTTTGGGGGATTAAAAAAGATATAAATATTTTTAATTAGGTAAGTTAAAAAAATGGAGTGTTTTGAAATTCAAGGCGGGAAAAAATTAAAAGGCGAGGTGGTTATTAACAGTTCAAAAAATGCTGCGGTGGCGTTATTGATGGCAGCTTTAATAAATAAGGGGCGGACAGTTTTGAAAAATGTGCCTCAAATTGAAGAAATGAACCGGTTAATGGAGGTGCTGGAAAGCGTCGGAGTGAAATTTGAAAAAAATAAGCGTGACCTGACAATCATTCCGCCTGCGCAAATAGAGATTAAAAAAATTAACCGGGTGGCAGCAGAAAGAACGCGCTCGATTATTATGATGATTGGCGCGCTGGCAGGACAGCTCAAGAGCTATGTCATTCCCCAAGCGGGCGGATGCCGTTTAGGCAGTCGAACAATCAAACCGCATTTATTTGCTTTAGAGAAAACCGGGATTGAAATAAAAGTTCAAACCGGTGGTTTTGCGGTGAGCGTAAAAAAACTTATTCCTGGGAAAAGAATTGTTCTATATGAGGTTGGCGACACGGTGACGGAAAATATTTTATTGGCGGCGGCGCAAATTGCCGGTAAGACGGAAATTCATTTGGCTTCTTCGAATTATATGGTGCAAGACGTCTGCTTTTTCTTGGAAAAATTAGGCGTTAAGGTGCAGGGTATCGGGACAAATAATTTGATTGTGGAGGGCTTGGCAGAAATTAACAAGGATGTGGAATATGAAATCAGTGAAGATCCGATTGAGGCGATGTTTTTTCTTTCGATTGCGGCTACTGGTAATAGCGAACTTTTAATTAAGCGCTGTCCGATTGATTTCTTGGAGCTGGAGCTTTTTAAGTTGGAAAAAATGGGCTTCAAATATGAGATTGTAAAAAAATATTTATCAAAGAATGGAAAAACAAATTTAGTGGATATTAAAACTCATCCTTCAAAATTAGTGGCGTTGGAAGAAAAGATTCATCCATTGCCATCAGCCGCGGGAATTAACATTGATAATTTACCATTTTTTGTGCCTGTAGCAATTTTTGCTAAAGGGGAAACCTTAATCCACGATTGGGTCTATGAAAATCGAGCGATTTATTTTGCTGAACTAAATAAACTTGGGGCAAAGGTGACGTTAATGGATCCGCATCGAGTTTTAGTGGAAGGGCCGAGGAAATTGACGGGAGTGAGAATGACTTCTCCGCCAGCTTTGCGACCGGGAGCGATAATTCTAGTAGCGATGCTGGCCGCGAAAGGGAAATCAGTTTTGAAAGATGTCTATCACATCGAACGCGGGTATGAAAATCTAGTCGAGCGCTTGCAAAAAATCGGTGCGGAGATAAAAAAAATTACCAAGTAAGATGAATAAATTCAGGTTAAGCGGAAAATATAAAAAGATTCATGAGATTGTGAAGAAGGAATTGGCATGTTCGGCACATAACATGGAACATGTTTTTCGGGTGTATAATATGGCGCTAATGATCGCTAAGAATGAGAAAAATGTTGATTTAGATGTTTTAAAAACTGCGACACTTCTTCATGATATTGCCAGAGCTAAGGAAGATAATGATAAAACCGGAATGACATGCCATGCAGAAGAATCAGCTAGGATGAGCAAAATAATTTTGGATGATTTGAATTATTCTAAGGAAAAAATAGAAAAGATACAAAATTGTATCCTTGCGCATCGTTTCAAGACAAAAAAGCGAGCAGAAACTATTGAGGAAAAAATTCTTTTTGATGCAGATAAGTTGGATTCGCTCGGAGCGATTGTGATTATGCGCGCGGGAATGTGGTTAGGTAAGCATGGCTGCAGTATATTCCCAGAAATGTCACTAAAAGAATATGCGAAAAAGAATTTAGTTGGTGGAAAACTGAATGGCCGGATAAAAGATCCAAGTAAGCATAGTATTTTTTATGAGCATGAAATAAAAGATAGGAAATTGCCGGGATTGATGCATACGAAAACCGGCAAGATTATTGCTAAGGAAAGATTGGCATTTGTGGACATGTTTATGGAGAGATTAAAAAAAGAAGCAAAAGGAATTTTATAAGAAAAAATTATGTTTATACGAAAAATCGGAATAGATTTAGGCACAGCGAATACTTTGGTTTTTATTCCTGGCAAGGGCGTGGTGGTAAATGAGCCAAGCGTAGTAGCGATTTCCATCTTGGATAACCGTGTTTTGGCCGTGGGATTGGAGGCTAAGGAAATGTTAGGCAGAACGCCTGATACTATTATGGCTAGCCGGCCAATGAAAGACGGCGTGATTGCGGATTATCGTGTCACTGAGGCGATGCTTAAACATTTTATTAATAAGGTGAGTGGGAAGTTTAGATTGGTGCGTCCAGAAATAATGATTTCTATTCCGGCTGGCATCACATCCACAGAAAGACGGGCAGTGATTGATGCAGCCGTGCGATCAGGGGCTAAATCGGCTTATGTTGTCAAAGAACCGATTTTGGCGGCCATTGGTGCCGGCATTCCAATTAATTCTCCGGCTGGGAATATGATTATCGACATTGGCGGGGGAACATCGGAAGTGGCCATCATTTCCTTAGGTGGAATCGTAGCCGCTCACAGTGCGCGCGTAGGGGGAAATAAATTCGATCAGGCCATTGCAGATTATATTAAAAGAAAATATAGTTTATCCATCGGAGATCGGACAGCAGAAGATATTAAAATAAAAATTGGCTCAGCGATTGCCCAAGTCAAAGAGGATTATATGGAAGTGCGCGGACGGGATTTAACGGGCGGTTTGCCTAAGACGATAAAAATATCTTCCAATGAAGTGACCGAAGCTTTGCAGGACGAATTGCGCGAAGTGATTAATGCGATTAAAAAAGTTTTGCAAGAAACTCCTCCGGAATTGGCGGCGGATGTGATGGATAAGGGGATGGTGCTTTCCGGCGGTGGAGCACTTTTGCGCCACCTTGATCAGCTAATAACTAAAACGATTGAAGTGCCTTGCTATGTGGCGGAAGATCCCTTGTTTTGCGTGATAAAGGGAATTGGAAAAGCCTTGGACAATTTGGATGAGTACAAACGGACAATTTTATTAGGTAAATAATTTTTTTAAAAAGAATGTTAATCGGAATTGACGGCTCAAGAGCTTTTTTACAACAAAGGACTGGAATTGAAGAATATTCTTATCAAGTCATAAAGCATTTACGGGATAAGTTGCAAAATCACGAAGTTGTTTTGTATGTTCGAAGCAATCAGCTGGTGGATTTTAATCTTCCGGAAAATTGGAAGGTTAAAAAATTATGGCTGCCATATTGCTCTAGTCAATTGAGATTTTCGTTAGAGTTTTTGCTTAATCCAGTCGAGGCTTTGCTTGTTATGGCCCATACGGCACCTCCAATTCACCCAAGTAATACTACAGTTGTGATTCACGGCTTGGAATATGAGTTTGTGCCGAAGGCTTTTTCTTGGTGGGGAAGATTTTATATGCGGGTGGTTATTAAAAATGCTTGCCGGTGGGCGAGAAAAATAGTGGCTGTTTCGGCGAATACAAAAAAGGATTTGATGCGACTATATAATGTGCCGGCAGAAAAAATTACGGTAGTGTATGAAGGATATGACAATGAAAAGTCTAAAGCGGAAAGCTTAAAGTCTGAATCAAATCTGAAGGATAAAATATTAAATTCAAAGTATTTGTTATTCATCGGTCGGCTGGAAGAACGGAAGAATATCATCGGCATTATTAAAGCTTTTGAAATTTTGAAAGAGCGTTATGAGATCCCGCATAAACTGGTGTTGGCCGGGCGGTTCGGCTACGGATCGGAGGATATCCAGACGGAATTGGAAAAAACCAATTCGATCAAGGACATCGTTTTGCCGGGGTTCGTTAGTGAGCAAGAAAAATGGGAATTTTTTCGAGGAGCAGATGTTTTTTTATTTCCAACCTTTTATGAAGGATTCGGCATCCCGATTTTAGAGGCGCAAAGTGTGGGTACGCCAGTTGTGGCTTCGCGAAATTCTTCTATTCCGGAGGTTGCCGGCGATAGCGTGCTTTTTGCTGGCGCGATGAATGCGGAGGAGATTGCTGATGCGACTTATGAATTGATTTCCAATAAGCTCACGCGGGATGATATAATAAAAAAAGGCCATGAGAATATTAAGCGTTTCAGTTGGGAACGATGCGCGGAGCAACTGGCGGAAGTATTAATTAACGAAAAATAGACATGGAGATTTTAGCTAAAAAGAAGGAATTGCGGGTTGCCTTGGTACATGATTTTTTAGTGCAGTATGGCGGAGCGGAAAGAGTGCTTGAGGTTCTGGCGGAAATTTTTCCGAAAGCGCCGATTTATACTTTATTGTATGACAAAAAGGGCGTGCACGGAAAGTTCGCCCATAAGATTGTGCGTGCTTCATTTTTACAAAAATTTCCAAAGTTTCTAAAGAAACATTATAAATTTTTACTGCCTTTTATGCCAACCGCACCGGAAACCTTTGATTTGCGCGAGTTTGATTTGGTAATTTCAAGTTCCGGAGCGTGGTCAAAGGGAATTGTTACCCGCCTTAACACGGTGCATGTTTCATATGTGCATAGCCCGATGCGTTTCGTTTGGGATGCTAATGACGAATATCTCAAGCAACAAGAAAAAAGGGCCGGATTTAATTTTTGCACTCGGCTGATTATGAATTATATCCGTGTTTGGGATAAACTGGCGGCTGATCGACCAGATCATTTAATCGCTAATTCGAACTATACCCAAGCACGAGTGAAAAAATATTATGGCCGAGAAAGTGCTGTCATTTACCCGCCAGTAGCGCCTTTTGGCGGGGATGCGAGCAAGCCTGTTAATACAAGTAATAAAGATTATTTCCTAGTTGTTTCGCGCTTGTCGCCGTATAAAAAGATAGATGCCGTAGTGGAAGCTTTTAACAAGCTCGGTTTGCCGTTAGTGGTGATTGGGGCTGGACAGCAAGAGCAATATTTAAAAAAGATTGCTAAAGAAAATGTAAAAATCATTGGCTGGCAATCGGACGAGAAAATGCAACAATACTATTCCCAGGCGCGGGCATTTGTTTTTCCTGGGGTGGATGATTTTGGAATTGCGCCAGTTGAAGCGATGGCGCATGGCGTTCCAGTTTTAGCGATTCGAATGGGTGGGGCATTGGAAACAGTGCTTGAAGGGAAAACGGGAGAATTTTTTGACTGCGCAACTTCAGAGGTGATTGCCGATGGTGTTAGGCGTTTGATAGAAAATGAAAAAAATTATGATAAGCAAGTTATAATAAATAGAGCGAGGGAATTTAGCAAAGAAAGATTTGTCAGGGAAATTGGGGAATATATTGAGAGTGTATTGAAGTCTAAGGTTTAATTGCTAAAAACTAAAAGAATTATAATTTATTAAAATTTTAAATTTATATTTTAGATATTAAACTTGTAATATAATGAATATCATCGGTCACAAAAAAATAGTTGCATTTTTTGATAAGGCAGTGGCTAAAAAAGCTATCAGTCATGCTTATATTTTTTCTGGCCCAGATCAGGTTGGAAAATTTGCTTTGGCGCAAGAATTAGCGAAAAAAATTCTTACGCAAGTTTCTATAGGGGATAACTTAATCATAGTCCAGCCGGAGATAGAGCGGGATGAAAAAAAGGGAAGCATTAAAAAAAAGGATATTACAATTGATCAAATAAGGGGCCTACAGCATTCCTTGAGTTTAACGGCCGGCGGGAGCGAACATCGGATTGCGATTATTGATGAAGCAGATAGAATGAATAACAAGGCTCAAAATGCCTTCCTGAAGACGTTAGAAGAGGCGCCAGATGGAGTTGTTCTGATTTTGATTGTGCGGGATGAAAAAAATATTCTAGCCACGATTAGTTCGCGTTGCCAAAAAATTAGGTTTGGAATAGTGGCCGATAGTGAGTTGCAAGAAAATATTCCCTCCGCAGTGAAAAATAAACAAGAACTAATATTCTGGTCGATGGGGTGTCCGGGATTGCTAATGAATTTTTTAGCGGACGATAAATCCCTGGATTTTTATACAGGCGCTCTAAGTGAATTAAAAGGCTTGTTTTTTCAGAGTGTTTCGGAGCGGTTTATCGTGGCTGAGGCCATGGCGAAAAACATTGAAGTGGCAGTAAGGAAGTTAAATCTTTGGACGTTGATTTTGCGCAACATTATTTTAGGCAAGAGCTTAGATTTTAAACTTGATTCTGTCCGGGCGTTGCGCTTGATTGAAAAAATTGAAAATGAAATAAAGCTCTTGAATAAAAATAATTTTAATGCGCGGTTAATTTTGGAGAATTTATTTTTGAATTTATAAAATAAAAAATATCTTTATGATTTTTAGGATTTCATCAACAGACGGAAAAAATAAAAAAAGAACAATTTCACGCGCAGAGAACCGGCGAAATTTTGCAACAAGAAATAGGGATTGGAGCTGGCTGAATGCAAAGTTTTTTAAATTGGTTGCTTTTGCCTTGCTTGTTGGGGCATTTATTGGGTTGATTGTTTATGTGCTTTTTTTCTCAACTTTTTTAAAAATTTCAAAGATAGAAATTAGTGGCGCAACCTCAGTTGGTCAGGAGTCAATACGGCAGGATGTTGAAGCGAAATTTTCTGGAAAATATTTAAATTGGATCGAAAGAAATAATTTTTTGTGGATTGATACGGAAGAATTGCAACACATACTAATGGATAAATATGAAAAAATAAAAAATGTCCGGGTGGCGAGAGTTTTTCCGGATAAAATTAGTATTGTAGTTGAGGAGCGCGTTCCAGGCATTGTTTTGTGCAGTGGTGATAGCGGTTGTTTTGTTGTTGATGCAAGTGGTTTTGTGTATATGCGCTTTAATCAATCTAGTCAGGATAACCAGTTGGTTGGTTTAATGCGACTTACGGATAAAGGGAATAAAAGTATAAAATTCAAAGAATCTTTTTTGGATGAAGCATATGTGCAAGCAATTATCGGCACTCAAAAAGGTCTTCGGGATGAATTAGGCATTGATGTGGCTCTGGATTGCCAGACTCCGCAACTTATTTCTGGTGATATTCGCGTTATGACCAATGAAGGCTGGTGGGTGTATTTTGACAGCAATAAAGCGATTGAAAAAGAGCTGGAGATGTTGCGGGCAGTACTGAGAGAGAAAATTGATAAGCTTGGCCAGCGAAGTGAACTGGAATATATTGATTTGCGGGCAACGAATAAAGTTTATTATAAGCTAAGAAATCAGGAAATGATGACGGAGGAGGTTGCAAGTCCTGTAGTCGTCCCGCCTGTTCTTGAAAGCAAAAAGTCAGATAAGAAAAAGCATTAATACTGTGTGTCGCTTCTCTTTTCCTAAAAGAGAAGCGAAAGAGCATTAGTTGATGTGATAAATCAAAATCGAAGTTCCGACCTGGTAGGCGGGCTTTTTGTTTTTTAGCCAGCGATAAGTTTCATTGTCGGACTTTCTGGTGTCATAGATGCTTTCTTGGAGGAAGAGGGCGGAAATAGCATACCAACCTGGCTCAATCGGTCGTTTCGCTCCCCACCATTTTTCATAGCGATCGCCAAGATAATAATCAAGATCAGTCATGCCGAAATAATCCACTTTGATTTTGCTTATTTCTGGGTGAGCAGTTAAGAATATTTGCAGGCGCTTCAGGTCTTGTCCCCAATCAGCATTGGAGTCAGTGGCTAGCTGATAGCCTTGTTTCGGTCCGCCAGCTAGCTGATTGAAATAGGAAGTGTAATATGGATAGGCAATCAGAGTTTCAATAACGAGCCAAGCTAGCAAAAGCAAAGTGACGGCGCAGTAGAAATATTTTCGGTGAGCATCTTTTTTCTTCCGGATATAGGTTGTGATTGTTGTTGCAACTAGGATATACACGAATGGAAGAATGGGGAAGAGATGGCGAAAACCGATATTTAAGCGCCCGGTAATACTTGTGAGAACATATAATAAAATGAAGGATAGTATGGCAAACTGAACAATGTGGACGCGGAGGTATTTTGCAATTCCGGCTGCTATTTTATGGAAGAAATTTCCTGTTGACTGGGCTGTTCCTTGAATTATTTTTCGCACACCGATTCCAAGGGCGAGGAAAATGAGAAATAATGTGGCTAGCGGTTCTTTAATAAGAAAA
>Ga0172380_10005405_pt1 | contig 15525 bp, 17 predicted proteins | sample Leawe162metaG_FD_119747 | JGI IMG/M metagenome (GOLD analysis project Ga0172380, IMG submission 119747) | Leachate microbial communities from a municipal landfill in Southern Ontario, Canada - Leachate well 162 metaG | ecosystem: Engineered > Solid waste > Landfill > Unclassified | place...
TAATAATCCTATAGTAGAGTAGTGAAGAAAAAATCCTATGAGTAAGAAAAAAGAGAATAAACATATAGGAGGAATGGGTGGTAGGACTGCAAAAACAATGAAACAATTGAAAAATATAATAAATTAGCTATAAACACCCACACTCTCAGATCACTCCATCATGTCGTAAAAGTATTATTGTACGACATAAGCAATATACCTATTCTACCGCAGGGGTAGAACTATTTTATCCTTATAATGTTTTTGTTTTGGGAATACGCAAGATGAATTGCAACCTGATCAAATATTGCTCCTCTCACGCTAATAGAGGCCTCTTCCAGAAATCAGTAAAACGCCTGTTTCCAACATAACCTTAGCACCTACGCTATCACAGTGAAAGGATCTAAAAACTTGTTTTAATTTAGGTTGTTAAATCAATATAAATTGCATTTTTTGAGGCTAAATAATGTTAATTATTACATATGCTACATGCTATCGCAGAATAGCAGGATCCAACATATATGTTCGTATTTTTTTCGTATTAGACAGTACTCGTGCGTAGCTGGCCTCAAATTATGCCTAATTTTAATACTACTCGGGTAGAAGCGTGAAAAGAACAGTTCTCCTCACGTGAAACTTATACCGCGTGTTCAACTGTTCACAAAAGTTTTCCACATAACAACTGTAATAAAATAATTATAGGATATTTTATAACATATATCAAACTATATCATTTGAGGCTAAAATTTTAGTGCTACTCCTCTACTTTACTTCTGTAACTTAAAAAAAATTGAGGCTAAATAATAATTAAATTCCCCATTTTGAGAAGAATAAGAGGATCAAAATTGATAAGAATCCAATCCAAATGTATTCCCAAAGGATTCCCTTGAAGAGCCTCTTCTCTATCCAGGCATGAATCACGCCTAAATACGCATAAAATACTCCTGTTAAAAAAATTGAATAAATAGATGCATTAACTGGCCACAAAATAAGAATGAGAGACAACTCCATGAGTGAAAATGAAATTACCCCTGCAGCAATTAAAATCTCTGAAAGCAACGATTTATCGAATACATATACCCAAAGCGACTGAAAAGAAAGGAAGAAAGAAACAATAAATACGAGCACTGGTAATATGACAATTGGGAGCCTCACTGAAAAAGATACGTTAATAAGAAAGAAAAGTATAACAATTGTTAAAACAAATGATACAATTCTTGCCGATCGAAGAAGATTTATCGTCCTAATGCCTGATACCGCAAAAATATTTTGTGTAAGAAAAAGCGAATATAGACCAAAACCATATATGATAGACATAACTAAACGGGTCAAAATTCTTGCTGGAACAAGTGAATAAAATAAATTAAAGGCTACTGTGTATAAAAATGGCAGTATAAAGATTGGGTAAAAAAAGGTTCCTTTTATGTCGTCTTTTAGAATCAAATACAAAGCAATATCTGTAAGAATAGCAAGGATAATTGTTGCGACCAAAAAATACTGCCCACCCAAAAATTCTGACAGAAAAAGACCTAACGAAAGCACTGAAACAACAAGGACAAACTTTTGTCTTTTTGAAGCTTGAAGTAATGCGAAAATCTTTTCCATACTAAAATTACGCTACTTTTTTTGTTTTTGTAGTTTTCTTTTTTAACGTTTTTTTGACAACTTTTTCTTTTTTTGGCGTTTTCACTTTCTTTCCTGGTAAATCTAATTTTTCGACTACTACTCCATTCTCTTTATATACATGATGAATAGCAATTGCCAGAGCATCAGCCGCATCATCAAACGCCTTATCTTTTGTGTTAAAGGATAACTTTACACTATTTTTATGTAAAATCTTACGTACCACCATTTGGATATCTTTCTTCTCCATTCGGCCATTTCCACTAATTCCGTGTTTCCATGATCCGCTCGTATACTCATGCATAGCGAGCTCATTTTGAGCGATTGTCAGCATGACTACCCCACGCGCTTGAGATACAGAAATAGCTGTCTTTGTATTGACTCCAAAAAAAATCTGCTCAACGATCACATTCTGTGGCTTATATGCTGAAATAATATTTTGAAGCTTTTCCTGAAGAACAAGAAGCCTCTTGTGCATAACATCTATCTGATCTGTAGTAATACACCCGTGCGCAACATACTCAAGCGAAAACCCATCTTTACTGTGTTCTGTTTTGACAATACCCCAACCAGTTCTTCCTGTTCCGGGGTCAATTCCTAAAAAAACGGAGGATCGATTCATAATTAGCCTAAATTAGTATAGACCTTTTGGACATCATCTAGGTCTTCAAGTTTTTCAAGCAAATTAAATATCTTTTTTTCTATCTCCTCATCAACAGAAACAGTTGTTTCTGCTCTGAAAACTAATTCTGCGCTATCTACTACTAGCCCCTTTTCAGATAATATATTGCGGACTTGTATAAGACTTTGAGGATCTGTATAAAGATACATAACATCGTCCCCTTCTTCCATATCCTCTACTCCTGCATCAAGTGCCATATCTAAAATCTCATCACTACTCTGCTCAGACTTTTTGATTACTATTTCTCCTGCTTTATGAAATAGATATGAAACAGAACCTTGCGCACCAAGATTTCCTCCATTTTTATCAAAAATGTTTTTTACCTCAGAAACAGTTCTTTGCTTATTGTCAGTAACTGTCTCAACGATAAAGGCAACACCACCTGGCCCAAACCCCTCGTATACCAATTCCTCCATATCTCCGCCTGCTCCTCCTTTTGCTTTTTCAATAGCACGCTGAATAATTTCCTTCGGCATGTTGGCTCCCCTACCCTTATCCATGGCAAGTCTAAGCTTGAAATTTGAATTTGGATCAGCTACTCCTCCGCCCTGCTTTACAGCTATTGTAATTGCTTGAGCAAGCTTAGTAAAAAGTTGGCCTCGTTTTGCATCAGCAACACCTTTTTGTCTTTTAATAGTTGACCATTTTGAATGTCCGCTCATAGGTGTTAATTATACTCTTTCTTGCTTGACATTTTCAACAGAATTACATACAATAATCACCATTCGAAAGATGTATTTCTTTCACAACCCATGACAATACCTCTAAAAGATTTAGCAGTAAAAGCAGCCCTCGAAAATAATTGGCAAGAAGCAATTAAGATTAATTTATCGCTTATCACTGAGGATCCAGCTGACCTTGATTCATACAATAGGCTTGCATTTTCATATCTGAAAATTGGGAAATTTAAAAAAGCAAAAGAGGCATACACTCAAGCACTCGTGCTTGATAAAACAAATCCTATTGCCCTACGCAATCTAAAAAAGCTTGAAACTGTTTCAAAACAAAAGAAAAATGCTGACTCGCCCAATGCAAATGGCTCATCAAATACAAGTGTCACGATGCATAATTTATTTATTGAAGAAGCAGGAAAAACAAAGACAGTAGAACTCAAAAACGTAACAGACAAAAAATCTCTTTCACTGCTTCAGCCAGGTGACAATGTAAATCTCGTTCCTAAAAGATCGAAAATTTTTATTCAAACTCAAAATAAAGCATACATTGGTATGCTCCCTGATAATATTGGTATGAGACTAACGGCCTTAATTAAAGGCGGAAACGAGTATCAAGCGTGCATTAAAGCGATGGATGAAAAAAATGTAACTGTTTTTATAAAGGAGGTTAAAAAAATGGCAAAATTTAAAAATCAACCATCTTTTGCCCCTACCCCATTCACCGCATCAACTTTCGAATAACTATTTTCTAAACAAGATTTTTTCTCGGGCTAATTCTTTCTTGATGTGGGATGAAATCTTAGGCTTCCTTTCTTCTTTTCGTAATGAAAAAAAAGCCCAGAACAAAGAAATGATAAGTAAAACTACTAAAGCTACCCAAAACATATTCAATATTCAAACTTTACTAAAATAGACTAAGCAATGCAAATTAATTTCCTATTTTGTGGCCAATATCGTCACCTATTATTAGCGTTATATCAGCAATTGAATTTCCGTTCTCCTTTTGTGCAACAATTGAAAATATTTTTTCAAGTCGCTCTAATGTTTTAGATTTGTCGCCTTTAAATAAAATTTTTGAGGTGCTACTTCTTTCTTTTGATTTTGTCAAAATAACATTAAACCCTCCGTTCTTAAGCATTTGCGCAACCTTTCCCCCAAAACCATCTATTTCTGTCGCATTATAGATCTCGATATCTTTTTTCTCATTTATAATATTTTCATTCTTAATGCTATCAAAACGCAAATCACTACCCTCTCCATTTTCGAATACTTGTTTTTTAATAGTCGTAAAAATAATATCTGAATACCTTACGCTTTTTGCAAAAAAATATATTTGTACCAAATCAAAATTATTAAGTCCTGATAGTCGCACATCCCTGTCCATCATAAGTCGCAATAAATACCCAGCTGAAAATAAATTTTCTTCCGAATCAGAATTTTTAATAGTTATAATTCCATCAATAGGAATCATAAAATTCAAACTATTCTTTAGCGTCGAATTATCATCAGCTTGCATATCTGGAACCGAAAAAATGTTAATTGATTTAAATTCACGATCCAAATAAATAATACGAGTACCATTGGAAGCTTTTACTAATAATGTAAATGAGGACTCATTAAAACTACGATTTAAAAAAAGAGTCATGCCTTTACCTACGAGAGATATCAAAATAAGCGCTCCAACTAATAAAATAAATATTTTTAAAAGAAATAAATTTGAAAAATTATTTTTTGGGGCTTTCATACAATGTTAATATTATAAAAAGAAGTTATGTAATGCATCGCAAGTGAATAGAAGCTTTTGGGCATTATTTAAGTTTAGTGAAGAAGACTTAGGAAATCAATAAGTTCTGGGGAAAGTGGCGCTTCAAAAGATAGCCTACTACCCGTTCTCGGGTGATTAAAAGAAATTTTTGAAGCATGCAAAAAATGCCTACCCAGCATTTTTCTATCAGACCTTATATTTTTACGCCCTGCATATAGTGAATCTGCAAACAAAGGAAATCCCAAGTAAAGCATGTGAACTCGAATTTGGTGCGTGCGCCCAGTTTTTGGATATGCCTCACCAAGCGTCAAAATATTCTCCTCCCGACCAACAGTAAGCGTTTTATACTCCAAAACCTTATATACGGTCTGTGCTTCTCTGCCCTGTGGCAAGACTCCAAATCGCATTCTATTCCATGGAAGTCTACCTATTGGGACATTGATTGCTCCTTCCGCAGGAGACACTTTTCCATGAGCCAAGAATGTGTATGTTTTTGATACTTCACCACTTTTAAATTGCTTTTGGAGATTAGTAAAACTGTGCTCATTTTTTGCTAGTATCATACACCCTGATGTTTCCTTATCTAACCTATGTACGACACCACCTCTTCTCTCAAATTCACTACTCAAATCATTGACTTGGGCTACATCAATTCCAATTTTTTCTTCAGCAAAATGCTGAATCGTAAATAAATCTTTTGTAGTATCTGCCCTATTTACAATCAAGCCCGCGGGTTTGTTAATGACAATAAAATCATTATCCTCAAAAATAATTGGAATTTGTATTAAAGTCATTTTTTTGCAAATATTTTAAGACTAATAAAAAATACTCCAATCGATAGCAAAAAAATTATTAGTGAAATCCATTGGACAAGCGAAAAGAAAACTATTCTATGACCTTTTTCAAAAAACTCAATTAAAAAAGTATGAAAAGAAAATAAGGCAGAAGTAAGCAAGGCAATACCTCCATCACGCATAAAATATTTACTATGAGAATGCAAAAAAGACATAAAGAGCCCCACTAATATAGTTAACAAGACCAAAGAAATTTCTACAGGAAATACAGAGTAGTTAAAAATAACTACAGAAGCAATGAGCATTGGAAAAAATGATAAAGTAAAAATATCATAAATCCTTAATAAGGCTTTTGTTTTTCTAAAATAGAAATAAATTATTATTGCTCCGCTTACAATAAGCCCTAAAAATGAAAATCCAGGAAATTTTAAAAAATAGAAAAATTTAATTGGCGATAATAATTCAAATTGTCCTGAATTGCCTATATAAAAAATTCTTCCCAAAAAAATAGCAACGATTGCAAAAAATATTGTTAAATCAAATATTTGTCCTACAGAAATATTTTTGCGCAATAATACAAAATCATGTTTTGACAGTACAAATAATATAAATAGTGAAATAAAAAATAGAAATATATAGAAAATAAAATTCATACTATCTAAAAAAAGCAAATTTTGTCCGTGATAACCCAAGCAGCATAATACAAACTCCCACAACGATAAAGACAGATCCGACACCAAATATGTCTGCTACTCCACCTGCAATAACAATCGGGATAAGAGAGAATACTCCAACCGCTGCAAATAGTAATCCATAAATTTTCGATCTAAAATCTTCTGGAATTTTAGCCTGAATTATTGCCTGGCTTGGAACAAAAATTAACGCGTTTGCTACTCCTGCTAAAAATGCTAGAAGCAACACAAAGTGAAGAGTATCCAATATTAAAATACGTGGCAAAAAATTTTCATTTAAAAAAACTACAAATCCTCTGGATAAAATTTTTGAAGTAAATGGAAATAAAAATAACACGATTCCTGATATATAAACTCCAACAGTCATCGCTTTTTGTTTATTAATTTTTTGAAAAACAGTTGCTATGAGAAAAGCAGCAATCACCATCCCGACTGCAGCAGGAGCAAAAAGCAATACAGATAAATCCTCTGCGGGTACTTGTAAAATTGTCTTTGCATAACCCGGAACTAATGTCGCCAAAGTCAAAACAATAACTTGAGAAAAAATAAGGAGTAAGAAAGCACTTCCTACCCCATTAACTTTTTTGAGCAATCTATATGATTCCATCAACTCTTCACGAATAGATCTTCTGACTTCCTGCATCACAAGATTTTTATTATGTTCTAATTGCCTTTTTTTATATGGTATAAATGCAGCAAAAATACCAGCAAAAAGAAAAATTAGAGAAAGAATAAGAAAGGTATTTGATCTACCCAATGCTCCTATAATTGGGCCCGCCAAAACATAACCCAAAAGAATTGATCCAAAAAGACCAATTCCAAAAATTGAATTTGCAGCAACTAAGTATTTTCTATTAACAAGATGGGGAATAAGAGGAGCCTCTGCTGGTACGTAAAACTGAGTTATAACTGAAACAACAAATGTCACAAAATATATAAGTGGCAAAGAATGTGGATTCAGAAATAATAAAATTAAAATAAGACTCCGAGCTAAATTTCCAAAAATCAAAATGTTTTTTTTATTTCGTATATCGGCATATATTCCGCCAATAAAGCTCAATAAAATTTGCGGAAGAAGAAGAATCAATATAAGAATAGAAACAGCAAAATTACTTCCAGTGAGATAGAACACTAAGAAGATAAGAACAATATTAAACATGTTAAAAGCAGTCTGGGAAAAAATAACTGAAAGTGCGAAATATAAATATGAAGGAGTTGTTAATAACTTAACAATCTCTTGAGGAAAAAGTATGTTTCTTATTACTCTCATGCATCAATAGAATTTTTCCTATTTGTATCAATATATCCAACACAATATAACTCGTATAAACCAGAATCTTAAGCTCTCTTTGTGTAGCTTCCGTCTCGAGTATCAACAACCACACTGTCTCCAATATTTATAAATAATGGAACACGAGTTTTAATTCCGTTAATAAGGACTGCATCCTTGTATACATTACTTGCTGAATTTCCTTTTGTACCAGGCGCTGTATCAGCAACCTGCAATGTTACTTTTGGTGGAAGAATCAAATCAAGAGGCTCATCTTCGAAAAACTGCAGAATAACAGTACTACCTTCTTGCAAATACTCATGTCCAAAAAGGGTTCGCAATGGTACAGTTTGCTGCTCAAAACTTACTGGATCCATAAAATATGCGCTTTCGGCATCTTTATAAAGAAATTGATAATCTTTTTTTGAGAGCTGAATATCTTTTACGATTGCGCCATTTGTGTAACCTTTTTCTGTGGTAGAACCTGACCTTAAATTTTTTACTTTTACTTTTATATTGGCCGAGCCCCGACCCATCTTGATATGTTCAAAGGAAAGAACCTGAAAAATATTGCCGTCTTCTTCAAAAGAAACACCAGCTCGCAATTCATTAACGCTTATCATAAGGTATATATTTTATCAGTTTGAAGAGAGAACTGCAATTTATTCGCCCTTCAAGAAAACCCTGAGTTTGCGAAGGGATGAATTGAAGCAAGAAAACATCTTCCTTAGGGATAACTTCGGTCTTAAAGACCGAAGAAGATGTTATGCATTCGTCAAAAAAGATTTTAGGGATTCTCTATCTGTCGTAAGCCATACAGTATTTGACCGTATTTGTTCTAAAGATTGCGCAACTGTGCGAGAGGCTTCAGGAAGTGGATTTTTTTTGAAAAACTGCTCTAGATCAGCTGCTTCTTTTTCTGTTACAAAGGCATCTGCTGACTCTAAAAGCCTTGCAAGTAAATGCCCACCTGCGAAACGCTTGTGCAATGTTTTCCAATTTTTTTTAACAAACCGCCAAGCAAGACTTCTACCTTTTGGATTTCCCCAAACTGCAGCAATCATAGGAATAACAGACTGAGAACGAACATGCCCCGAAAGACTAAATTCTAATGTCATTGAAAGAATTTTTTTGTCTTTAAAAGCGCCCAAAGCCCTTCCAATTCTATCTTTTTCCTGCTGAAGAGTTTCTTTTTTATACAATTCTATAAGCGTATTAAATATTTTTTCATCACCGTTTTCAGCAGCTAAATTAAAGATTACAGAACGCAATTCTGGATCAACCCTCTCTCCTTTTTCAATTTTTTTAAATAACAAAATTGCTCTCTCAATTGTCTTTTTATCTCCATAACTTCCAATACTCATAAGAACAAGGGGTCTTAAAAGTGAGTCTGTATGCTTTTCTCCTTTTTTCTTATCCCACCCTACTTTTTGAGCAGATATTGCAAAAATTTCCCTACAATACTTTTCATATTCTGGAAGAAAATTTTCGTCTGAAATAAGTTGCGCAATCTGCCGCAAATAAGATGCTATCTCTATCCAAACCGCATAATCTTCTTCTTCCTTAAAGCTCTTTACCAAATTCAGCACTTGCGGTATTGAAATTTCTCCTGCTTCAGATAGTGCAAAAGCATCACGAATTATCCCTAGCCTATCAACTGCGCTTAATTTCTTTTTTTGAATTGGAACTTCAAGTTGTTGCAAAAGGTCAGAAGAATACTTTACCCTGATAAAACTACACTCACCCGAATTAACCTTAATAAAAAGACCGTTCTTATTAATAAAAAGCGTCTTCCCAGATAGTAAGTACTTTTCCTTTAAATCTATTTTTTTCTGAACAATACTAAATGGGACATTCCAAAGAGTACTGTCATTTGATTTTTTCGCTACAATTCTGTTTGAAAAAAATCTTTTTTGAGTAACAGTAACTTTATTTTCATTTTCCATAACAGTAAGAACTGGATATCCTGGTCTACTCGTCCACTTATCCATAATTTTTCTGACTGGTTTTTTACTAACTATTTCCAAAGATGTCCATAAATCAACCGTTGTAGCATTGCCATATTTATACTTTTTAAGATATTGAGAAAGTCCTTTTCTAAAAGTTTCTGCTCCCAAATATTCAGATAGCATTCTCAGTACCGATGCGCCCTTTGAATAACTTACTGAATCAAAAATTTCGTTAATTTCTGAAGGATCTGAAACGAGCACCTCTATTGGGTGTGTATTTTTAAGTCCATCAAGACGAAGCGCGCTGCCATTCTCAAGCGCTGTAAATTGTACCCACATTTCCCAAGATGGAAATATACTATCTACTGCCAAATACTCCATAAAACTCGCAAACCCTTCATTCAACCACAAATGTGTCCACCACTCCATCGTGACCAAATTTCCAAACCACTGGTGTGCCAACTCATGCGCGATTACTAAAGCGACCCACTGCTTATTTGCAAGCGAAGATAAATTCTCATCAACAAGCAGCGCCGATTCTCTATATGTTACCGCTCCCCAATTCTCCATAGCTCCAGCTGCAAAATCAGGAATTGCTATCATGTCCAAAACTGGCAATGGATACACAATACCAAAATATTTTGAATAGAAAGAAAGAGTTTTTACTGCAACATCAAGGGCAAACTGTGCTTGTTTTTTCTTCCCAGGTGTTGTAAAAACACGGACAAGAACTCCTTCTTTTGTTTTGGTCTCTATGTATTCAAGTTCACCAACAATAAATGCCAAAAGATATGTGGACATTGGAGGCGTCGGCAAAAATGTAACCGTTTTGCAATTTGTGTCTATTGCTGTTTTATTAGGAAGCGTATTTGATATCGCTTCCATATCCTTTGGAACAATGAGCGTTACTTCAAATTTAGCCTTGAATACTGGCTCATCAAAACAAGGAAAAGCACGTCTTGCATCAACTGCTTCAAATTGAGTCGTAGCTATCCACTTCTCTTTTCCATTTATTTCATAACGGCTTCTATAAAATCCCCGCATTTTGTCGTTTAGGACTCCAGTAAATGACAGTTGTAATTCAGCTTTTCCTTTTTGTATTGGTTTTGCAAACTTGAAGGTTGCTGTTTCTAATTTTTTGTTAAAAAGAATTTTTGGTTTTTGTTCGGTTTTTCCCTGAATCAAACTTGCACTTTTGATTTCTAATTCTACTGCGTGGAGCGTGATTTCTGAGGTTTGTTTTTTTAAAACAATTTCTATGGTTTCAGCACCTTCAAACGTAAATGTTTGAAAATCAGGTCTGACTGAAATTTTATAATGAACAGGGTAAGTATCTTGAGACAATCGAACGCTTTTCTTTTTAACAGTTTTCATAATAAAAAGTATTCTAGCGTGAAAGATGCATAAAATCAAGCTAATTTATCGCAAAAATTAAACAAACTTGGTATAATATGAAAATTGGGCAAGTGGCGGAATGGTATACGCGATAGTCTCAAAAACTATTAGTCGCAAGGCTGTGTGGGTCCGACTCCCACCTTGCCCACAGATTTATCGTCGTTGTATTGGAGATTGTCTTGTTTTGCCAACACTAGAAGCAATCATATTTTGAAATGCAGCAAATTTGGGACGTGGCATTTCCCCTGGAAGCTCCATAAAGTGAGGATTGTCTCCTACATAAACTAGGCCATTAACTTTCGCGCTATCCTCTCCACTTCTCCACCTAAATGCTATTCCTGCTTGAGGATTTATTCGAATCCCACGTGTCATATCGTCAATATACACACCCACCGTATTTACAATCACCAACTGTTCCGTCGTTTGTTTAAAATAAGCATCCAAAACCCTATGAGGATCTCTACCCTTAAGACTTAACGCTCTTAATACATCAATATGTTCCTCTCCGCCTGCAGCAACATTAACATGAAATCCTAATTGATTTTGGGGTCTATCTCCACCAAGAGGAAGTTTTTCATCTTTTGGAGCAATCCTTAAAGTAAAAGTCTCATGTGGAGTAGTTCCATCCAACACTTTGTGCGTCTGTACAACAGGAGTAAAAGGTTTTTGAGCAATAGCATCTTCGCTAATTTTCGCAAGCGCATCTAACTCTGCTTGAAATGCGGCAAGTCTTGCTTGCGTTGATGCTCCAAGGTCAGCATTACGGGCTTCATTTACAGCTTCCTGCTCCAATAATCGTTTATATAATTCAACGTTTGGTAATACATAAACGCCCAATACTTCAGGCAACGTTGTTCTTGTTTCGACAGGACGCTCACCACTATTAGCTTCGGTCATAGAAAAATATTATAACACAATACTATTTGTAAGCCCCTCGGGCTTCTTCAGGAACAAGCTCTGCAATTCTTCGCATAACAAAACTCGTTACGTTTTCTTTGTCGCCGAAGTCAATTCCATTTTTTTGAAAATCTTCTTGAGTAATTAAATTGCCAATTCGAACTCCTGCCACTGTCGGATGAATTCCTATTCTACCAACTGCGATTTGTGTACCAAATGCAAGTTTTGCACGCAAGGTTGGTGATGTTTCGCCAGGCTCAACAATTCTATCTGTATTCACCATTCCCACTGGTAAAATAACAGGAACTCTACGATTTTTAATAGCCATTTCAATAACAGTCGCCAATAAATCGTTATCAACTTTTTGCATACCAAATTTATTTCCAGAATCATCTTTTCTTCCTCCCTGAATAGTTCCCTCAGGAAAAAGAATTACTCCAGTATCGTCTTTTATTTCCTTTAACATCTTAAATAAATTTCTGTTGCTCTCTTTTATGTCTATTTCTTTTTGCGCATCTGATTTTTTTCCTTCACCATAATATTCTTTTATATCTTTAGGGCGCAAAACAGGAATAAAAGGCATACCTGATTTTTCTAGAATAGGCTTCATGCCGTTTGCATTTTTTTGAATCTCCTGCCCTTGGTCTCCATTAAACATTGAAAATGCCACAGGAAAATTAAATTTATTAGGACGTGCGGTAAGCCTACGCACAATGCCCATCATTCCAGCAACATTTGCATGATGATCATGGTTTGAAACAATAATTGGGAGTGCGCCTTCTTGTATGCGCTTAGAAAGCTCTTGGAGATGGTTGCTAGGATCCTCAAACTTCATCAAGCTTTCTGCAATTACGAGTTTTCTTGCCGCAGATATTTCGTCTGGCAATGGGCTGTTTTCAAAATTTGGTCGTAGACCTCCCTCCATGAACATAATTTGAGATTATAACTCGCTAGAGTTTCAAGCGCGAGATGTAATCTTGCGATTATACAATAAGAATGTAGCAATTGCGAAGTCGGAGTAAAAATTCTAGAATAAGGTGTGAGGAAAAGTATTATTGTCATTGTAGGACCAATCGCCTCCGGAAAAGGTACAGTAATAGATTATTTGCAAACGCAGGGATATGTAAAATTTTCTTTGTCTGACGAAATTAGATCTGATTTTCAGAAAAAAAACCCATACAACAATCCTACGCGAAAAGGGTTGCAGGACTTGGGAGATGAAATGAGAAAAAAGGATGGAAGCGATTACTGGGCAAGACGAATTGGGGAAAAAATAAATAAAGTAAACAAAACAAAAATTATCATAGATAGTGTTCGAAATCCTGCCGAAGTAGCTTGGTTTAAAAGAAAATTAAACGCGAGCATTATCGCTATTGATTGTGATACAAAAACAAGCATCAAGCGCGCGCTTGCACGCGCTCGCGACATAGATCCCACCATCAATTTAGATGAATTAAAAAAAGTTATTGAACGAGATTTGGGAATAAATCAACCCGAATACGGACAGCAGGTTAAGAAATGCATAGAGCTCGCAGACGTTGTTATTATAAATAATGGCTCATTACAAGAATTACAGGAGAAATTAGCACAACTACATATTGTATCTTGATTTGATTTTTCATAACACGTAGAATAATCCCTAATGTCGAAAATTGTTATTGGACTTGTGGGGCCTATTGCGGCCGGAAAAAGCACCACTGTTGAAATCTTAAAAAAGAAGGGATTTGTATCCTACTCTCTTTCCGACCGAATCAGAGAAGAGATTCAAAACAGGAACCTTGAAATAACTCGAGAAAGTCTCAACAAGGTTTCAAATGAGCTCCGGGAAACTATTGGAGCAGATGTTTTGGCAAAAAAAACATCAGATCTTATCAATCAAGAAAATCAAGAAAAGATTGTTGTTGATAGCATAAGAAATCCTCAGGAAATTAATTATCTTAAAGATCAATTTAGCATGTATGTCATTGGGCTTATTGCTCCTCAAGAAAAGCGCTTTGATTTCTTTGCCAACAGAGGAACAAATGTTGCAGGAATTACTACTTGGGAAGAATTCAAGACGCTTGACGACATGGAACTTGCACAAAGCGGAGAATATAAGCAACAAGTCCAAGCATGTCTTGATCTTGCAGATACTGTTATTGAAAATACTGGGAGCGTTGAAGAGCTTGAAAAAAAACTTGATGAAATCCTCAAAAACCTCGGAATAAATCTCTAGCCCATATGTGGACCTGAGGAGAATCGAACTCCCCACCTTTGCAATGCGAATGCAACGCTCTACCAAATGAGCTACAGGCCCTAATTAAACCTGATTATATCAAAACCGCGGGATTAGTTTGCTTCTGTGGGGACTTGAGAGTGTTCTATATTGAAGAATTTAATTCTATCTCCACGGAAAAGAAGCTCCTTCTCCCCGACTGGACCATTTCGGTGTTTGGCAATGAGAATCTTTACAATTCTTTGGGGTGTAAACTCTTCTTCTTTAGAATACAAAAACATTACAACGTCTGCATCCTGTTCTATGGCCCCAGACTCACGCAAATCAGCAAGCTGAGGCTTTCTCTCTCCGCGCTGCTCTACCGCACGAGAAAGCTGTGATACCGCAATAACAGGTATCTTAAGCTCACGTGCTAAATTTTTGAGACTTTGCGAAACATAAGACACTTCTTGCACGCGATTTTCAAACCTTCTTCCTGGATTTACCAGCTGCATATAATCGACAATTATAAGTCGTACTCCATGCTCAAGCTGAAGGCGCCTTGCTTTTGTACGTATTTCGGCAATAGTAATTCCAGGCGTATCATCAATAAAAATTGGGGCTTCAGCAAGCTCTCCCATAGCACCCGATAATTTATCAAAATCGTCTTCTGAAAGCTTTCCGGTCTTAAGCTTCCATGCATCAATATTGGCTTGACTAATAAGAAGTCTATCGACAAGCTCCTCTTTACTCATTTCAAGAGAAAAAACACCGACTGGAATTTTGTTGACACATGAAATAAATTGGGCCATGTTAATAACAAAAGCAGTTTTTCCCTGACCAGGACGTGCTGCCAAAACAATCAAATTTGAATCCTGAAATCCTGAAAGAAGAAAGTCCAAGTCAACAAATCCAGACTCAATTCCCCGATACTTTCCCCCACTCTTGTGCAATTCATCCAATTTGTCAAAAGATGCTGTAAGTGTATCTTTAATGTGAATAAATCCTTGCTTGATATGATCTTGGGAGACTTTAAAAATTTGTTGCTCTGCGCTGTCAAGAATGAGCTCTGATTCAGAATCTTCTGAAAACGCCATATCCGTAAGACTTGTAGATAAGGAAATTAAAGATCTTCTTACATATGCTTCCTTTAAAATTGCTGCATAGTGCTCAATATTTGCTGCCGTTGGAACAGCGTTCGCTAAGTCTGCAAGATATGTGGTCCCCCCGATCTTGTCATATACTTTTTTCTTTTTCAGGATTGTTGTAAGAGTCAAGATATCAATAGGTTTTCGCTCCTCATATAACTCAAGCATTGCTTCATAAATACTTTTATTATTTTGGTCGTAGAAGTGCGCAGAAGAAACAAGCTGACTTACAAGCGTCATTACCTCTTGATCGATAAGAAGCGCGCCCAAAACTGCTTGCTCTGCCTCAATATTATGTGGAGGAATACGTGTCGCTGCCATATATTAAATTAGTGATTAACGAATAGTTAATAGTGGGTAGAGATTATTAAATATTCTATATTATTTACTTAAATATACTACAAATCCCTTAAATTCTTCTGCTTTCTTTAAATTTAGTTTTTCGGTCTTTTTAATCGTTTCA
>Ga0172380_10005406_pt1 | contig 15525 bp, 8 predicted proteins | sample Leawe162metaG_FD_119747 | JGI IMG/M metagenome (GOLD analysis project Ga0172380, IMG submission 119747) | Leachate microbial communities from a municipal landfill in Southern Ontario, Canada - Leachate well 162 metaG | ecosystem: Engineered > Solid waste > Landfill > Unclassified | place...
CAACAGCAGCGCTTTCGTCACTTCCTTGCTGGCCGGAGGCAGCAACGACATCATCGATATCCAGGATCAGACGGTTGCATCGAAGATTTTCATGTTGCCGGGCAGTCTCAGTTCGATCGGTATAGGCTCAGACGGCGCACCCGCACGCAACAACGTCGCTATTCCTGTTAATGAAAAATTATTCGGCGTGATCGATGGGCCTGCGGCCGACCTCATTGTCGGTAATCCATTGAACAATATGTTTTATGGCTTTGCCGGCGCAAACACGATAGATGGCGGAGAGGGGAGTGACACCTTGGCCTTGAGTGCGACTTCGACCAGTTTCAACACGGCTGTCGATGGCCAGTTGAGCAATCTGGAGTCCATAAGCGCGAGTACGGCGACAGCAGCAGTGACGATAGACGCCCATCGGCAAACGGAAGCCTTGACCATACTGGGCAGTGCATACGGGGACAGCATTGTCGCCAGTGCTGGTGGCGGAGCCATCAACGGTGGTGCCGGTAACGATACCCTGACCGGTGGCGCAGGTGACGATATCGCGGCTTATTCCGGCAAGCGCTCGAACTACTCGACGGCATTTATCTCCGCCGGCCACCACACCATCCTGGACAAGCTAGGCGGATCAGGAAAAGACACCCTGACCAACATCGACGACATCCGTTATTCGGATGGAATGGAAAATCTGAATATCGCCACCGATGCCAAGTTGCTCAGTACGTCCCAACTCAACTCGCTGACTGAACTCTATATTGCCTTTTTCAACCGCGTTCCCGAAGCCTCGGGTCTTGACTACTGGATCAAAAAACTTGCGGGTGGCGAAAGCATGACCCAGATCGTGAAGTCGTTCTACGAAGCCGGTGTGCAGTATTCCAGCCAGACCGGGTTTTCATCGAACATGACCGATCAGGATTTCATCAATGTTTTTTACAAGAACGTGCTGGGACGACCGCAAGGCGCCGATACGGATGGATTGGCTTACTGGAACGGCAAACTTGCGGATGGCAGTTCGACCCGATGGTCACTCGCCCAGGATATTCTCACCTCGGCCCACACTTTCAAGAACGATGCCACCTGGGGCTGGGTTGCCGATTTGCTCGACAACAAGGTGTCGGTGGGCAAATACAACGCCGTGAGTGCGGCAGTCGACTATCTGACGTCACAGGAAACTGTTTCGAAGGGGATGGAAATCGCCCAGTTGATTACCGCCACCGATACCAGTGCCGCGATCACGCTGATTGGCCTGTCGGATGTGGTTCCTTACGTGGCCTGATAGTTGGTTATTCCTTTTCAAAATCGAACGTGACTTTGTTAACTTCGCCTTGCCGTGCTATTTGCACTGCCTTCGACTCGTTTTCGCGTCACGTTCGATTTTGAAAAGGAATCGGGGCAAAAGCCCTGACCTTGCCCTGTCTCCCTTTGACCGGGAATTCACCAACCAGGCGTATCTTATCCATACCGATGTAACGCGCAGTGCTCTCACCCATCAGCAAAAATTCGTCGACCTCACGCGTCAGCACTTCCAGACGTTGCGCTACATTGACCATGTCGCCGTGCGCGCTGTAGGTTTTTCTGGCAGCGCTGCCATAGACGCCGACTGCAGCAATCCCCGAATTGATGCCGATCGACAAATCGAGTGGGGCGAAATGGTTTTCCTCGAGCCAGGCACTCAATCCAACGTGGATTGCTGTGCGCAATTCAATGCCACAGGCGACGGCTGCGTTGGCATGATGGCATTCGGCTGCAGCATCGTTTTCCCAGATCGCCATCAGGCCATCGCCAGTGAACTTTTCGATGGCGCCGCCATGGCGATCGACGACGGCAGACATTTCCGCGAGCAATCGATTGGCGAGCAAGGCGGCGCGATCCGCCGACAGGTTCTCGATGGCGCCGGTGAAGCCGCGTACATCGGTGAACAACACCGATATTTCGCTGGTTTTCAGATCCGGGTCGGCAATGTGCTCAGGATCGGAAAACCTCGCCGCCACAGCATCGGGAACAAAGGCCCCGATATTTTTTCGGAACTGCTTAAAAGTATTGCGCAAACGTCGGGCTTCAAGCGGTGCGAGCAACAGAAAACTGGCTGCCACAAGGCTGAGGAGCGAACCGCTGGGAAGCACCAGCAGGGCGAATCGCCAGGCTATCCAATCGCAGCCGATGATGAATACAGCGAGCGTCAGGGTCATCAACAAGAGGCGCAATACACCTGCCTCACGGCCGGTGAAAGCGGGCAGCAGCAGAGCCAGCAGGCATAGCAGCAGAACTTGCCACGCCAGTGGCAGAATCTTGGGCAGACGTCCATCGAGCAGTGCCGAGAGCAGTTGCATGTGGATTTCCACCCCTGGGGCGAGTGCCCGATTCGGCGCTGGTACCCGGTCGCCGAGCCCGAACGCGGTGCTGCCGATAATGATGAGGCTATTGTTCAGCGTGTCGATCGGCAACTGACCGGTCAGAATCTTGCTGGCCGGAATTGCGCGCAGATGGCTGGAATCGGCGGCCCAGGGAATCACCAATTGTCCATCGCGGTCCAGCGGGATGCGTATGCCAGCATCCGGATCGAAGTACCAGGCGGAAGGCTGCCAGACGCCAGCTTGGAAACGCATACCGGTGGCGCCCAACAGCGCCATGAAGGTGCGCACCGGCAAGCTTGGTGTGCAAATGGCTTCAAAACAGAGGATCGGCTGGATGCGTCGGACCACGCCATCGGGATCGAAAGTCGGCGTGATGTGTCCGACCGCCTGGCCAGGAACCGTGAGCGACGCGGCATTGGCAAGGTAGCCTGTTGCACGGGGCGCCGGTCCCTGGATGTTGACACCAGTGGTGAGTGCTCCCAGGCGGTTGGCTGACTCGGCCGATTCATAGAATGTTTGTGCTGCCACGACCGGATAGCGTGTGAAGATCTCCCGAAGCCTGTCATCGCCGGGACGTGAGTCGGGGAAAACAATGTCCAGGGCGACCAGTGCTACGCCATAACGCTCGAATAAGGTTTCGATCAACTGCGCCATGACCTTGCGCGGCCAGGGCCAGGGGCCGACTGCCTGCAGACTGGATTCGTCGATATCGATGAGGGCGATTCGGCGTTCCTCATCCACGGTCGTGGCATAGGCGATGCGCAAATCATGCAGGTCCCGGTCGATTGCTGCGATGCCATACCAATTGCCAAACAACAGACCCAGCGACACCATCAGCGCAGCAAGTGTTGCAGCAATGCGCAGCAGAGAATAACGCTGGCGGCAGGCGTGCACAACAGCGGTTAAAATAGGTTGCCTACTGTCCATGAGTGCCGTGCTTATGCCGTCCGTATCTGCCAGCGACCTGCGCGCCATGCTTGACCGGATCCCGCTGCTCAAGGGGCTTGAAGATGCCCTTCTGAACCGCTTGGCGACGATTGTGCGAGTGCGCTCCTATCGTCGACGTGCTCACGTGATTCTCAAGGGCTCGGTCGGCGAAGAAATGTTTTTCGTGCTGCACGGCAAACTCCAAGTGGTCGATACTTCCGATAGCGGCCGGGAAGTCGGCGTGAATATGATCGAGACGGGCGATATCTTTGGGGAATTATCGCTCATAGACGGCGAACCGCGCTCGGCTTCGGTCATCGCGGTGAGCGAGAGCCTGTTGGCCTTTCTGCCCCGTGGCGCCGCACTCAATCTTTTCTTTCACAATCCACTGGTGGCCGAGCGCATGTTGCGCCGCATGGCCAAGCGCTTGCGCGACGTTAGCAAATACCAAACCCTGGTCGCCATCCCGAATGCCTTCGCGCGCATCTATGCCTTGTTGCAGCAATTGGCAGAACAGGAACATGTGGGTGCCACGGCGATCGAGAACATGCCGACCCACCAGCAGTTGGCCATCATGGCCAATGCCAGCAGGGAAACGGTAACGCGTGCGATTCGTTCATTGATTCGTGCCGGTGTTCTTGCCAAGGATCACAGGCGCTTGCTGATCCTGGATCCTGAAGGCCTGCGCCGCGCTGCCGAAAAAGACGGTCCGAAGAAAATCTCTTAATACCGATAGCGTGCGCCGAGCATGAAAACCCGGCCGCTCTGATCGAAGATGGCAATGTTGGAGTTTTGTCGCGTCACCTCGAACGAGGCAAGTGCTTCGATGCCATGGCTGACTGGCCAAAAGACCGTTGCATTCGCATAGTAGCGATCAATATGGCGACGGCTGTTGCCTTCCAGCACGGGGCTATAGCCTTCGGCATCCCTGCTGCGCGATGCTGACATGCTGAATTCGCCGCTCAACTGCTGCCAGAGTGTTGTCCTGTGTATCAGAGTCAATTCCTTGCGGTGCGTCTTGCCCCCCGGACGCGCTGTGTCCGGTTCGTCGTTGCCGGCCCTGAAGCTCAGCGCCGTATCGCTACCCGTTGCAGCACAAACTAGCTGCAGACCCAGCCAGTTAATGCTGCCGTCCAGGTAATGCCGGTCCGGATAGGAGCGCGATTCGTTCTCCGGTCCGGCCTGAAGGCGGCAACTGGAACTGGGACTGAACTCGGCGAGACGTCGCCCCCAACCCAGTTGAAGGCGCCGGATATTTACCAAGGGGTCGCCGCCGAGGCGAATTTGCTGGGTTCCCAGCATGACTTCCGCTTCACCGCCCAGCACCGGCTGTTGATAGACGGCCTGAAAGCCCGCATCGCCGAGATTGAAGTTCTTTTCATTGCGATAATCCTTGGCTTTGACAGTAGCCGCCAGCATGAGTCGTCCGGGGCTTCCTGCGAATGCCGTATCCCAGGCACGACGCAGGCGGCCACCCAGTTGCAGAAATGTATCGGAACGAAGGCGAAACTCGGGTGATATGAGGAATTCTGCGGGCACGCCGTCCAGGGTCAGGGTCAGGCGATCAATGCTCAGACCGCTGTTCGCATTGCTGTCGTAACCGAAGCCGGCACTGAACTCGCCATGCCAGCCCCGAGCCAGCCGCATGGTGAGCAGCTGTCGACGGGCATTGTCGAGGGCGGTCCGCAGCGCGGGAGGCACTGGAAACGTCTGTTCGACATAGTCGAGCAGGGTTGTCGCAGTTTCGGCTTCGCCCAGGCGCGCGTGGGCTATGGCCAGATCCACCCAGGCGCCAGCGCGTTCCGGGCTTTGCAGGACAACACGCTCCATGGCATGCAGGGCGATGGTATTGGCTTCTGCCTTGAGGGCGACCACACCCAGCACGTAGTCGAAATCCGGATCGCCCGCATAGACACGTTCATCGCGCAGCAAGTCGGCAAGCACCTCGCTTAATTGTGCCTGAGGCAAAGTCTCGACATAGCTGGGCGAATTAAATTGAGAACCGGAAGATTGCTCTTCCGCGCCGGCGGTCTGCGCAAAGGCGGGAATGAACATGCCGCAAGCGCAGATCAAAAAGGTGCGCGTCAGGAACTGCCGGCCGTTTTTCAGAGAGGAACCCCGCATTGCCCGTGAAACCATCAACCCATGCATGCAAGCCGCAGAGCGCGGGCAAGGCGTTAATCAATCATCAATCAGCGTACCCACCGGGTAGCGCCAACGGCAACAGAAGTCGCGTCGATTGGTTTGGAGAACAAGTAACCCGCCTGAGTGGTGGCTGCAGTCAATGCGCCAACCACATCGGCATTCGAGCGACTGGCATCCGAAATCAAGATTCCCTGCCAGGTGATTTTGCCGCTGGCATTGATCGAGATGCTCTGGCTGTCCTGATTCCATACCAGTTTCGTATCGAAACTGCGCTTGCCGAAATCCATGGTCAGCGTTGCATCAGAGACCGTTGCCGGAGTGAGCGTCGTACCCACCTTGCGATAGGCCTCGGAATCCGCCAACGTGAAACCGACTAAACCGCTCGATGGAAGCTCAACGGTTGAATTTTTCTCGACGAACAAGCCGAAAACCGAATTCGAGACGGATACTTCACGGTCGGCAGTCAGCACCGAGGCGACACTGCCAGGACTACCTGAAGGTGCGTAACTGCTCCAGCGCCCCCACCATACCTTGGCTGCGACAGGAGGTGGTGGCGGTGGTGGCGGTACAACCACGACAGGCGGCACTTCAGGCGCAGGTGCTTCAGCTACTGGCGGCGGCGTTACCACAGGTGGAGGCGCCACCACGGGTGGCGTCTCCACAGGCGGTGTTACTGGCGGAGGTATCACAGGTGGAGGCGTTGCCTTGATCTGCAAGTTCGATGCGACGACCTCAGTCACGACTTCGCTCGACGTGCCGCTGGATTTTTGCGATTTGTCGGGAACCATGGTGCGCGGTTCCTCGGGCCTGGGTGGCGTCACGCGGTTGGGAGATTCGGTTTCACCCGATTGCAACACGGGTGCAGCGGAACGGGAACGCAGTTCAAGATAGGCGTTGGCGGTTGCGCCTGTCAGTTGCCGGGCGAGGTCGTTCTGGCAAGGGCCGAAGCCATCGGCGCGGCAATCGCCGCTTAAAGGCGACATGGCGATGGCACCCTCATTGACGCTGACGCGGGTGGTCTCGGCAGTGGTGTGTACGACGAAGTCGGTTCCGCGTACACCGATCGCGGCTACCGGCGTGTTAAGCCGGAAATTCCCCTTGGCGGCGTGTCCGGCTGCGCCGGTGATCAGGCGAGCGGTTCCCGTCTCGAGCGTGAACTTGACGAAGCTCGACGCCGGTTTCTCGGCATCGTATTGGTAGGTATCGATCCGCAGCGTCGAAAGGGGCCTGACGCTGACAAAAGCCTTATCGACGAAGCGCACATGGATGTGGCCGCTGTCGCCGGAGGTGAGTGTTTGGCCCACCGTGACCTTGTCACCCTTGCGAACTGGATGGGCCCCATTTGCATCGACTGCCTTGGTGTCGCCTATGGCAAATATCACTTCACCGACTGCTTCCCCGGTGCCGGTCGCGGCATGGCTAGGCGCAACAAAACCCGCACACGCGTACAGAGCCACGCAAATGGCCATGCGCAGGGTGCGGATGAGATGCTGATCGTGCAAATGCATAGTGGGTCGCATGTCAAAATGATTCAGTATAATTATAAGACACTTACAGAGTGTTTGACTTATTTGGGTTTCTTTCTAACCGTCTTCTTCAACCCCTTGGGTTGTCGTCTTTGAGTATTCCCTCTTGCTCGGTACATGGCGTTACATTCTCGCTATTCTGGTTGCCTTGAGCCACGTTTCCTGGCGCTGGGGCGACCTCAATCCGGGCGTCATCGCAGTAGTTGGCTTCTACGTCACTTCCGGCTACGTCATGACCGGCGTTCTGCGCAACCGCTACCCTTTGCTCGGTGCTGCTTCGCGGTTCTATCTCGACCGCGCACTGCGTTTGTTTCCACAATACCTTACGATTGCCTTGGTCACACTGCTATGGTTTTTCAGTAGCGGCGCCACCACCGCCTTTCTCAAGTACTCCCCGGATGGCGTGGCACTGCTCAACAACCTTACAGTCGTTCCGCTCAACTACGCCTATTACAACGACTCCGATCGCTTTGCCTTGATACCGCCAGCCTGGTCGCTCGGTGCCGAGATCCAGTTCTACCTGCTTCTACCTTTCATTTTGCGCGCGCGCGCAGTGGTGTCTGTGATCAGTATCACAGTTTATGTCTGTGCTGCGGTTGGAATCATAGATACCGAACTCTTTGGCTATCGCCTGGTGCCTGGTGTACTCTGGTTTTTTTTGCTGGGTTCCTGGCTGTACGATGTGCACCACCGGGACGAAATGAAACGCGCCAACCTGCGCGTAGCCTCCTTGATGGTAGCGCTTGGTCTGTTCGGATTATTTCTTGCCGCCACGGGCAAACTTGCCCTCCCCTACAACCGCGAAACCCTGATCGGTGTCCTGGTGGCGCTGCCGGCAGTCCATTGGCTGGGGCGACTGCCGAGGCACCCGTGGGATGAGCATTTGGGAAATCTGTCCTATGGGTTGTTCCTCAGTCACTTCCTGATCTTCTGGGTCGTGTTCAATACATCGGTGGATGGTCTGGCCGCATCACTCGGATACATCCTCTGCGCTTCTATTTGCGCCTGGCTGACGCAGCGTTTTGCTGAGCGACCGATGCTGAAGTTGCGTCAGCGGTTTCGTCAGCGCCTGCGAGCGACTCCGCAGGCAGGACTAAGCGGAGCGGAAAAATGAAGGCGATGCTCCTGGCCGCCTGGCGCTATCGTTTCTTTATCCTCTCTTCAATCAAGACGGAACTCTACAGCAAGTTCGTTCGCAGCCGTTTGGGCGGGTTGTGGCTGATCCTCAATCCGCTGGCGCAAGTGGTGATCTTTGCCTTTGTGCTGTCCTCGGTGCTCTCGGCGCGTTTGCCCGGCATCAACAACCACTATGCTTATGCCATCTACCTGATGTCCGGCACTTTGGGCTGGTCGTTGTTTTCTGAAATCGTCAATCGCTGCCTGACCTTGTTCATCGACAATGGCAACATCCTCAAGAAGCTGGTTTTTCCCAAGATCGCCCTGCCGCTGATCGTGACCGGCAGTGCCCTGGTCAATAATCTGCTGCTGTTTGCAGCGATCCTGGCGATTTTCGGATTGCTCGGCCACGTGCCCGGATCTGCGTTGATCTTTCTGCCGTTGTTGACAGTTCTGACTATCGGGCTTGCGCTGGGACTGGGACTGGTTCTGGGAGTGCTCAACGTATTCATGCGAGATATCGGCCAGGTGGTCCCGGTGGTGATGCAATTTCTTTTTTGGCTGACCCCGATCGTCTATACGGCAGACATCATCCCCGGCGAATATCGCGACCTGCTTAAACTCAATCCACTGGTGCCGATCATCGCCGGTTACCAGAACACACTGCTGTATGACCGTGCGCCGGATTGGGTTGCGCTGGGTTGGATTGCCCTGCTCAGTCTGCTCTTGTTGGTGTTTTCCCTGCTGCTGTTGCGCAAGGCCGCACCCGACATGGTGGATCAATTGTGAGCGGCCATCTGCGTGTGCACAATCTCGGCAAAGCCTACCGGGATTGGGGCAGCGAATGGCGCCGCATGGTTTCCTGGCTTTTTCCCGGCATAGCGCCGCGCAAAGCGCATTGGGTGCTTCAGGAGGTGAGTTTTACGGTCAGGCCGGGCGAAGCCGTCGGTATCGTTGGGCAAAACGGTGCCGGCAAGAGTACCTTGCTCAAGCTGATCACCGGGACGACGCATGCCAGTCAGGGAAAAATCGAGAGTGCCGGGCAAGTGGCGGCGATTCTCGAACTCGGCATGGGCTTCAATCCGGATTTGACCGGCCGGCAAAATGTACGGCATGCCGCCGGCTTGATGGGACACAGCCCTCAGGAGATCGAGCAGGCGATGCCTGGTATCGAGGCTTTCGCCGAGATTGGTGAGTACTTCGATCAGCCGGTACGCACCTATTCGAGCGGCATGCAGATGCGCGTCACCTTCAGTGTGGCAACCGCGTTTTACCCTGACCTGTTGATTGTTGACGAGGCCTTGTCAGTGGGCGACACCTATTTTCAGCACAAGAGCTTTGAACGCATACGGGAATTCCAGCAGCGCGGCTGTTCGCTGCTGATTGTCAGCCACGACCGCGCCGCCGTGCAAGCATTGTGCGACCGGGTCATTCTGCTCGACCAAGGGCGCGTGCTGAAAGACGGCAATCCGGAAGAAGTCATGGATTTCTACAATGCGCTCATTGCGGAAAAAGAAAACCAGAAACGGGTCGTGTTGCAGCACAGTTCAGGCAAATTGCAAACGGTATCGGGTTCCGGTGAGGCGATTTTGAAACGAGTCGAACTGCTCAATATCGCAGGACAACCACTTGAATTTGCAGGCGTTGGCCAAGCCGTGCAACTGTTGATTGAAGCGGAGATCAACCGCGACATCCCGCAACTGGTGATGGGCTACATGATCAAGGACAGATTGGGGCAGACCGTGTTTGGCACCAACACCTGGTTTACCGGACAGGTTGTCAGTGACATCAAAGCCGCCAGTCGCATCGAATATCGCGTGGCGTTTCCGATGAACCTCGGTCCGGGCAGCTATTCGATTGCCGTGGCACTGCATGCCCACGCTACCCACATCACTGAAAATTACGAGTGGCGCGATTTGGCCTGTGTTTTTCAGGTGACCAATCATGATCAGAATGATTTCGTTGGCAGCACCTGGATGACGCCGGTAATTGAGATCAGCGAGATCAATCAATCAGTCGGACAAGCTCAGACAAAACCAGCATTGAGGGCAGGCTGATGCGTCTGGTGATCGACATGCAGGGGGCGCAGTCAGCCTCTTCACGCTACCGTGGCATCGGCCGCTACACAATGGCGCTGACCCAGGCGATGGTGCGTCATCGCGGCGAGCACGAAATCATTCTTTGCCTGAGCGGATTGTTTCCGGACAGCATTGCCGTGCTTCGTGAAGCCTTCTCGAAACTGTTGCCGCCGGAAAACATTCAGGTTTGGCAAGCCCCTGGCCCGGTTAACGTCCGCAATCCGGACAATGCGGAGCGTCGGCGCAATGCGGAAAGCATTCGTGAAATTTTCCTGGCCAGCCTGAAACCTGACATGGTCCTGGTCAGCAGCCTGTTCGAGGGACTCGACAACGACGCGGTGACCAGTATCGGTAGGACTGCGGGAAATATCCCGACTGCGTCGATTCTGTATGATTTGATACCGCTGGTTCATCGCCAGCGTTATCTGGCAGACCCGATCACTTGCGCCTGGTACGAGGAGAGGCTGGTCCATTTGTGCCGGGCTGACCTGTTGCTTTCCATTTCCGAGGCATCGCGCCGGGAGTGTCTGGAGCATCTAGGGTTGGCGCCTGATCGTGTGGTGAATATATCTACGGCAGCGGATCCGCAGTTCCGGCCTGTTCAAATCAGCGAACAACAACGGACTGAACTGTGCGACCGTTCCCAAATCCTGCGCCCTTTTGTACTGTACACCGGCAGCATCCTCGAGTACCGCAAGAATATCGACGGCTTGACCCGGGCCTACGCCAAACTTCCAGCGGGCATGCGCAAGGATCATCAACTCGTCATTGTTTGCTCGCTGCAAGGCAACACTCGCGCTGAACTGGAAGCGCTGGCCCAAGCCCATGCCCTGCAACCCGGCGAACTGGTCCTCACCGGGTTTGTTCCGGATGAAGATCTGCTGGCTTTGTACAATCTTTGCAAGGTCTTCGTCTTTCCTTCCTGGCACGAAGGCTTCGGCTTGCCTGCATTGGAGGCAATGGCTTGCGGCCGGGCGGTGATCGGCGCAAACAACTCGAGTGTGCCGGAAGTGATCGGCCGTACCGATGCCTTGTTCGACCCGCATGACGATGCCGCGATCGCCGCCAAACTGGAACAGGTGCTGGGCGATGATGCATTCCGCCGCACGCTTGAAACCCACGGTTTACAACAAGCCAAGCGCTTCTCCTGGGATCGCAGCGCCAAGGCTGCGCTTGCCGCTGTCGAGGACTGGCTTTCCCGGCAAGCTGCAGTCGCGAGGGAAGAGAAATTTGACCCCGTGCCAGCATATACTTGCGCGGATATGGACATGGCGCGCCCTGAAATGCCGGCGCAACCCGATAGAGGAACGAAGATGAGCTGGATAGGGCAACTTCCTGGACGAATCATGGGATTGTTTGACGCCGGACTAACCTGGCGGCAACGCATGCGCCGCATTCCCGTACTGGGTCGAGTCTTCGCCTGGTGCCATGCCCTGCTGCTGCTGGATGTCACGCGGCAGCAAGCTGCGCTCGGTCTGGACGAACTGCGTGATCGAGTGTGGCGAATGGAACAGCGAATCGAGGCTCTGCGCATAGAAGATCGCCTGCAACTCCTGGACGAGATGAACATTGCACAGCGGCTGAATCAATTCGACCAGATGAACATTGCGCAGCGGCTGAATCAACTCGATCAGATGAACATCGCTCAGCGGCTGAATAGCCTGGACGAGATGAACATTGCAGACCGGTTGCATGGCCTCGAGGGGATGGACATCGCTCCACGCCTGAGTCATCTTGAGCAAATGAAAATAGATGTCCGGCTGAAGCAAATCGAGGACATCAATGCCGACCAGCGGCTGGCTGCGCTCGACGAACTCAAGGCCCTCAATCTTGGCCACCGCATGAATTCCATGGAGGCCATGTACGTCGGCTATCGGCTGAATCGCCTGGATGCGCTGGACATCGCCAATCGATTGCACGTGCTGGACCTGACGAATATCGCCCACCGTCTCAATTGCCTGGAATCCACGCCGCCGCAGCAGAACCGGGAGGGCAGTGGCGGCGATACCGAGGCCCCTGTCGTACAGACAAACCTGGATCGCTTCTATCTTGATTTCGAGAATGCCTTTCGTGGCGACTACCAGGATATCCAGAGCAGGTTCGAGGTATATCTGCCCTATTTGGCCGATGTGACCAGCAGTACTGAAGCGCCCGTGGTCGATCTCGGTTGCGGCCGCGGGGAATGGCTGGAATTGCTGGCCAGGCAGGGGATGACCGCCACGGGCATTGACAGCAATCCGGCCATGGTGGCCACCTGCCGGCAACGCGGGCTGGCGGTGGAGTGCACCGGTGCGCTGGGTTTCCTGAAGAATCAGCAGCCCGGGAGTCTCGGGGCAATCACCGGTTTCCACTTCATCGAACACTTGCCGTTTCAGGAAGTGATCGCGCTGTGCGATGCGGCATTGGCCGCGCTGCGTCCAGGCGGACTGCTCGTATTCGAGACGCCCAATCCCGAAAATCTGTCGGTCGGCGCACGCAGTTTCTTTTTTGATCCGACCCATAACCGGCCGATAATTCCCAAGGTTGCCGAATTCATCCTGCGCCAGCGCGGTTTCGCTCGAACCGAAATACTTCCGCTGCATCCTTACCCCGATGATCACCAGGTCAACGAGGACAGCGCAGCGGCCCGTCGCATCAACCAACTCTTCTATAGCGAGCAGGACTACGCCGTGCTGGCCTGGAAGGCCCATGCGGATTGAAGCTGTACACCAGTTTCATCCCTTCAGTGCAGCGGGTGACGGCGTCACCAACGGGATGCTATTCACCCGTCGCCTGCTGCGCGAACTCGGATTTGTTTCCGAAATTTATTCGGAAGTCATTCCGCCTGAGCTGGCGGGTGAGATCAATCCGCTGTCGGAGATGCAGCTAAACCAGGACAGTTTGCTGCTGGTTCACCACAGCCTGGGATACCCCAACAGCGCCTGGCTCGAAGCGCTAAATACTACGCTGACGCCGAAGGTCCTCGTCTATCACAATATCACCCCGCCGCACCTGCTGCCCGAAGAAGGCTGGCTGCGCCAGGCCAGTATCCTGGGGCGCAGGCAGTTGAGCGAGTGGGCGCCTGCCTTTCGCGGTGCGATTGGAGTCTCTGACACCAACAGCGCGGAGCTGCGCGAGGCGAACTATGCCAATGTCACGACACTTCCGCTGCTTGTCGATCTCGAAAGAATTCTGAACGCTGCCTGGGATCCCGCGGTAGTCAGAGATCTGCGCGATACAGTCAACCTCCTGTTTGTCGGCCGTATCTGCGAAAACAAGCACCAGCTCAAACTGGTCGACGTCCTTGATGAGTTTCGCAACATCAGTGCAGAGCCGGTGCGTCTGATTCTCGCGGGTGCCACGACCAGCCCCGAGTATCTGCAACGCATTGAGGAGCGTATTCGGACTCTTGGTCTGGCATCTCAGGTTGTGCTGGCGGGAACGGTGCCCGAAGCCACGTTGATGGCGTTCTACCGCAGCGCCGATGCCTTCATCTGCATGAGCGAGCACGAAGGCTTCGGCATGCCTTTGATCGAGGCGGCATTGTTTAACGTACCGGTCCTCGCGTGTGCGGCGAGCAGCATTCCCGGCACGCTGGGCGGTGGTGGTCTGCTCATTGAGGATGACAATCCGCGCACCATGGCTGAGCAACTGCACTTGCTGCTGACGGACTCGACGTTGCGCCGCCGTGTCTCGGTGGCGCAGCAGCGCAATCTGCGCCGGTTTGAAGTGGGCAGGATGCGCGAACAGCTTACGGCGTATCTGCAACAGCTGGATATTATGGTTCCGCGTGCAACTGCAGCGACTGCCATGAACGAGCTGCAGGGTTACTGGCAAATCGAGGGACCGTTCGACTCGAGCTATAGCCTGGCCATCGTCAATCGCGAATTGGCGCTTGCTCTGAAAGAAAGCGGCAAAGATGTCGGCCTGCGCAGCCTGGAAGGAGGCAATGACACTGTGCCTTCGGATGAATTCTTGAGCAGCCACCCCGATTGCGCAGCTTTGGCGCAGCGCTGCAAAGGAACGACGACGACGCCGGACGTGGCCCTGCGTTTCTGCTATCCGCCGCAGGTTGCCGATATGCAGGGCAAGATCAACGTGCTGCACTCCTACGGCTGGGAGGAAAGCGGATTCCCTGAGGAATACGTCGAGGAATTCAATCACTACCTGGATCTGATCACGGTGCTGTCGCATTCTGTCGCCAAGATCCTGCGCGATGCCGGAGTGTGTGTCCCGATTGCCGTGACCGGTGCCGGCGTTGATCATCTGCTCCAGGTTGTGCCGCAAACCCCGGCCGAGTTGCAGGGCACGCTGCGTGGTTTCGGTTTTCTGCACATTTCCTCGTGCTTCCCGCGCAAGGGCATCGACACGCTGCTGTGGGTCTATGGCCAGTTGTTCCGCAGCCGCGACGATGTCTCGCTGGTCATCAAGACTTTCCCCAATCCGCACAACGACGTGGCGATGCAACTCGAGCGATTCCGTCAGTTCGATCCGGATTTCCCGCATGTCGTGCTGATCGAACGCGATTACACCGAGGCCGAACTGGTGGGGCTGTATCGAGCCTGCCATGCCTTCGTTGCGCCCAGCCGCGGTGAAGGTTTCGGCCTGCCGCTGGCCGAGGCGATGCTGTTCAACCTGCCGGTGATCACCACCGCCTGGGGCGGGCAGATGGACTTCTGCGACGATTCGAATGCCTGGCTGTGCGATTACGTGTTCGCCAAGGCGCAGACCCACCTGGCGCAGACGCATTCGGTCTGGGCCGATCCGGACATCGATCACCTGACGCAGCTCATGCGCACAGTGTTCCAGTTGTCGCCGGAACAGCGCGCCCGGCATACCGCCGCTGCCCGGCGGCGCATCCTGCGCCATTTCACCTGGGATCGCGTGGCGCTGGCCACCGAGCAAGCGGTCGAAAGCATCCTTGCGGAACGGCAACAGATGCGACTCGGCAAGCACCGCGAGCCGCCCCGCATCGGCTGGATCAGCACCTGGAACAAACGCTGCGGCATCGCCGCCTATTCGGCGTTTTTGACCACGGCGATCCCGGCCGAGCGTTTATTCATCTTTGCCGATCGTACTGAGGAGCGCACAGAGCCTGACGCTCCGAAAGTCCAGCGTTGCTGGAACATGAATTCCGGCGACAATCTCGACGAAACCTTCGCTGCCATCATCCAGCGAGAGATCAAGGCAGTGGTGATCCAGTACAACTTCGTTTTTTTCTCCCTGGATGCCTTGGGTCGGCTGATCGAGCGTCTCAAGCAGGCAGGCATCAGCGTGCATTGCTTCTTCCACGCCACAGGCGACGTGATCAACCTCAATCAGCCGGTTTCTCTGGGCAGCATCGGCGCTTACCTGGCGAAGGCCGACCGGCTCTACGTGCATAGCGTGCTTGACCTGAACCGCCTG
>Ga0172380_10005407_pt1 | contig 15524 bp, 14 predicted proteins | sample Leawe162metaG_FD_119747 | JGI IMG/M metagenome (GOLD analysis project Ga0172380, IMG submission 119747) | Leachate microbial communities from a municipal landfill in Southern Ontario, Canada - Leachate well 162 metaG | ecosystem: Engineered > Solid waste > Landfill > Unclassified | place...
AGGTATGGGCCTTATGCGAGCTGGTACTAAAGGTGCTAGCTGGTTCAACTATGCCAGTCGTGAAGCTGATATGGCTAAAGCTGCTAAAATCTTTGATGAGGCAGGTGGGGCTTCTACTGAGTATCGAAATCTTGTTCGTGGTATCTATGCTAAAAGTGCAGTAAATCAAGCAATTGATGCTATCGCAATGGAGGCTGCCCTGGTTGGCATGTATAACGCCCATCCTTTGATGGAAGACTACATGGAAGACCCAGCTAAGAACTTCGCAATTTCTGCTGCATTTGGTGGAGTTATTGGCGGCGGCATTGGACATATTGCTGATCGCTTTGCTCTTAGAGGTATGACTGGTGAAGTATATAGCAAGGCTATTGATAGTGTAGGAGAGCAACTTCGCACTGTTGCACCTGATATGACTAATGCTACGGCATTGCAAAGTCACTGGCTTAATGCTAAGAATCTTGATAATATGATGGAGCAGCGAGCCGCTCAGGGTAAGAACGATACAAACGATCTTACTTTCATGATTGCTAAGAAAACGAAACAAGATATTGTTATTAAGCAATCTGAGTTATTTGATACTATGGTTTCTGATGAAATCAAGAATCTTCCGCCTGAACAGAAGCAAGTGTTCATGGACTTGGTAATTGGCAAGCCTGAGATGTTTGGCGTAGAGAATATTAGCCTGATGACTGAGAAAGATGTCGTTACTAAAGGACTAATCAAGGCTCCAACATTCTCTCTTACGGCTGAACCTTCTCTTGTTGCTGTTAATTCCTCTAAAGGTCCGATGAAACCTGTAAGTAAGGAAGCTGTTTACTATCCTGAACTCGGGCTCTATGGAACAAAGAAAGATTCCATTCATTACGCAGGAGCCTCTGTTCTTGGAAAGACGCCTGAGCAACTTGCAAAGGACTTCGCAGGTACTTATAACTGGGGTAAGATTCCGAACTTGGATTCTTCTCTGGAGCTAGTAGGTAAGAGCAGCGCCCATGCTCAAGCTGAATACATTGCAGCATTGGTGCGAGTTAATAAGATGTCTGTAAAGGATCTTCAAGGCTTGCATATCAGCGAAACCGATGGCCCGCTTCTAAATGCTGTAGTTACTAGGATGATGAAAGACCCAGAAGCTAAAGCACTTCTGATTAAGACTTCGGATAGAAGTGCTGTTTATGAGAAGGTGCTTGAGACTAGAACGCAAGAACTGATCTCTAGTGGGGCTATTAAAGCTACTGGACCTGATGCTACTTATGCGGCTGCTATTGATAGATTTGCTGGCGGCTATAACATTGAAAAGTTTAATCCTGTCACTAAAGCTAATCTTAGTCCTGAGGCTACGACAATGCTCACTGACTGGATTGCGGGCGGCGGCGTAGCTACTATGCGTAAAGCAGCAGTCGATTACTTTGCGACCAAAACAGGTGGTTTCGGTAAAGTAGGAGCTAACAATAAAAATGCTAAAATGTTCGGAGAAATTTATGAATCACAAGGTTCAGTAGCTCTTCGTGAAGAATTCCGTAAATTAGCTGACGCAGACGGTAATGTATATCTGTATCGTGGTGTGAAGACGCATGATATCAAAGGGCATGCGCCTGTAGAAAGCTATACAACGCACGTAGACAAAGCAAGACAATTTGGGCACGTAAAACTTTATAAAGTTCCTGTAGATGATATTATTGCGGGTTTTAAAGATATCGGTCCTGGAGCTAACAATGCTGAGATTCTAGTTCGTGCGCCTCATCGTCCTGTTGAAGCCGATCTAGATGCAGCGGGAAGAGCTATCTTCAAGCAACAGCAAGCTACGGGGCAGCTTGTTAAAACTACTGTAACGACAACTACTGTTAAAGATGGGGCTACTCAAGCTAAGACAGCGGGCATCGACGAACTTCAAGCTATGCTCCTTGCGCAGAAGCAAGAAGCCATTGATTCTCTTCTAGCTAATGGTATTCCCATTCAAAGTATTGCCATCAAAACAAATACAGATGCTAAAGTTGTAGAAGCTTATGCGATGGTTAAACAGGCAGTAAATCTTGATGCTTTCATAAAGCCAGGTACAGGCGTTACTGCGCTTAATCAGATCAAGAATTATGAAGATGCTGCTAATGCAGTTAGTTCTGTAAATCAACCGCTTGTCTTGAAAGGCAATCTTAAAAAGAATCAATACGTAAAGAACCATATCGGCTTGGATGCTAAGAGCATGAGCGATATGAATAAAGAAGTGACAGCCCTTACTCTTCTACGTAGCAAGTCCTCTGCGGCTAAAGAGCTGGGAGAGTTCTTATTCGCGGAAGATTATTCACGCGCTCTTGATATCATGAAAGCACAACTCGGCGCTGTTAATAACGAGATGGCCGGAACTGCTTTCTGGAATAGCTTTGATTTTTATGCACGTAAGATGAAAGATGTGGGACCTATCGCATCTATGGTAGGCAAACAAGTACAAGAAATCGGTAACCGCTTTATTCGTAAGATCGTTGATCCTATTGAAAAGCTAATGACTAGCGTCGTTACTGATCCTGTAGCCGTGTTGGAATTTAATACAGCTATGGATCTTAATGCTTCTTTGAAGGGCTGGAGAAAATGGCGTGAAGATGGTGTACTTGTTCAGAAGGTAGAGAAAGAAGTAGAAGAACAGGTGATGGACAAGTTAGGTAACGTCACTACCAAAATGAAAAAGGTAGAGGTAGACGAGCCGGTTCTTTATCAAGGCAATCCTTATAAGATTAAAACGCCTTCAGTTCTTTCTACTGTGCTTGAAATACAAGCCAAGAGCAGTGAACTACGGGAACTTCGTAATGCTATCAATAAGATCACTGGTGCTCCTGATGTAAATGATATTGGCTTCTGGGTTCCATCTTTTAATCCTGTTAATAAATTCATCGCTTATGTACATAACGCCACAACAGACGAGACTAAGCTTATTTGGGGTAGAACCAAAGCTGAATTCGATCAGTCTGTAAAAGCATATAAAGAACATCTGCTCAGTACGGGCGACGAAGTTACTCAGGTTTATACGAAAGATGAACAGAAATATTGGAACATTCTGAATGGACGGCTTGATACTGTCCATATGGAACGCGCTGATCTAGCTAGTTTGAAGAAAGGCTCTACCGGACAAGCTATTGTAAAGAGTGATAACACTATCTTTACTGAGATCGCTGGCGGTTATCAACATTATATCTCTTCGCAAGTACGCACATTAGCTGATATCAGTATGCCTGATATTACAGACTCTTTGCGAAGAATGTCTGTTATCAACAAAGCGGCTACGGCTGATCAACCTTTTGATAAAATTAAGAAAGTTGTTACTCAACCGAAAGATGCAGCGGCTATTGTGCATAATACTCTTCTAGGGAACCCCAATCTTGGAGAATACGCTGGTTGGGAAAGCACTAACAGAAGCTTTGAAATTGGCCTGACAATGGCAGCTAATCATCTTCGTGATGCTTGGCAGACAGTTGTTTCTCCCCTTACTAAGACAATGTTTGGTGGCAGGAAAGAACTTACTACTGAAGCAATGAAGAAAGTAGACTATGAAAAGTTTGCTGAAGAACTCGAAAAGCGTGGTGTTGTCAATCCGTATAAAGTGTTTGATGATGAAGCAGCAAAGATGTTTGGACTCTCTAAGCTTGAAGAATCCAAAGACACGTCTAAGCGCATTATTTATGCATCTAACGCTCTTGCTGCTACGGCTGCTCTACGTTTTGGTGAAATAGCGCAGCCGCTAGTCAATGCGCTATCAATGCCTATTCTTACATCTTTGGCAATCTCTGAGAGACAGCCTGCGCATTTTCTAGGGTACGCTAAGAAGATGGGAGCAGTTTCTCCAGTAGCTATCATGTATGACGGTGCGAGAGCTATGAATTCTCCGCTATTCAAAAACTTGAATGCTAAGTGGGAAGCAATGGGATACTTCAAACCTATGGTATCTGAAGTAAATGACATTCAAAGAGCTAGTCGCACATTCGATAGTGGTGCAGTGGCGAGTATTGAGAATGCTCTTGATAGTGCTGTTGTGAAAGTGATGTCTAAACCTGCGGATTATTCAGAAGCGCTGACACGTAAGATGGCTATGAATACGGGGGCTGTTCTTGCTAAGCGACTATATCCTGAACTGGACGATGCGGGAGTTACTATCTTTGCTAGAGACTTCATGGATAAGGCAGTGGGTAACTTCCATGCTTCGCAGCGTCCAGTGTTTTTCCAAGGAACTCTTGGCGTAGCTCTTGGACTATTCCAAACATATTCACTAACTCTAGCCCAGTCTGTATATCGTGGACTGGAGATGAAGAACTACAAGGCGCTAGGTAAAGCAGCCCTGTTGCAATCTACCATCTTTGGTGGCAAGAGTATGCCAGGCTTTGATCTTATAAGTAATACAATTGGAGATCATTTCAGTGATGAAAATGTTGACTTGGTTACTGGGACATACAGAGCCACCGGAGATGCAGCGGCTGATTTTATACTTTATGGTTTGCCGTCTAATCTCGGGCCTTCTATTACTGGTCGCGGTGATGTTAATCCTCGTCTTCCTGGTGTAGATGGACTAGTAGCTTATAACTTTGTCAAGCAGACAGCTACAATGATGGGAGAGCTTAAGCGCGGATTGGAGGCTCCTGCTCCTGATATGGCTAGAAGTCTTCAACAAGCCTTATCTCTTCAGTCTATGTCCAGGCCCCTTGCTCGCACAGCGGAACTAGCTTCTGGATATTCTATCACACGAGCCGGTAAGACTGTACAAGTACCAGAAGAAGTATGGACACCTACCGGAGTATTTGCTAGAGTGCTAGGTACGCGGCCTTTGGAAGAACAGAAGCTACGGGATGCAGATCATCTTAATAGATTCTATGGCGCTCTTGATAGAGATAATAGACAAGAGGCTATGGAAACTATTAGAACCGCCATTCGTAACGGCACGCTAGATGATGAGAAGATCTCTAAAGCAGCTCTTAAATATATGGATCATGGTGGTACGCCTAGAGGATGGCACGCAGCAGTACAGACTGCTATTGCGAAGACGGAAACTAGTGGAAAGGAGGTCTTGCTAGAAAAGCTTAAAGATGATAGCCCCCTTATGTATATGATTGGTAATTTGGATTAGCCGAACCAGAAGTTATTAGCTCAAGAAAAAGCCCCATTCCTCGCGGTTTGGGGCTTTATTTTTTGTGAAAGCGGGTAACTAACCTGCAAAGCGGCGAATCGCTTCTAAGAGGTTTTGAGGCATCTCGAAGTGGGTTTGTGTCCCTTTTTTGTATGGTCCTCGTTTATTGGCATATACTCTCTTTCCTTTTAGAATAGCCATATCTTCATCTGATACATCCTCAGCGTTAGCTATTCTTTTTAATATCTCGCGTCTAGCTAAGATGGTTCTCTTTGTTAACTCGCTACCGAAAGTTATGTAGAAATCCTCTACAAGCACTGCATGATCTTTCAAATCTGCTGTTAGCTTTTCAGAAGAACGTATTAGCTTGAGCAGCCCATCTTTTTCTTTTGATGTAAGCCCTTTATAAGCTTCTTTAGAGAATCTAGCATAGACAGCACCGGCAGCACCTAGTACAGCGCGTCTATGAAAATTGATACTTCTTGATAGTACAGCGCTAATAGCCATTTTATTTCCTCTTTCCTTTAAAAAGCTTAGGATCAGCATCCATTCCAAAGAGTTCCATATGTGCTTTGGTTAGTGCGTACTCATCTACAGATACTCTAAGGAATGATACTTCTTTTTCCATTCTGCCTAGAATCCAAAACTCCCAGCGTGTTAGCATGTCATTCTTTCTAATGCCTGTCCACTTGTTATCTCTTCGTTCTTTATCATCCCAAAAGTCAGGATGATTAGGGCGCTTGTCTTTACCTGTAGGTGCTTTAGGATCAAAGATGATCACACTTTTCTTTTTCATCCTCTTCTCCTTTTTTCATTAAGCGCAATCATCATAGCAATGTTAGCGATATCAACCATATCATTTTTAATGCCGCCAGTTATGAAATGTGTTCTTTCCCATCCATTACGTTCAGCATACCTGTCTTTGGCTTTTTCGACAACATCGTCTAGAAATTTTAAAAGCGCTGCGTGATTCATACTGCCATAACTATCACCATATGTTCTATACTTAACATCCAATCTATCTTGCATAAGATTAGCAAATTCTGCAAGTGCTGGTGATAGATTAGCTACCTCAACGCCGCAACTTTTAGTGGAGAGGATTTTAGATTTTGTCATGTTGTTCTATCCTTTCAATACAAAGCAAGTATATGATCGCGAGGTACTCTGAAACCAGCAGCGTTTCTATGACCACCCCCTCCGTATTGCTTAGCGACTTCACTAACATCAACACCATGATCACATGACCGAAGAGAAAAGATACGATGATCGCTAGTGTCCCAATAGCAAGCCGCAAACATTGTACCATTCTCGTGTTCTTTAGCCATAAGATGCCCAGCGTCACTTGAGTAAATATAAGGCAGGCTAGCGACCGGAACATAATAGGATCCAATGGATAGGTATCTACGACAAACACTTACCATCTCCTTAATGTCTTTGTGATGCTTGCGTTCGATAGCAGCACCGCCCGCTGAGAGGATAAGGAGTTCGTCTTGCTTAGCAGCCATCAGCTTATCCCAATTCTCGAAAGTATATTCAAAGGAGAATACCGCAGCTTGAATCTCTCGTGTAAGAGGAAGCTTAAACTTCCAAAGGTCACGATCTTGAATATGCTCTAGCAGCTTAGGGGGCATAATGTAATATTCGTTAGTGCGATCAGGGTAGGGTTCACCCGCCGCATAATACTCTTCTGACATACATTTTGTCCAATAGATAAAGTCCCATGCTAGCATAGCACCGCTGCGCTCAAGATCTGTATACGCTGTAAAGTTCTTATGCAGGGCAATAGAATTAATCTCGCCTTCCAAAGCTCCTAGCAAATCCTCAATAGCTGTCTTATGATGATCGATTAGATAGATGTGCTTTGCTTTATCTAGCATTTCAAGTACGACAGTGCGCCTATAGCTGAAGTCTACAAGATAAACAACCCTATCCGTAACATCGGGTGGAGGATCATTGTAAACGCCAGCATGAAAATCAAACTCAGTTTCTAAGGCGTCCTGTGCATTATGAAAGACCCAAGCTGCTGAGAACCCATCAGCACAGTTACCGTGATAGATAACAAGAGGATTCTTATGCTGCTTAAGTTCCATGTTTCCGTTATTAAAAGCCATATCAAAACCTTTCTTCGGCTGTTAGCCAGTTACTATCAATTAAAGCACTCTTCCAACTCTGCGCCTCTGTATGATTAGTCATATATCCGCGCTTACCTTTTACTTCTGCTATGCAAATCTTCTCTGCATTCTTTAAGTTAGCTATCACATCCTGTAATTCAGTGAGCTTTGTTAGATTCCGGCCCGCTGCTTTCCATATATCCTGTGCAGTAGCTGGAAGATGTCGCTTATTCAAGAACTGAAGAATCTCATTAGCCGCTACACTGTACTTACTCTTACCAAATTCTCCTAATGCTCTTGGCATAAGGCGCTCAGCAGTTACAAGCATGGTGTTAGCTCTGAGAATATGTTCAGGTTCTACAATCATCGAAAGATCAGCAGCAGCATGAATGACAGCCAGCTTTAGTAGATGTGTATATCTTCGTTGCTGATAAAATGCAAAGCGACTATCATCTACAGGTACTTCGCTGTTATAGATAGCTTGTGCTAGTTTCTTACCTTCTGTTGAAAACTCTGCAACACCTTTGATATTCTCTCGTATATCTTTTAGATGTTGCGCGAATTGCTCTGTTGCTAATTCATCAGTAATACTAGGCCAAGAGATACGCTTACCAGTAGGTTCAGAATGGATAAGAAGAAGGCGACTAGTAAAGCCGGTTCCAATGACTTCAGGAGGGAATGCAATACTGAAAGTTTGAGGTGTCGAACCGCCGAAGAGATTGACAGTAGGCTGATATACTTCAACGCTTCTACCTTGTATCTTCGGATGTTTATAATCAGGTGGATTATCCCATAGATTTGTAAGCAGATTGATAAAACCAATATCATTAGGGCCAATGAAGTCAACGAATTCTCCTGCAAAAATATAAGATTCAGCGGGACCATCTAACACCAGAGATTCTAGCATATCAATCCCTTGAGTAGGATCAATATCAGCTTGTTTCATATCAATTAAGAAACGCTCCAAGCTAGTTCTAGATGCTGAGAATCTGCCGTATCCTGCTTTCTTCAAGAGGTCACGCCCTATGTTCATAGCAGAACCCTTGCGAGTTCCCGGTGTACCCATCAGCATTATATATTGATTAGGATAGACAGTAGATTTGCCAAACGGAAAGTGAAACTGTCTTCCAAGTAATGTGCCTATGATAGAAGCGAGAGTCCAACGATGATAAATTGCAGGGGCTTCTTGATTTTCAAGATCAACATATTCCATGTACTTTGTGAAGAAGTCGGTCACGTTGCCGGCCCCTTCCATTCAACAGTACCTTCCGGATTAGTTATAGGATCATACTCTGCCCAGTTTCTTCCGAACTTTATATCAACAGGTATTCTAAGTATCCTACTATGCACAGTAACAGGATTATCCATGCAAGCAATAATGCGAGGAGCATAATAGTCTCGTGTACCGAGTCGGATTTGCCCAAAGATAGAGTCATGAATCTGAGCTTTGATTCTAATCTCGCCTCTGTTTGGAATAACGAGTTCATGGTAGACTCTATTGAAACCTTTGTCCAAGATGGTAACACTGAGATTCTGCGGTTGATGCGCAACAGCTCCTCGCAGCATATTATGATTGGACTTAATATCGCCAAAGAACCTGCGATGATGGCCCAAAGGAGATACAAGAAAGCCAGTACTAGATATTTCATCTTTTAATTCTCCGTACCATTCACGGATTCTAGGGAACGGACCATGATAACTATCAAGTAGAAACTTAACAAAGCCTTTGAGATTCATCTCTTTAGCTCTGTTCTTGCGAGGAGTTTCTACAATATTAATACCGAGTTCTATTGCAGCCTTGAATAGAATCTGTAGACCTTCTTCCACTTCCTTAATGACGTTACCAATGAATGTGTCAGGCCCCATCATATAGTTAGAGCCGTGTACGATACGTTTGATAACCTTGTTACGGAACTCTTTAGTTACTTTGCTATAAGGAATGTTGAAGAAGAGTTCACCTAATGCCTTGTAGAAATCCTTCTCAGCGTTTTCAAGAGCCTTAATGAGATTTGTTTCTTGAGAGCAATACGCTGTTGTTCTTCCTTCTGATTGTTTGTTGTCCGCTTCAAATAGTTCAAATCCAGGATCAGCAATAAGCATTGGCTTTGCGTAAGCTGGGATATTCTGTACTTGAGTACCACACCAGAGGGATGACGCAGAACAAGCCATCCGTTCTGACTCTGTTCCGAAAGGATTAAGCGCGTAAAGAAGACGCCCTCTGTATTGAAGACAGTCATAATAAGTAGAAACTGCTTTCTTTGCTTCTCTGTAATTAAGAATAGATTGTACAAGACGTGCCAAAAGAGGATGCTGAGTAGCAACACTCTTAAGATTCATTTCATCTGTACCAGAATTACTCTTACCTAGTCCTGGCTTCTTAGCTCCGAATACATTATAGACATACTTCTCTACTTGCTGCCAGCTACCGGGATTGAAATTAGGATCAGCAAATTGCGACTGTAGCTTTCCTTTAGCTACTGAGAGTTTCTCTACAGCAGCGTCTCTGAGTTCCAATCGCTTGGCTTGATCAATAAGTAAGCCTTCGAAATTGCAATAAAGCGCAGGATATACAGTCTTTGCTTTAGTGGCATAATTCTTGAAGGCATAAGCTGGCGCAGTTCGTAGCTGTTGTACGGCAATACGTGCGGTATTCCATGTATCTTTAGCGTTATAGGCCCAGTACTTTTCCAAGTCCTTCGACTTCGCCGCCGACTCCGCATCATCCTTCCAATATATGTAGTCATATAACTGATAGCTAGCAACAAAATCTAGAGTTTTAGGTAGCTCAGCATACTCCGCATGAGCCATAGCCATTGTGTCGAGAGCCCAATTAAGAGGGGGACAATGATACCGAATAAGGTGAGTAGCATCATACATACCGTTATGCATGATCTTCCTGACCGATAGCGCGTTAATACGTTTGAGAAGGAGGATAGCGGCAGTATAATCAATATCACTAGACCAATGATCAATGCCGAAGTTAACAAGAGGAAGGACATAAGTACGAAGACTGCCATCAAGATAAGCTCCTGTCCATGCGCTGCAACTAATAATTGTTTCTCCTGCTTCTACAGGATTACGCCAGTCTACAATAGGATCAGCTTTCTTGCCTGGTCCTTTGAAGTCAAATGTCTTTGTCTCGATGTCGGTTGCGATAAAGAACGCTTTGGATAATTCTGCATATGCAATAGCAAATGCTTGCGGACTATCCAAGAGTTTATAACCGAACTTCTTAGCTGGGACATGGACACTTTTAAGCTTTGCAATATCTTTTTCCAAGAGCCATTGTCCGTGTGGCACTGTTCTGATATGCTCAAGTTTGTTGATAACAATTACAGGGATAGAGAAGTTAAGTCTCGAACCTCTCCACTTATCAACAGATGGGGATTCTCCCGGCACACAATATCTAAGCGTCTGTTCATTAGACAAGAGGATAGCAGAGCAGTTCGTATTTGCTGCTTGTTCAAGGAGTTCTCCTATTGTTAAATCTTTAGCTGTGGAAAGCGCTGTTATTCCTTGCTGCCGAAGGACATAAGCAAGAGATGGCAAGTGAGGTTTTTCCCACTTACTATAATTGACAAGAACCCTCATGTCGTTGTCTACCTTTTTGTTACTACGTTATTAAGGAAACACTAAAAAAGGTGCTAGCTTGTGGCTAACACCCTTCATGGTATTACCTTTTATTCAGCGTGAACTGGCCGAATACGCACGTTCTCATAGGTTCCGCCTTGCGGGTTAGGAGACTTCGTAATAGTCAGAGCGCACTTGAATTCGGCATTCTTGATACCGTCGATAACATCCTTCAACGTAGCACCAGGGAATCCTTCAACATTTAGAATGTTGCGTGCTTGTTTCTTGAAATACTTCACGCCATCTTCTGTGAAGGTGAACTGCTCAGAGAACAGCGAACCATTCTTAACTGGTAGGCCTTCACATTCGATGGTATCAACCACTTCATAGGTGATACGGATACGAGCGCCTTCTTTCGGATTCTTCTCTTCAGCCGTAGCCTTAGGAGTGTACTTCTCCGTCTTGCAGTCGCTGATCTTGAGCATATAGTTACCAGCAGGTGGGGTAACAAAGTCTGCAATGTCTTCCACTGCATCCATGCTCATATCCATCATGTTGTCAAGGTCAAGAATCGTAGCTTGTTTTTCGGACATTTTGTTTCCTTAAAGATAAAGAGAGATAAACTAACTCAGATGTGTGTAAAATAAGATATTACTGTTTCTTTTTAAGCGCCATCCTTTCTGCAAAACTCATTGTCTTAGCTGGCTGCGCAAGATCAGTTACCGCCTTATTGACGAGTGCATCAGCTATCTGTACTATAGGTAACTTATCAGTATTAGCAGGGGCGGGAGCAGGGCTAATAGTAGGAGCAGGTCCAGTAGTTCTAGGCCTGAGAATACCTCCCTTAATAAAGATCGCACGAAGGTCAAGGGTATCTTCTTTTTCAATGACTGCGTTAACTCTTGAAGCTGCCAGTACATCACCACGATATGTAGAACTTGAACCCGCCGTATGTTTGTTGAGTTTCTTGTGGACATAGACTCTGGTTCCGAAGTACTTAGCACACTTCATACTGAAAGCTTTTGATCCCATCAATGGAAAGAACTTATCTTTACCTTCATCATCTTCAAGAGCTATCTCGTGCGTGACGACAAGAAAATTTGTATTCTTGCATTGTTGGATAACAGACATACAATCGCCAAGCCACTTGTTAACCATACCATATTCGTCGAAAGTAGGCTTGAACATTCCAGGCTTTCCTAGACAGGCAGCGGCTAGAGCAGAATCACCGAGCTGTGATCCACTATCAATGACTACCAAATCTCTATGCGTGAGAGAAGAAAGAAGAAAGGTAATAGACGGCTGTTGCGCTTTAGAACAGACTGCACAGTCTACTTTACCGTGAGCCTCACACACTTTGATAGGTGTCTTAGACGTGAGAAGCTTAAGCATAGTCTCGATACCGATAGGCTCATCCCGCGTATCAGCTATCTTAATAAGAACAACCTTATCCATCTGAGCTTCTGTCAAGCCCATATTAAGAAGCGTCTGTGAGCCATTCTCCAGATCAACCCAATAGATGTTATCAAACTCGTCAATCTGGGCGGCCGTACCTGCTAATCTGGTCTTACCAACACCGGGCTGTCCATACAAAAGGACACTGTGATTGGTATCAATAGTAGCGATAGCCTGAGCTACTTTAGAAAGCCGCATTTTTACCTCCATCAATTACGAAAGCCTGATATTCTTTTTGCTTGTTAGAGAGCATGAGAATATCTTTATCCAGCGAGTCATAAAAATTCTTGATAGCCTCTCGTGCTGCAAGTTCACTATTAAATGGACCACCTGTGATCTTAACATGTTGCGCTGCTAGCGTTCTGATGATGTCATTCACAATCGTATCGTGCCCCTGCAACAGCATAGTGAAGGGTTCTTTGAAAGGTTCTTGCATAACATCAGCTACTATTTCAAGTGCTGTATGAAAATTGCAAAGACCGAAAATGGCCTTAAGAGTTTCAGCATATGCTCTACCTTTAACAGCCGAAATAGTTTTTAGAATATCTCCTACTTCATCGCAAAGATTCTTACTGTTTTCTTCTGTCAATGCGCTTTTATCTACCATGATTATCTCCAAACAATGCCGTTAGGTTTTACTTCATTAAGAGACGAACTATAATCTGCCACCTTCTCTTCAAGCATGGCTTGAATTTGCGGCTCAGGTTTCCAATATCCTGGACCCTTCTGTACCTTGCCACGTTCATCATAGATAGGTTTACCATCTACTCCAAGTTTAGAAAAATTAGAACTCATGATGATGCTAAGGGTTTCCTTAATAGGAATACCATAACGTGCCATCTCACTAGCGCAATAGACTTGAATATCTCCAAGCCAATCTGCCATATCAGTGAGAAATTCCATAGGAGTATACTCTGTCTTAGGCTCTACAAGAATGCCATCCTTCATCTTGAAACCTAGCTTGATAGATTGTGCGATATCGTTAACTTCTTCGATCTCTTCGCTGATGATCTTCTTAAAGTTAATCAAACGATCAGTAATCATATCACGACTATCAGCCGCTTCTAGATTGTATCGCTTCATTGTATGTTGCGCTTCATAAAAGATTGACGGCGCAGGCGCAACAGGAAGCTTGTACATTCCATTGAAGTACAGGATTTGAGATTCGAAATCTCGCAGCTTGAGTTGAATAATGTTAGTTTTGTCCATATTAATTCCTATTAAATTCTGTTTTGCAATCAAGACAATACAAATAATATCCGTTAGTCGGATTTATCGCCCGTGTATTTGCATGTTCGCAAGTGTGAATCTTATCCTTTGCTTGTGAACCATAATCTTGAAAAATCCTACCATTGGTGATAAGATCAGCGAACTCTTTAATTTCAGGCTGTGCATCCGGCCAAAGATTAGCCCCTCTTTGGATAAGCTGTTTAAAATTTTCGATACTCTCAGGACTATCTACGAGAATAACGAAAGCTTCTCCATCTGCAATTGCTTTAACTTCAATCATGTTAGCTCCTCTATTCCATTCTCATCAGCTTCTACAATATCAGGTATGAATCCAAGTTTATCTATTCTCTGTACATGTTCCTCGATAAGCTCTTCCAGATCGTAGACAAAATCATATTCGATTGTATCTTCCACTGGCTCTTTAGGCTTATCAAGAGAATGCAAGTGGCAAGTACCGAAGTATCTGCAAGGTTTGTTGTACATCAGACAAGCTTTACTACGCTTGGGATAGATGTTAAGTTGTGACATCATCTCAAGATGCTTAACATCCATTCCGAGAGTGACAAACCAATTAAGTCTGTCTAGAAGAGTCTTGTTAAAGGTAAGAACCTGAGTCTTTGCTTTGAATTCTTTGCCTAATTGAGCGACAAAATATAGCACGCCATAAGAAGACTGCTCGCTCCCAACAATGCGATCAAGAGCAACAGAATAACCAAGTGTCTGGCCTGAATGCTTATACAGTGGTTCCAAGTCAAATAACTGTAGGCCGGTATGCTTGGCATCCATAACGTAGTATATGCCAGTGAAACGATTACGAAGAATAACGTCAATGTAGCCAACAAAGTAATAGTTATCATTTATGTTCAGCCTAAAAGAAAGTTCAACAGCAGGCCTATCTTTGAAGGATGCAACTTCATAGGTCATAAGAAGCGTATCAGCTTCAACGAAAGATGCTTCCAAAGCTGCTACTAGACGGGAGATGTTCTTCTTATCTGTCTCAAGCTCAGGCCAATACGCGAGCCACGCTTCAAAGATAGCTCTCTCACTATCTTGAGATACTAGATAAGCTGCGACGCCAACCCCATACGCCTTACCAAAGACAGTGTGCTCTGTCTCATCTCTGGTCCCGCCCTCAAGAAGCTTATCTAACTGGAACTTACGCTCACAGCTATTCAAAGTCTCAAGAGTTGAGTGAGATAGACGAATGGGGATTGTTTTAGACACTTATTCAGCCCTGTAATCTACAGTTGCGCCAATCAATTCAGCATTAGATGCGCGCTCTTCTTGCAGCTTATCATAGCAGCCAGCGTAACCTGCGATATCAAGGATACTATCCTTATGATCAGGAGATTTAGCCAGCCGCGCAATTTTAACTTGCATCATACAAAGAGCTACATCTTCTGCGGAAATTAGATTGCCGGGGGCAAGTTTCGTAGCAAGAGTACCCTGCCACAGCATAGCAATCTGTGAGAAGTTCTGGAGCTTATCTCCATAATCATTCTGTCTTGCGCCTGTGATAATATCTTCTGCACGATGCAGCATAGATGCTTGAGTAGCTTGTTTCTTAGTTACCATTCTAGTGAACTCCTTCTAGGATTATGCTTGTTAGCAGGGTGAGAAAAATCATCGTGTTCATCATGTTCTTCTGAACCTTCCACGACAATAGCTACGCCGCCATTATCCTGTACAAGCTTAGCAAATGCTTCTGCTGCCTGTCTGGTATAACGAACGAACTCTTCTTGAGGAGCTTCATTACTCTCTCTGAATACTACGGTATATGTTAACACTTGCATTTTGTTTTCCTATCACTTGGCTACTCCACTTGCACATCTGACACTCTTCTCTTTTATTGGTGGACCACTTGAATACTGTATCGTTCTCAGGGAGTCATGCTTCCGTCCTATACGTCATAAACTACTAGGTGCTCTAGATCGTTAATGCCCTACACTCCAGAATCCACTGGCGAGGTTTGTACGTTAGGTCCTTCTATCTGCCTGTTGCCAGACGCTATTAAAGATAGATACTCAGACTAGACTATAAGAATATTTACAGGTTTATAT
>Ga0172380_10005408_pt1 | contig 15523 bp, 20 predicted proteins | sample Leawe162metaG_FD_119747 | JGI IMG/M metagenome (GOLD analysis project Ga0172380, IMG submission 119747) | Leachate microbial communities from a municipal landfill in Southern Ontario, Canada - Leachate well 162 metaG | ecosystem: Engineered > Solid waste > Landfill > Unclassified | place...
AATAGGTTTTAATTCTCTCGTCTGATACTGGGGTGATTGCGACACTACCTACATCATTAGTAGACGCTAGGTAAATACCGTCTAGCCCCCACCACATAGCCGCACCCTGTACATTGACAAAGGACATAGCGGAGTTAGTTTGAGTCGAGGAAACTTTCTTGACCGTATAGTCAATCGCGGAGAAACCAATTCCCTGCGATCCCGTGATCTGCCAAACACCAGTAGACGCAAAAACAAGAAGAGAGTTGTCTAGAGGCCAGAGTTTGTAGATAGTGCCTGCTTCCGGAATGGAGATAACCCCACCGTCAGTAGGTAATAGGTCTGGGGAATACTGAGAGGTTGGATCATTCTCTTGGTAACACCTACCTAACTGAGCGTCAGATTCTAGAATTTGAGAGAAGTAGACAAGCGAGTTGTAGTCGAAAGCGTTCACACCGGAGTAGAAGACCCTTCCCGCATGAAAGGCAGTCGTTGACGGTCGGTATATCCCAGAGGTCGTAACAGGAATATTTGGGATGTTAGTAACATTGGAACGATCTCGATAGAACTCTGAGAGAATAACAGACCCATTGGGGGCCGGAGAGTTCCCTCGGTCTAGATTATTTAGAATACCTGAGTTAATAGCAACGTCAGTAAGAAAGGACTCTACGCCGAAAGCATCGGGAGTCTTATACAACCACCACACTTCGTAATCACTCGGGTAAAACCCGGCCTTATTACGGTAGTCGTCCATGTGATTGGACCAACCCTGGTTGTAGAGGTTATACCGTTCTGCGTCAGTAATAGACCCTTTACGAAGTTTATTCGGTCGTGGGTCCACCCCCTTAAAATCACGGGTTTTAATCTCGATAGAAGAGACCGTGAATAGACCGGAGGACCTGCTGAACGAAATTAGCACTGGGTTCATTGTTGGGTTAGTTACGATCAATCGCCCCAAGCCGGTAGAGAACTGACATGGATTCTGCCCCAGCAATGTAGTCCCGCCTAGGCTATACGCAGCCAAGGAGATTTGACCGAGATACCCTGCTGAGAGATTAGCGAAAGCCGTGTTACCGGAGAGGAAGAAGTAGAGGATTGGCCCTCTCTGTTGGACAAGGATGTTGGTGTTGCCATCCCCATCGGCCCCCTCCCACAGGTACTCGGTAAAGATGTAGTTGGGATCGTCTGCGGCCGTAGTTAGAACGTAGCTGCTCTCTAGATCGATACCGTCTCTTCGAGAGACCACACCTTTAGCGTGGAAAACACAGTTATCCGTAGCAGTCACCGAGTTCTCAGGGAAGTTCAGCCCAGTAGCCTCAGTGACTAACCCACCTGTGAAGTTATTCTCTACAGAGTAGCCAACGTTACGGGCCATTCTTTAATCCTTCTTACGTTCCTCAGTATAAGCTTTAGCTGCCTTGACTGCTTGATCTCGTTTTGTATACCAGCCTCTGTACCGATCTGGAAGAGCTCCCTTAGCTAAACGAAGCCCCCAGAAACCATGATGGGCTGGATTAGAGAATACCGTGAGAGTATTCTTGTCGAGCTGATACTTAATTGTGGAATCCTCGTCGAGTATTTCGTCCATTGAAACTCTTTCGTCCGTAGTTAGGGGTGGTGTCGTAGAAGGAAGGTCTAGAGGGGATGTTGCTCTTCTGGTGTTGGAGAGTAACCCATCCCTTACGCACCTTCTGTTCTGCACGTTCGTTTGCAATCTGCTTGAGGTCTGCGAAGCAGGAAGCCTTTGCCTCGTTATAGAGGAGACTGAATTGACGTTCGTCTAGGTCTGGAACAAAGGAATCCTCCATAAGGAAGACCCGACCGAACTCTCCGTAACAGATCGTCTTATTCTTCATAAGAGTCCCGTCGACCTGACTATCGTAGGAATCGAAGATAATCGTATTATCGTTGAAAGACGTGTAATAGGTCGGGGCTTTGTTATTTAGACCAACTACGTCGATAGACGAGTTATTCGGGCCGTCGATCTGAAATCGGACCGTATCCGCCTGACCTTGGTCTTTGTAGCCGAACACGTAATCGAAGAAGGTATCTTGAGGTAGGTAATCCACCTTCTGGTAAGAAGGCTCGGTGTCTCCGTCCACTCTTTTGTCGTATTTAACCCAATTCAGACCGATACAGTTATCAGGCAACCGCATGATGGTTGGCTTACTAGGGTCTAGACTAGCGTTAAGCTCGAATAGGTCGAAGTGACCGGGAAGATTAGACCTGCTTACGATATCTACGTAGGCGTGTTTTACTGCGGTAGCTACCTGAAGAGATTCAGTCGTATCCGAGATCGAGTTGACCTCATCACTGTCCATCGCAGACAGGATATCCTGAACGATCTTAAGCAGGGTCATTTTCATAGTTATTTACCTTTAGTTCGAACAACCGAAATCTTCTCCACACCCCGGGCTCCGATTAGAGTTAGAAGAACCCACATGGCCACTTCACTTACGTGGGCTGGGGTATGTTCCAGAGGAACCGCTCCAAGACCGGAGAGGACTCCGTTAATGATGGAGATAAGCACGCCGTCCCACAGGACGATAAACGTTGAAGAGACTGCCAATAGAGGGCGCCACGTAGTAGCGAGCCATCCTCCATTGTGAAGCTCTGCGAGCCATGTGTCTTTTGCGTTTGTACTGATGGTAGCTTCAGCTTCTGCGATAGCTCCGGCATGTTGAGCCAATTCCTTCTCTGCCTGTAGACGAATATTGTCTTTCTCGTTCTGACTCACCGGGAGTTGGTTAGTCACCTTTTCGATAACCTTATCCAACACCCCGCCAATCAACCCACCTAGAATGGGGTTCATCCCAAGAGCCTCCTCAGAGCCTTCAGGAGGGCTACCAGCCAGTTCTCAGAGCCAGCTGGTACCTCAGGTGCCTTAACCTCTGGAACGGCCTCTACGACCTCCGTAGGCTTTCTACTACGATAAGCGGCTAGAGCTTTCTCAGCCCACTTATACCGGGACGGATAGTGTTTGACCCCCGCCCTCTCGAAAGCCATCTCAAAAGCCTTTGTCTTAGCTTGAAGCCCCACGGCTGCTTTAGTCTTAGCCACAGCGGCCTTTTCAGAGCCCTTGAGTTCGACAAAGAGATAAGCGTAGTTAGCTTCCCTCGATATAGGGTCGAGTTTGTTTCGTTCGCAATACGCTTCGAAAAGACGCCTCCGAGGCCCAGTCCACTGGAACCAGCCGAAGCCTCCACGAGAGCCCGCCACCGTTGGTTTGATTTCCTGCATGAGTAAAAGGCCGCCCGACTCATGTCCGGCATTGCCCATGACCGCAGCGGCATCCTCAACCGAGAAACCGAAATCCGAAATCAACTTACCCATAGCCCATACGGCGTCTGCTTCAAACTTAGACATAGTGTTTCCTTAGTTGTGATTGTCGAGAAAGGTAGTTGTGTAGGTCGGCGAACCAACCTGAGCCCACGAGCCTGTACTGGCTGAAGCCGCTACGTTTCTAACGACGTTGTGATCGACCCATCCTAGCTGACGACTAGTGGCAAAGATGCCGTAAGAAGTGTTGTTAGCAGCTGCGATTGAGTCTACGATGTTGCCGTGAACAAGGTGGTATAGATTCCCATCACTAGCGGAAGTACCCTTCTCGTCTAGGTAAATACCCACTCGCCAAATATTGGTAAGGCAGTTATGAGAGATAATCGGAGACCGAGCGTTAGCTACGACAATACCACCGCCACCTTGGTTCCCTTGGAAATCTCCGTGGTTGTTGATCATATTGTTTTGGATGATTAGACCGAAGCCTCGCTCACCCGCCACACCCATCTTAGCTGCGATACCTGTACCATTGTAGTACGTCTGACCGTCCCGAGAGAGACTACCAGAGTTGTACCCAGTAATGACATTACCTACGATCTGGTTACGATCACCATTTAGTAGTGTAACGTTATGGGCACACCCGATTGGGACATAACAACCTGAGATAGTGTTGTTCCGGATGATAACATTAGAGCCATTGTGCTCATCGATACCCTCCCAAGATGGTACCTGAGAGACGTGGTTATCCTCAATGATCACGTTGTAGGGGATACGTTCGCCAGTGAAACTAGACGTCGAGATACCGTAAGCGTTGAGAAACGGCGGAGACCCACTATTTCCGGGATAGATATCATCGACGGTATTGTTCCCGATGTACCCAATGAGTGGGGAGAACTGGACGATACCAACTGCACCGATACGATTAACGTAACAATTTGTAATTCGGGAGTTGTTACACAACCTTTGGTAGAGCCCGGTATCCCCGAAATTAACAACCCTGAGATCGTCAAAAACGATATTGTTGAAAGGTGTTCCGGTGGTTCCTTGAGCTTTTACACCGATATGTCCGGAAGTATATCCTCCTGCGTAGGTATTGGTAATTTGACCCCCGTCGATACTAAACCCTCGAAGAGTCGTATTGTCCCCGAGAACAGTAATGAATGTACCGGACGTGGTAGTCTGCTTCAGTGTGGCCGACCTAGGTCCGAACCACTCTGAGTTTGCCGGAATAGTCAATGCAGCGCTGAGGTACGTTTTACCCGCCGTAAGTTTACCAAACTTCTTAGTGTTGTCGAAGAAAGCCTGCATCGCGGTAGTGTCGTCAGCGACCCCATCCCCGACTGCTCCGTAATCTTCGGGAGTTGGGATAGTCCCACCAAGCGCTGGAAGGTAAATAAGAGGGACCTTCGTGGACCCATCCAAACCAACATAGCCGTTAGCTTGGTTCTTCTCGGACTCTTTTTGGTAGATGGGAATCGGGTCTGCCCCGCTAAGAGTGTAGGTAATAGCCTGCTTCAAGGTAAGTGGGGTAATGAGTTTAGCACTGTCAACCCCAAGCTCTGCCTCCGTCTGATTGGCGTAAACGGTTGGGTCGAGCATATTGAGTTTAACTGATTGATCTGGGATTAGCCCTGAAACTAGCTGATCAAACTCGTTCTTACGAACTGGCTCAGTAGGTGTGTTTGGAAACGGCAAATTATAGATTGGGTTATTATTCATATCCAAACTAGTGTTCATCTCATTCGGAGCTGAGCCGTCCCTCGAAAGAGTGTTCTCTAGAGCCGCTTCAATACGATCGCTATTGGTATTAATCGAAGTAACCGCAGAAAGCTCGTTCTGAAGATTAACTATCGGGATAAGAGTAAGTTTTGCCATTTTAGGTCCAAGTCAATTCGAAGGTAAACTGAACGTTAGTGTTAGTGCTAGTACCGCCGTCGGAGTCGATTCGAATCCTAGTCTCAGTTAGAAAATCATTATTGATCACAGGGGAAAGGACGTAAAGAGCGCCTGCCGGGGCACCATTGGGGATATTAATAGTACCCATAGTAAGGCCGGAGTTATTTTTAAAGGTGAGGACGGTAGCGGCACCTGAGGTAGCCGACTGGATAACCGCCACGATCTTGTCTACCTTCACTGGCTTAGCAAAACCGAGATACCGGCTTCCAGCCGTACCGATGTCGATATACGCACCGAACATCTGCTCTTTATTCAGGTTCTTTACTGTACCTGTTTCAACACTGGAAGCGCCGACCTTACTCCAAGTGCCGCTACCACTGCCGTTGGCCACGTAGACCGTATTAGCAGAGGCAGCAGCAACTCCCTTGGGTTCATGAAGGTCCGCCCCCGTTAGGGTAGCGTGGAGAGCCATTTGGTATCCTTACGACTGAAGAGCGGTAATAATAGCGTTAACTTTAATTTTAAGTGCGTTAGCGAGAGCCTGCGTAGTGGCCGGATCAGAGCCATCAGCCGTCGAGACTGCGGTAAGAGCGTCGATAGCCGTATTGGAGACAGAACCGTTAACAGTGCCGGTAAACTCGTCAGCGATAAGTTCAAGGCCCTTGAAGTCCATCTGGTGGCTTTTATCTTTTGCCATAGTGTTCTTTCCTAAAAGTTACCCCGACAGTATCCTGAGAGACTGCCGGGGTTTGAGTGTTACGGAGTAACGAAGTTACGGGTGCAGCGGGGGCTTAGTGCCGCCGTGCGGGACGAAGAGCTTCAGACGAAGCTTACCCTTGCCGGTGGTGTAGTCCGCCGTACCGACCGTAGCCGTCACGTACGAATACTTCTTAGAACCGTTATCGAGAATCTTATTCACGAGATCGCCGTCGCAAGTCACCGTATCACCCACAGCGTCAATGGCAGTGGCCGCGATAGTCGCGTCAATACCATCAGCGTCGTAAGCAGAGCCGTCGGCGTTGTGGAAGCCGAAGGTAAGGGTCGGGGAGCTCGTCGTAGAGAACGCCTCCGAGACTTCGAAAGTAGCTTCGGTGAGAAGCATACCGTTGGGGATACGAACCGAACGACCGAGGTAGTTCACCGTGCCAAAGGCAGCAAGCTCACTCCAAATGACGTCGTACTCGTACTCCACAAAGGGACCGTTCCAACGGTACTGACCGCCCTCACCGGTGTCAGCCTGATCCACACCAAAGCGGATCGGAAGACCGTCGTTATTAACCCAAGTAGCCATATTTGTTTCTCCTTAGTAAGTGATGGCGGAATTGGAGAGGATGGTCACGAGGTTCTCCGGACGGTACAGCTTAAAGCCATAGCGAGCGGTCGTAACGTACTCTTCACGCTGAAGGTCCTTGTTGTATTCCGAGTCGACCTTCGGGGCCTGACGGACAGCACCCATGAACGGGAGAGAATCCGGAGCAGCCGAGAAGAAGACGTTGGCAACACCACCGGTAATCGAGTCACCGACAATCGTCTCCGAGAGGTTAACCGGGAGATAGTTCGAGGTATAGACGTCGAAGCCGTAGATGTTAACAATGAACTTCATACCCGTAGCGATACCCGAGTCAACGATACCCTCCCACTTGGGGTTGTTGGAGACGTTAACGAGGTTGGTAAGGGTATTCAGATTAAACTCGACCGAGGGGTCGACAATCGCAACGAGGTTGGTCTGCGGGACGTCAGCCTTCTTAAGGGCATAGAGAGCCTTCGCAAAGTCCTCCGGGATAATGGTATTACCAGTACCACCAGCAACGAAGCGGTGACGAGCACCGTTGATGAGGTTCGGGTCGTTGGCAACCTGACCGGCCGGGCCGATGTTCAGGACGTCAACTTCCATACGCTCCATGATCGCGCGGTGCTGCTTCGGAACGAACCGGGAGACAAGCTTGCTCGTATAGAACGAGTCCTGCTTCATCTTCTCGGTGATGAAGGTCGCCGAAGACACGTAGTCGGTGATCGAGAACGTGAAGTTACCGGTATCCATCGCGGTGTAGCGGATGGCCTGACCCTCTTCGTAGTCAAGAACCTCGGGATCACCGATAGACGGGATATTGAAAGTCGTTTCAACTCACAATCTTTCGAAAGTGAACGGACTATATCTTCACCAGATCGTACAATTAGACTCTGGTGTTTCGCGTGTAGTCTCTGAGGAGCGGATTTGCTCTACGGCCGTGAAGTCTTCATCTTCGTAACTACGATCCCCATTGGCGAATTTTTCTTTACGCCTCTGGACATACCTAAGAAGAATTTCAGCTTTCTGTTTCTTTACACCACAAAGATACGGGGTGATAAGGGAGAGGAGAGCCTCAATTGTAGGAACTGATGAACACTTCAATTCGATCACGTCTTTATGTTTCAAGTTTTTCGCAGACTGCCTACGATTAACCACATAAGGATTACACCCCCCTCGAACCATGATATCGTGAGCTCGGTTGATGATTCCGTAATCGGTATTGACCATATTAGCAACGGGCTTGATTTTCAAGCTTCCGTTTTTTTCGTGGTTAGTGAAAAGGGCTAGAGAACCTTCTCCATCCCAGATACCTGCCAACCACGCACGTTCTGTTTCTGTAACAGACATAGAATCCTTTCCTGCTGATTACCCACCTTTAAGAAGGTCTGTACCCTTTGGATTATCGCGTATTAGCACCAAAGGTTTTAGGGCGTTCCAGCATATAGCGAAATTGTTTACCTACCTAAGTAGGGGAGACACAAACTTAGAGTCCATCTCCATCAGGGAAGTCCGTCAGCCAGTCGATATAGCGCTGAGCGTAGAGCTCGGCCTCGAACTTCTCCTTAAGACGCTGAGTCCAGAGGTTCGAACGAATCAGATGATCCGTATTGGTGGTCATAAAACCAGACATAGATTATTTCCTTTAGTGGTTAGTTGAAGAAACTAGGACCGAGTCGCATAGCGTCCCTGTCCATCTGAGTTTGAACTGCGTCGCTCTCGTAGTACTTGGGGTCCTTGGCCTTTACCTTCTGGTAGTAAGACCAATTACGCTCTTCGTTCTGTGGAGCGATATTAGGATTTAGCTTAGTAGCCGGAGGGCTGTTAAAGACCTCTCGCTTAGGGGTAGCTGCGTCGAGGATAGTGAGGAGAAGCTGAGGTTTGTCCTGAGCAGTCCTCTGAAGGTCCTCTGCACTGAGACCCACGCTCTGGCCGATCTTAAGAAGGGCCTGCTCGTAGTTCTCACCGAACTTCTCTACAGCAGCCTTACGGACTCGCTCGGCATTCTCAGAAGCCTTGCGGGTGTACTCGTGCTTGGAGAGTCGGTCACTAATAAGCTGTTCAATTCTCTCAGCGGTCAGATCATTCATAGTTTCCTCCTTAACCACGTTGTGGTTTTCGTGGTTCGGGACAGATTCGTGCTGCCTCTGGGTCGCCGTGGTGAGCAACTCTTCGAGACGTTTCTGGGTCTGCAATTCCTGCTGAGTTTGTTCAAGCTTCTTCTTAAGATCATCGATCATAGAGTCAGCGTGAACCTTACTAAGGGCGAGGGCCTGAGGGTCGCGAAACTTCTTGCCTTCACCAACCAACTCGGCCAGATAGTCCTTGTTGGGATCAATTTCCGGGGCTGTCCCGTTAAACAAATTTGACAACGTTGTACCTTATTTTTCAAAAGTGAGTAGTTCGAAAACCTTCTTAGCGAAGGCTCTTTCCCCGTTTCGGTGAGCCTGTTTATATGCCCACGAGGGGGAATCGTAATCCGTCGAGGAAGCCTCTTGGTTTTCGAGGCTAGCGAGTTCTTCGGACAGCAACTCTTTTAGTCTGTCAAGGGCTACCCTAGAGCCTAGGATAGTTTTCCGTAACGTCTCCTTATCGGATTCGTTAGGAAGATGTTTGGTCCACTTAGAGTTGAACCGGTGCCTCATCAGGGGCTCCCATCATATTCTCAGCTCGGTCAAGATCGAAGTCCTCTCCGATACCCGTAGCCGTCTGAGCTTCCATCATCACCGACTCTTCCTGCGACTGAGCAAGTCGAACGGCGTCTGCCTGCTCAGCAAGGCGGACATACGGCTGCACTAGCTCGTACTCCGTGATGTTGAGGAGGTCTTCCATCATCTGAGCCATTTTAATGGACGAGAAGTGCTGCATAACAGCCGGGTCCTGTCCGATAGCGCTCTGAGAGAAGTTACTGAGGTTCTGAACCATCTGAGCCTGCTCTGCGAAGTGTCTAGCTCCAATAGGTCGAATACGACCGGTACCGGAGATGTCGTCTGCGGAGAGACTGATGAAGGTATTAAACTTAAGCTCGTCGTCGAAGACTCGAATCTGTTGAGACGTCATGTTGCGCTTAGCGAGCTCAAGAAGATCATTGAGGTGAGGCTCAAGGAACTGCTCTTCGAATTGAGCGATACGATGTTGGAAAATACGTGAGGCAGCATTCTCTAGGCGCTGGACTTCGTAAGCAGTCTTTTCGCCGGGAGAACGGAAACCCAAAGCTTCCTTAGGTGCACCCGCCATCTCTTCCATTAGAGCGGTAATCTGAGCAATCTCAAGATTAGCCGTGTTAGTCGTATTACCAGTAGGCCAGAGTGGCACTACGTCAGAGTCAGTGTCCGTATGGATTTTAACCATAGGGCCCCAATTGAACTCCTCGACGTCACCCACTACCTTAATCGGAGGGAAGGTGAATAGATCAAAGAGGTCTGCCTTGAGGTTCTCAATGTGGTCCAACCGGTACTGCATACCGATTAGATTGTCGAGAGGTCCCATGGCCCAGAGATTATCCTGACGAGGACGCCATCCAGCGTGACGAAGAGGGGCCGTACCGAAGTAAGACGGATTGGGCTCCATGCTGATGATCTTGTGTCGATCAACAACCTTGATCACGTAATTCTGGTAGAACTTGTCGTTCTCGATGTCGTAGATATCACCATAGAAGGTAAGGACCTCAGCGTAGTCTCCCTTAAGGTAAGACGTGAAGCTGTCAAAACCATCCATAGAGAAGTAAGCGTCTTTAACAGACAGCTCGGAACCGTAGGTAGATACCGCGTGACGATAGTCCTTAAGGTAGTTCCAGAGGGCTTCCATGGACTCTCGATTGGCGTCGTTAGAAACCTTCTCGATCTCCTTCTTAACCTCGCCCAGAGTAACGATAGACCGTACGATCTTGGGGGTGGTTCGGAAGCTATCCGCGATTGGGTTGAAGGTCAGGTCTAGGGGGTTAATTCGTCGAGTCATCGGACCGACGTAACCGACCTTAGTCTTGTCTTCGAGCTCCTGAGTTTCGTCAATCCACTCTGGAATTGCGATAGAGTTGCCGTAGTCGATATAGTCCAGAATGCACTTGAGAATCTCTTCCTTGAACCGAGGCTGTTCGATTACGTTAGCCATGTAGTTCACGATAGCCTCCCGCTTCTCGCGGGAGTTATCGAAGGGAGTATCCCCAACCCACCTGAGCCACTTCCTACGGGGGAAGAGAGTTGAGATGTAGTTGGCGACTAGATTATCTCGAATCTGGCAGAGCTTGGGGATGGTCGTGCTGTTCTTCCAAGGAAGAGCCCGATTGCTAGTCTGAGACGTATCGGTCTGGTAGATGTACTCCCTGACCTCTCGCCAAGCTGCAATCTTTGTCTGCCGACGCATATTCCAGTCGTGCCATTGCATTGAAATCTTGCAGCCTAGGTTATCCTTCTGAAGGAAGGAGTCTAGGTCTAGGACATTACCTGCCATTTAGTTTCTCTCGAAATGAGTACGCCTGATGGCTTCCTCTGCGTCTACTTTGCGGGTAGCACTAGCGGATGTCGAAGTTGAGTCCATCCCACCCACCATAGCGCCTAGGTCATCCCCATACTGATCAGGGGGGGTCGAGCTAGTACGAGATTGTTTAGCTCCGGACCACTGAGCCGAAGGTGTTTCGGTAGGTTGAAATTGTCGTCCTCTACGATCTTCAAGATTCTCTGACTGTCGGTAGTTCCGAGTAAAGTCTCGGTACTTCGATTGGTTCCTAGTCGGATCAGCGATAGAGAGGTCCATCTTCTTACGGGCCATTAAGTAATTCCTCCGAAACGGGTATGAGTCATAGTTTTAAATAGGTTGGTATTAGACTCCCCGAAGCTGTGGGCCGTAGGGGCTACTGCAATGTTGACGGCACTGGTAAGTGCGTCCTTGATGTCGTCGTGGGCCGGGTTAGCTAGTTCGAGCTCCTCTTCGAGAAGCTGGCAGTTACCTCCTCGGTAATGCCACATCTGAAGGTTCTGATACTTCGGCTGAAGAGTAGCATAAATACGCTCTGCCTTCGATCCGTCGTGCCTAGACGGTTTGTGTTCTTCAACTGCTAGGGCTAGTCCGTTAGGTCGAATGTAGTCACTCTTGAGAGCGTTTACGATGGCCTGCTGGGCTGCCGTGACTTCGGCTGACATCTTCCTAAAGTCCCACTTTGTGTGGGCCGCTAGGATACGTTTAAAGTAATCTCCGATACGATCAGTCTGGAAGCGATCAATGTCTAGGACATAGATGTTTCGGTACTGATCCATCCCGACTACAACAAGACACGAATAGTCTGCGCGACGACCAAGAGAATAGGCAAAATCGATAGCGGCAAAGACGTTGATACGTCGGTCTTTAATATACCATTTACCGGAACGACGAGTAAGTTGCTTTGGTTCGTAGTACTGGAAGAACTCTCGGTCAATTCCTGAACCTTCTGTTGAGTTAGGATCGTTATAGTACTGAGCGCGGAACTGGATGATCTGACCAAGCTTCTCGTAGGCTGCTCGCTTCTTGGCGAGAATCTTCGAGTCGAAGCCGAAGGTCTTCCCCCCGTCGCCCTGTTGTCTAGGCCAGAGGAACTGACCTAGGCCGTCACCCCGATCCTCAACCTGACGTTCGAACTTCTCATAAAGAACTTCAGACTCGGTTGGCTCGCCGTCATCGTCAAACTGCTCGACCTCAATCTCAAGAAGATTACCGTAGAGGTCGTTCGGATGGTAGCGGGTACCTACGATAAGCTCTCGGGCATCAGTGCCTTCGATAGAGCTCAGAAGAGAGTACTGCTCTCGAACCTTAGTACGACCGTCCTCCGTGTACGCATTCTCCTTTACAACAACGTCGTCTAGGATTGCGTAGTCACAGTGCATACCGGTGATGGTAGTAGTAAGACCTGCGGTAAAGACCGTAGGGTCTCGGACGTTCCACTCCTTACGGTGCGGATGGTCTACGGAAATTTCTGATTCCGTCCACTTCTCTCGCTTACCTTCGTCGAGGTGGACCATCTGAGGCCAGTACCGTCGATAGATGTCGGAGGAGAGGATATCCTTAATAAACTTGAGTTGCTTCTCCGCGAGACGTGCGGTAGCAGAGATATAGAGAATCCGGATAGCCGGATTCCTAGTAATCTCCCAAGCGGCACGATAAGCCGCAATAGCGGACTTACCGTGGTCGCGAGGAAGGAGGACTAATTGGTGGGTTTTAGCATCTTCTCGGGTCAGCCACTGAGTTAGTTCACAGTGTACCGAGCCTAGGACTCGCCTAGGATGAACCAGACGAATAAACGATTCAAGGTGATTCTCCGCCTGAATCCGAATCTGATCGATTTTGGCGAGCCGGTTAGTAGTCACTAGCCTTTCAACTCCTCAATAACAAAAGTAACCTTAGAGGCCCTCCGTCTTCGCCTCAATTGACGTTGTGGTCATGTCGTGCTTCCAACAGTACGCGGGCAGATGCCTCTAATACGCCGGCAAGCCGCTCTGGGATGCGCTACTCATGAGGCCTCGCGGCTGAACGCGCCGGACTTACCCGACAAATGTGAACCGAAACATCGATGCTCCGCCGATGCGGTTCTCGATGCGAATGTTGCCGGCAATAATGCCGATGGTCACATTCCCATCTGCACCTGTCGTGCCCGTAACGTCACTGTTCGCGTCAGCATCGCTTGACGATAGCCCGATGTAGCCGAACATTTCGACATAGACGTTGTTTTCGACCAGGTTCCACTTACGGCCGCCCGGTGAGGTGAACCCGCCGGGAAGAGGGGCATCGGGAGTTTCGACATAGTCGGCAGCGCCGATGCCCGGAGTGGTATAGCCGCTGGTACGAACGCGGGTCTGAACAGCCGGAAGGTTCCGGGCCAAAAGCTCAGCACGGGTCGGAAAGACGTTAGCCTGTACAGCCTGTGCAGTTCTAAAAGGAGACATAACCTTTTTATTATCTGATCCTACTTCAGCCTCTACTTTAGTGGCAATGATCCCACTAGAAGCCGCCGCAAGCAGGTCGTCTAGATCACCTTTTCTTGCAGGTTCAGTATCCCCCACTGGTTCTGGAAGATTAATGACTCGATTGTTGTTCATATCGAGGTTGGAATTCATCTCGTTAGGGCCAGTGCCGTCACGAGAGAGGGTATTCTCTACCGCCTGCTCGATAAGAGTGTTGTTGTTATTGATGGTGGCCGCAGAAGTTGGGGCATACCCGACATCATTGAGGACAACTTTAGTCATTGACTTTCCTTAAGAGAAGAGGGGTCGAACCCAAGAAACTGCGTGAGTAATAATGGAAGCTGCTACGGCGACTAGGCCGAGTCTAGCGGTATCTGACTTGACTACTGCTTCTTTAGCGATGAGGGCATTCTTGATTACGGACAGGTCTTCCTTAACGATCTTCATATCCTTAGTCAAGATTTCAATGTTTGCCTCCGCCTTTCCGAAGTCACGTTCCAAACTATTCATAGACATAGTTAACCTAGCGCGTACACGGTATCGAGAATGTTGAGAGAGCCGTCTTCAGCGTAGGTTTCGTCTATGGCTGAGACTTGAGTCACCCAATAGGCTCCGCAAGGATGATACACCCCTACCCAAGCACTACCGTCGGACTCAACGACATTAAAGGACCCGTCAGGGGCGTAGAGACCTGTACGAGTAAGTCCATCGACTACCGTACACTCTTTGATCCATCCGGTCATTGTTTAAACTCCAAACGGTTGAAATCGTCAGTAACCTGCTTGAGGAGGTCAATCTCCTTGGATGCAGCTTCTTGGATGTCTTCCTTACTGGGTCGTCCACGTTTGGAAGCAGCCTTTGGGAGCCAACCACCTTGGATAAGGAACTTGTTAGCTGCGAAAGAATCTTTGCTAGCGTTCTTTGCTTCTCTAATGATTGAAGCTAGAGCCTTAGACCTGATCTTTACTTCGAGCTCCTGCCTCCACCGCTCTATGTATGGTTTGAACCAATTACATTCGAGAAGCATGAGCCAGTGGTCCCATGACTCTAGATACGCCAAAGCGAACGAGTACTCGGTGGGATCGTTCATTTCAAGATAAAGACGAGACAAAGAAGGATAGCCTAGGTGGTCTTCATCCTTAAGGGTGTACTTAACACCAGTCTTGTCAGCTCCGGTCTGCTCATAAAAAAGACCCTTGAGGAGCCTTTTACGATTAGACGAGCGAAACTCAGAATCAACGAAAGCTTCGTCAGCCATATCTTAAACTCCTAAGGGTTAGACAAAGAAAGAAAAAGGCCACATACCTAAGGTTTATACTTTAGGCGGGCCGATGCTTTAGGGTTGAACTTCACCCTACATATATATTATACCAAGGAAACTAAGGCTTGTCAATCTAATAATACATATATCTTAATAATATCTCTCCTAAGGCTTATACCTTAGGGTCTTTAGGTATTAAAGAGATTAATAGATAAAAGGATTATTAGCCTTAAGGGCCTTAAGGATACCTACGGAGTACCTTAAGTATTATATAGGGAGGCATTTCCATATTTCAATACCCTCTTTGTACTTTTCTGGAATTTCTGTGAGAAAATGTTGAGGCACCTTCTACCCCGCAGGGACACCCCCCCGACCCCCCTCCCGGCCCCCTCAAGGATTATTCTCCTAGGACAACTCTCCTAGCACTCCCAATGTGTTCAAATCGTGTTTGTCAAGAGGGTTTAGGTAATCTGGCGGCATCTTACGGTAATCTGGTTGACACATTACCCCTAGGGTACATTGGTTAGCTCTAAACAGTTGATATCTAAACCATTCCCTCTTGGCATGCCTCTTGCATCTCCATCCTTCTTGGCATGGCTCTTGCATTGCCTCTTGGCTAGTGTGGTATACCATTACCGATAGCCCTAGGAAGCTCTGGGAAGCCCGTACACGGCGTTTCATGCCATTGGGCTACTCATGTAGCCGGGACATCGAAGATGCCAAAAGGATGGACATAATGAGAACGTTCTAGCTCTGTTCTGTTTGTGCCTTACTCTTGCCTTATTACTATGCCTCGCGCGCCTAACGCGTGCCCGTGTTCCCTCTTGCCTCACGGATGGTCATTGCATTTGTGCAAATGAATCTTGCAAAGAAACATAGTGACTCGGACCT
>Ga0172380_10005409_pt1 | contig 15521 bp, 16 predicted proteins | sample Leawe162metaG_FD_119747 | JGI IMG/M metagenome (GOLD analysis project Ga0172380, IMG submission 119747) | Leachate microbial communities from a municipal landfill in Southern Ontario, Canada - Leachate well 162 metaG | ecosystem: Engineered > Solid waste > Landfill > Unclassified | place...
AGATATAAAACAATACAATCAACAGTTATTTTGATTATTGTGGATATATTACTTGCTACATTTTCGTGTAGTTTCACTGATTTGCAGTCACTTAGAAAAAAATCAGGGGGAAGTTAGGTTAATTCCATGGGGATTCGCGCAATGGACCAGATTCCGGAGAATGATACAATCCTGGATGAAAATACCACGGCCCGGGCGCTTCTCCGTTCTTCGCCCACGATCCGTCGAAGGCAGAAAGTTCCCGTTCTGCGCGCGGATTGGGAGGCGAGGTCAGGAAGGGATGTGGTAGATCCCTGCGTGAACACAGGCAGTGGGCCGGACCACCTTCGCTTTCTCCTCTTCGACTTGCACACCCGCTCGGTTTTTCCCTTCAACCAAGCAGATGATGCGATATTGCGCGACTGTTGCATATGAAATGCATCAGGTTGCTGGATATTTCTTGCGCGAAAAAAATAATGTGTTTATGCTGCAGTCATGGTTGTTGTAGAAGCCAGAGTGCCGATGCCAATCTCCACGAGCTCCCTCTATCAAGGTCTGAAAGCGATTTGGGACACCGAGTTTCCAAAGACGTGCCCGAGATGTGGCCGGGTTTACGGCTCGTTCGAGGAGTATTTGATGGACACCCAGGCATTGCCCAACAGCAGTGGTTTGATGGGATATGACATTGGGGATCCCGGCCAGCAGGTGGGCCTTTTTCGGAACTGCGCCTGCGGGACGACGGTCATGGCATTCTGTCACGATCGGAGGGATTTGTCCGAAACCGGGAACAAGCGCCGCCAGCTCTTCGGGGAATTGATGAACCGCCTCGTGGACACGGGAGACTCCGCGATGGAAGCGCGCCAAAAATTGCTTTCGGCGCTCAAGGCCATGCCGGATGAGGACGCGTTTCGCAAGGCCGTGAAATCACCCCCCCAATAGTCGGGTCCGCGCGGTCCGCAGGGATTGACGCCATTTTTCCAGGAAGGAAAATTCCTCGGCGAGCAGGGAGACATCCTGCGGCGCCACATCCGGCCAGATCGCATCCATCGACCGGACCTTTTCTTCCAGCGCATGGATTTGGAGATCGATCCGGGCGAGGGCTTGGGAGATTTCCTTTTGGAGGGAAGCGGCCTCCGCCCGGGCGACCGCGGCGGCCAGCGGCGAGGACGCGCGCTTTTCGGAAATTTGCTCCGCCCTTTTGGCCAGCGATCCGACATGGGCGAACAACCCGAAGTCCGGCTCGAATATTTTCCCGGCCATTTCCGGGGAGGCGGTCAGGGCGAGGAGATGCCGGAGTCTCGAGGGAGCGGAGCCGAGAATCCCTCGCGCTTCATTCAGCCGGGCGAGCGGAAGCGGATCGCCGCCGCACTTGTCCGGATGCCGGACGGCCGCGAGTTCGTGGTAGCGTGACAGAAGCGCGCCGGGATCCAGCCACGGGCGCTTCTCCACACCGAACTCCGCAAAGGCATCGGTCACGCGGAAAAGCTTTCCCCGCAAGAACAATGGGCGACGGCATTCGGATTGGTGACTTTGAACCCGCCCTTCTGCAGGTCGCCGCTGAAATCCAGCTCCGAACCGCTCACAAAAAGCGCGCTCTTCGGATCCACGACGACGCGGACATGGTTCGAGTCCACGACGATGTCGCGGTTGGCGGGACCGTCCACGAGATCCATCTTGTATTGAAGGCCGGAACATCCCCCGCCGATGACGGCGACACGGAGCGCGCCATTGGCCCGCCCCTGCTTTTCCAGCAAGCCGCGGAGACGCGCGCTGGCGGCGTCGAGCACGCGGATCAGCTTTTCATTTCCGAAGCGGTATTGAATTCCCTCCATGACAAAAAAACGCGCGGGAGCGGGGCCCGCGCAAGAAGATCAGAACCACGCGCCCATGATGGCGGGATCATCCCACTCGCCGGGGAAGGCATAGGGAAAAGGGGCCGCTCCCCAGTAGTAGGGATCGCTGAAATAGGGGTGCTTGTCCCATTTGTCCCCGCCGGTTTGGGAGCGGCTGGTGGCCTCGTAGTAGCCGGCAGATTTGCCGAGATAATTGACAAGCTCGGACCCCGCGCCCGCATCGCCGAGCTTTTCGAGCTGGGAATTCGTGAGCCGGTAGGGCGCGTGTGTGCTCTTGAGGTAGGACACGATGGCCGCGTCCGGGATTTTATCCTGGACGAGCCCGAGGATGTCGGAATAGCCCAAAACACGCCCGGCATGGATTTTGGCATACGTGCGCGAATCCACGCCCGCCGCCGCCAGGCGTTGGAGGACGATCGGAGTGGGGGCCGGTCCCGAGGCGCACGAGACCAGAAGCAAACAGGCAGCCAGGAGAGCAGGAACGCTTTTCATGGCCGCAATCTACCCCGCGTATCCGTGGGATGCGATCAAAATCCTGCCGGGGCCTGTTCAAAAGTGGAATTCTCAATATGCGGCGCATGGGTGATATTTCCCCGGCAATTCTTTTTCTTGCAGCAGGCCGGCCGGACGCCTCTAATCGCCCGCCATGCAATCTCTGGACCAGTGGATCGCGTCAGCAGCCGCTTTTGTGTGGGGACCGTGGCTGGTATATCTTCTCGCGGGCACCCATCTTTTTCTGGCCTGGCGGACAGGGTTCATTCAGAGATACCTCGGGAAAGCCATCAAACTCTCCATCGCAAAAGATCCCGGATCGCCCGGGGATGTGAGCCAATTCGGGGCCTTGACCACGGCGCTTGCGGCCACCATCGGCACCGGAAACATCTACGGCGTGGCGGGAGCTGTTCTGCTCGGGGGTCCCGGCGCGGTTCTGTGGATGTGGCTCACCGGGGTGTTCGGCATCGCCACGAAGTATTCCGAGGCATTGCTTTCGGTCAAATACCGGATTGTCAACCCGCGCGGCCAGATGTCGGGAGGACCGATGTATGTCCTCGAACGGGCGCTGAATGCGCGTTGGGCCGGCGTGCTTTTCGCCATCTTCACAGCCCTGGCCGCCTTCGGGATTGGAAACATGGCGCAGTCCAACGCCATCGCCGACATGATCGTGGCCAAGAAAGACCTGTTCCATTTCGCCCTCGATGACGGAACGATCAAGCTGACCGTCGGGCTTCTGCTCGCCGCCGTGACCGCAGCGGTGATCCTGGGCGGCATCAAATCGATCGCCCGATTCTGCGAAGTGCTCGTCCCCTTCATGGCATTTTTTTACGTCGCGGGTTGCCTGGTCATCCTGGCATTCAATGGGGACAAGCTCGGCGCGACCATCTCCCTGATAGTCACCTCGGCGTTCACCGGCCAGGCCGCCGTCGGGGGATTTGTCGGCGCGGGGATCGCGGAGGCGATGCGCTTTGGGATCGCCCGGGGCCTCTTCTCGAACGAATCCGGCCTTGGAAGCGCCCCGATTGTGGCGGCGGCGGCCCGGACCAAGGACCCGGTCCGGCAGGCGCTGGTTTCGAGCACGGGAACCTTCTGGGATACCGTGGTCGTCTGTGCCCTTACCGGCCTGGTCATCGTGAGCTCGGGGGACTGGAAAACCGCGGGGCTGAGCAAGGCCGGGCTTTGCGACGCGGCGTTCGGGCACATCGGCGTGTTGGGGGACTTCATCCTCATCGGCGGGTTGCTGACGTTCGTGTTCTCCACCATCCTCGGGTGGTCTTACTACGGCGAAAAAGCCGTCGAGTATCTCGTCGGAATCCGGTCGGTGTTTTATTATCGTCTCGTTTGGGTGGCGGCGGTCTTCGTCGGCTGTGTTTGGAAAAGCGACGCCGTCTGGAATTTTTCCGACATGATGAACGGGCTCATGGCGGTCCCCAACTTGGTCGCCATGTTGCTTCTGAGCGGGGTCATCGCCTCGGAAACCAGGCGTTTTTTCTCCGATCCGCAGAATTTGAAATAAAACAATATAGTCAACAGACAGTTTGATATTAATTTTTCAATTACTTGCTACATTTTCAGGCGGTTTCGCGGCTTTGCAACGACTTAGAAAAAAGTCTGGGGGCAGTTAGGCTAACGGCCATTAGCGGTTTATCTCGAAAACCGATTTTCTCCGATCTCTGCGGCTCTACGTGGGAAATCGCTGAATTCGGGTTTATAGGTTCATCGATGTTGCTCCGCTGACGCTCCGGCGGGCGCCCCCCTCCACTTTCAACTTTCTCCCCGGCAGGCGCATGGCTCTGTCGGAGGTCCCGCGGCAGAAAACGCCGTGACTGCAAAAACCGGCGTCAGGCGGGCAAAAGGCGCCGGCCTGTGAGCTTCTCAAATGCCTCGATGTATTTGTCCGACGTCCGTCTGACCACCTCCGCCGGGAGCGGGGGAGCCGGGGGGGATTTGTCCCAGGCGACTGTTTCCAGATAATCGCGAACGAACTGTTTGTCGTAACTGGGCGGGCTGCCGCCGGGCTGGCAGAATTCCTCCGCCCAAAATCGGGAGGAATCCGGCGTCAGGCATTCGTCGATGAGGAGCAGTTCGTCATCCGCCACGCCAAACTCAAACTTGGTGTCCGCAACGATGATGCCGGCCGCGGCGGCTTTTGCCCGTCCATATTCGTAGAGTTCGATCGTGCGGGCGCGGACTTCGTGCGCCAGGTCATCCCCGAGAAGCGCGCGGCACTTCCTCCAGGCGATATTTTCATCGTGCCCTGTTTCCGCTTTCGTCGTCGGGGTGAAGAGCGTCTCGGGAAGCCGCGAAGCCTGGAGCAGCCCCCGTGGAAGCTCCTGTCCGCAGACGCTGCCGCTCTCCTGGTATTCCTTCCACCCCGAACCGGCAAGATACCCCCTCACCACGCACTCCACCGGCAGCGGGCGCACTTTCCTGACCAGCATCGACCGCCCGGCAAGTTCCGCTTCGAACGGCTGAAGCACCCCGGGAAAGGAGGCGAAATTCGCGGTGATAAAATGGTTGGGCACGAAATCCAACGTCTCGAACCAATACGCCGACATCTGCGTCAGAACCTCACCCTTGCGGGGAATCGCATTCGGAAGGATGCAATCGAAGGCCGAAATCCGGTCTGTGGCAACCACCAGGAGATCCCCCCCGAGATCGAACACCTCGCGAACTTTTCCACTCCTCAACTTTTTGATTCCGGGCAAATCGCATTCCAGAAGGTCCATGCCCCGTCCTTAGCACCCCTCCGCGCGCAGGGCGAGGCGGATTTCGCAGCCGAGTGAATTTTCTCCGCCACGGAAAAGTGCGGCTGGATATATTTCCCGGGACCCCGCATGATGCCGGCATGTTAGAAGCCATCGAAAAACTTCTCGCCCTCCAAGACAAGGACCAACGGCTCCGCGCTTTTCGCGCCGAGCTCGGCGCGATTCCCGCCGAAAAAGCCGCCAAGGAACGCCTGATCGCCGAGGCCGCCTCCCGGCTCGAAAATGCCCGCAGCCGCGCCAAGGAAGTCGAAGTCCAGAAAAAAACCCTTGAAGTCGAGGCCGCGGCAAAACGCGAACAGATCGCCCGCTACAAGACGCAGCAGATGCAAACCCGCAAGAACGAGGAATTCTCGGCGCTCGCCCATGAAATCGAAACGGTGGAAAAATCCATCACGCAGATCGAGGACCGCGAGATCGGGTTGATGGAGGAAACCGAGGCGCTCAAGCCGCAGATTTCCTCGGCGGAACAAACCTATGCCGCCGACAAGTCCAAATATGAGGCCCAGATCTCGAATTTTGGGGAACGGGAAACCAACCTCAAAATTCGAATCTCCGAACTGGAGGAAGCCCGGCAAAAATCCGGGGCCGAATTGGATGAAGACCTGCTGGATCGCTACAACCGGCTCTTCCAGACGAAGAACGCGGCCGCCGTCGTCGCTCTCGAACACGAGGTCTGCACCGGATGCCACATGAAAGTCACCACCCAGACCAGCGTCGAGCTCCGGGCCGAAAAATCCATCATCTCCTGCCCGCAGTGCGGAAGGATTTTGTTCACGCCCGCATAGGATATTTGACGCCTCCGTCAAAAAAAGGCCGGGCAGGGATTGCTCCCTGCCCGGCACAAATTGTCGAGCCCTTATTTGGACATTCCGACGCTGCTCGGAGCCGGAGCCGGTTTTGGCTTGCTCGCGCAAGCGCCGAGGCTGAGAGCTGCTGTGGCGATCGCCACTGCTGCTGCGATTTTAACAAAGTTCACGATGATTTCCCCTCCTTTCCTGGCATGTTGCCTGAGACCGACTCTCTCATATCCGGACCCTGCGACAACAACAAAGTATGAGATTCTTCGTGGCTGAGGCGGGAACTCCGCTTGGCTTTTTCCTGAGAATCCACAAGAACAATGAATCGCCCCAGGAGGAAGACTTGGCGGATATCATTCGATCGGCGGCAGGAATCCCGGATCAAAGGGCGCAAATTCTCGGCGTGGCCCCGTGGGTGATGAGCCCGAAAGTTGCCACCCGCTTCCAGGCGGGCCGGATTTTTTTCGCGGGAGACGCCGCCGCCCCGCCTGTGTCCCGCAGGCGGGATGGGCATGAACACGGGCCTCCAATCCGCGCACAATCTGGCGTGGAAACTTGCCGCGGTGATCCGGGGACGGGCGAGGGAATCCCTGCTGGAGAGTCACGAGAGAGAGCGGGGCGGACAACGGGGCGATCCAGACGGCGCTGGACGCCGCCCTGCGTTGACGATCCGGGGGCGGGAGTTTCTTGATCCGACCTGTTTTGCGAACTACAATCCCCTCGCATGCAAGCCAAACTCAAAGTCCGCCCCTCGGAAGGAGAGCCCTTCGAAGTCGAGGTGGGAAATACGGCCACCATTGGGCGCGGCAAGGACAATTCCGTCTGCCTGCCCACGAATCCGCATGTCTCGCGGCAACACGCCATCGTCCGCTGCCACAATGCCTGGCAATACCAGATCATGGACCTTGGCAGCCGCAATGGCACGTTTGTCAATGGTCGGCGGGTCATCACGCCCGTCCTCCTCGAACACGGCGCGATCATCCGGATCAGCAACAACGAAATCCTTTTTGAACAGGCCGAAGGCAACACCCCCGACTCCTCCTACGATGTCACGCTCGCCACGGGCACGGATGCGCACCACGAGGAATCGACCGTGGTGGCGATCATGGTGTGCGACATCCGGGGATTCTCGACCATGTCGGAGATCCTGCCCGAGGAGAGCCTGGCGCGGACCCTGGGCGAGTGGTTCCGCGAAGCCGGCAATCTGGTGCAGGACCGCGGGGGGACGATCGACAAATTCATTGGCGACGCGATCCTGGCTTATTGGGTCGGAGGTTCCGGGTCGGGAGAGGAAGTCGCCAAGGCATTTTCCACGGGAACGGGGCTGCTGGAAAAGTCGCTCTCGCAGCGCTGGCCCGGCCATCCCGACAAGCCGTTTCCAATTGCCGTGGCGCTGCATCATGGCACGGTGACCTGCGGCAACATCGGCCTGGTCGCGCAGCGCGATGCCACGATCATCGGCGATGCGGTCAACACGGTTTTCCGCATGGAGGGCCTCATGAAACAACTGGGGCAGAAACTCGCCGTCTCGGGGGATTTCCACGCGCTGCTTCCCGTCCCCGCGAAGCCGGCCTTTGAAGACCTCGGCGAACACCAACTCAAAGGGAAAAACCAGCTCGTCCGGCTGTTCGGCCTGAAATAACCCCCGTCTCCATCCCAGGGGGGGGACAGAAAATCAGCGCCACTCCGCCAAAAACTCATTGCCAGGGTCCGCGACAAGGCCCGAATATCCGGGCGGATATCCCATGAATTTCACCAAGATGAACGGAGCGGGCAACGATTTTGTCGTTGTGGACAATCGCAACGGTTCGCTCGGGCTTTCCCAAGCGGCGATCGAACGGCTCTGCGACCGGCACCGCGGGGTCGGGGCCGACGGGGTCCTCGCGGTGGAACCATCGCAGGCCGGGGCCGATTTCCGAATGCGCTACTACAATGCGGATGGCGGGGAGGCGGACATGTGCGGCAACGGAGCAAGGTGCTTCGCGAGGTTTGCCGCGCGCCTGTTGCCCGGGCAACCGGAGGCCCTTTCCTTCGAGACTCCCGCAGGCCTGATCCGCGCGAAGTTCTCCGGAGATCTTGTCACCATCAACATGAGCGAGCCGCACGGCCTGCGGGAATCGGAGGAGTTGGAGGTGGCCGGTTTAGGAACCTGCCCGGTGCATTTTCTCAATACCGGCGTGCCCCATGCGGTGGTATTTGTCGGAGATGTCGAAGCGGTGGATATTGGCAAAGCCGGGGCTTCGCTGCGCTGGAATCCCGCCTTCGCCCCACAGGGCGCGAATGCCAATTTCGCGCAGGTCCTTTCCCCGGGAAACCTGCTCCTGCGAACCTTCGAACGCGGCGTGGAGGCCGAGACACTCGCCTGCGGCACCGGCGTCTGCGCAGCCGCGCTCCTCCATCACCTGGCCACCGGAGCTTCTTCGCCGGTATCCGTGCAGGTCCGCGGAGGCGAGACGCTCGAAGTCGGATTCGAGGCCTCCGGCATCCCGCGGGATGTGACGCTCAAGGGACCGGCGGATTTTGTTTTTGACGGCGAGATCGGGGCCTGACGCAGCCCGGTTCCCACCGGCACATTCCTGCGGATTTTGTTTCCGTGGAGCAGGTTTCCTTGTAGGGATTTTTCCATGTCATTTGCAGGAACCCATACCGCCCTTGTCACTCCGTTCCGCGGAGGCAAGTTTGATGCAGACGCCTTCCGGGAACTCATCGAGGACCAGATTGCCGGGGGGATCACCGGGATCGTGCCCGTGGGCACGACCGGCGAATCGCCGACCCTGGATTACGACGAGCACAACGCGGTGATCCGCGCCGCCATCGAAGCCGCAGCCGGAAGGTGCCTCGTGATGGCCGGCACGGGATCGAACGCCACGTCGGAAGCGATTGCCCTGACCGTGGAGGCCGCGAGACTCGGGGCGGATGCGGCCCTCCTGGTCGCGCCTTACTATAACAAGCCCTCGCAGGAAGGACTCTACCGGCATTTCCGGGCGATCGCGGAGTCGGTGAAAATCCCGTTGGTGCTCTACAGCATCCCGGGCCGCTGCGGCGTCGAAATCGGGGTGGAGACGGTGGGCCGCCTCGCCAGGGATTGCCCGAATATCCGAACCATCAAGGAAGCCGGCGGCTCTGTCGAGCGGGCCAGCCAATTGCGCGCGGCTCTGGACCCCGATTTTGAGATCCTTTCCGGCGACGACTCCCTCACGATCCCGTTTCTGTCGGTGGGAGCCGTCGGCGTGATCAGCGTCGCCTCGAATCTCTTTCCCGCCGAAATTTCAAAAATGGTCCGGCTATGGCGGGATGGCGGCACGTCGGGAGCCCTGGACCTGCACCGGCGCTTCTATGCGCTTTTCAAAGACCTCTTCATCGAGCCCAACCCGGTTCCGGCAAAATACGGGCTTTCTCTCCGCGGAAAAATGTCCGCCGAGGTCCGGCTCCCGCTCTGCGAGATGTCCGAGGCCAACGCGTCACGTGTCCGCAGGACCCTGGAGGCCTTGGGATGACCCGGCTCCTGATCAATGGCGCCAAGGGTCGCATGGGAAAAATGCTTGTCTCCTGCGCGGCCGAGGACCCGGAACTCACGGTCGCCGCGGAAATCGATGCGGGGGATGATTTTCATGCCGCCCTGGTTGGATGCGACGCGGTCATCGACTTCACGCACGCTCCGGCAACCGCAGCCATCGCGGATGCCTGCGCGACTGCCAGAAGGACGCTTGTCATCGGAACCACCGGCCACACGGAGGAAGACCGCTCCCGGATCACTGCCTGCTCTCAAAGAATCCCCATCGTCTTTGCCCCGAATTTCAGCGTGGGAGTCAACACCCTCTTCTGGCTCACGCAAAAAGCCGCCGAGATTTTGGGCCCCGACTTTGATCTGGAAGTCGTGGAAATGCACCACCGCCTGAAAAAGGACTCCCCCAGCGGAACCGCCAGGCGACTGGCCGAGATCCTTGCCGAAGCGCGCGGCCTTTCCTACGAAAAGGATGTCCGGCATGGACGCGAAGGCATGGTTGGCGAACGCGCCAAAACCGAAATCGGCATGCATGCCATCCGTGGCGGGGACGTCGTGGGTGACCATGCCGTCCTCTTCGCCGATACCGGCGAGCGCTTGGAGCTGACCCACAAGGCCTCGAGTCGCGACACCTTCGCCAAAGGCGCCCTCCGCGCCGCCAAATGGGCGACCCGGCAGCCTGCCGGACTTTATGACATGCAGGACGTCCTCGGGCTCCGCTGATGGACTCGCACGAAGCCACGAAAGAACGAAGGGATAAAGAGGAGGTTACCGGCACCTCGGGACTCCGCGACAACCACAGCCGCGGGAAAGCGGGCGACTTTCTCCGGGCGCATATCGTTTCCGGTTCCGAGCTCTCGTTCGTATCCGCCTACTTTACCGTTCACGCCTACCATGCCTTGCGCGACGAACTCGAAAGCGCCTCCAAATTGAGGTTTCTTTTCGGCGAACCCAGCTTCATCCGCAGCATCGAAAAAGACGGCAAACAGCCGCGCCAATTCCAGCTGGCCGATCAGGGGCTCGCTCTCGCCAACCAGCTCTCCCAGAAAAAATTCGCCAGGGATTGCGCCGATTGGATCACCCGCATGGTCGAAATCAAATCCATCGTCCGGGCCGGCTTCCTCCATGGAAAAATGTATCACGTCCAGGATGGCAAAGTCGCCCAGGCCCTTCTCGGCAGCTCGAATTTCACAGTGCCCGGCCTTGGCCTTCACGCGTCCGGCAACAACATCGAACTCAATCTCGTCGTTTCGGATGATCGCGACCGCAAAGACCTGCTGGATTGGTTCAACGGCTTGTGGGACGACACCGGCCTGACCAGCGATGTGAAAGACCAGGTCCTGAAAGAACTGGCCCGGCTCTACTCGAATCAAACGCCGGAATTCATCTACTACCTCACGCTCTTCCATTTGTTCCGTCATTTCCTCGATGGCGCGGACGATTTGGACAAGGTGTTGAGCAAGACCGCGCTGCCGGATACCGGGATTTGGAACGCCCTGTTTTCGTTCCAGAAAGACGGCGCCAAGGCCGCGATCAACAAAATCCTGCGCACCAACGGTTGCATTCTGGCTGACAGTGTCGGCCTCGGAAAAACCTACACTGGCCTCGCCGTCATCAAGTTCTTCGAGCTTCGCAACGAGCGCGTCCTCGTTCTCTGCCCGAAAAAACTCCGCCGGAACTGGACGGTTTACCGCTCGAATAACACGTTCAACCCGTTTGACAAGGACCGCTTCCGCTTCGACGTGCTCTCCCACACCGACCTGTCCCGGACAACCGGCGAAGTCGGTGATCTGGATCTCTCGAACATCCACTGGGGTGCCTACGACCTCGTCGTCATTGACGGATCCCACAATTTTCGCAACAACAGGCAGGCCACGGCACGTCCGGGCGAAACCGAAAAACGCTCCCGGTATCAGCGGCTCATCGAGGATGTCATCCGCCCCGGTGCCCGCACCAAGGTTCTCCTGCTTTCCGCCACTCCGGTGAACAACCAGCTCGCCGATCTCCGCAACCAGATTTCCTTCATCGCCTGTGGTGACGTGACCCGTGATGCCGGCGCGGACACGGCGTTTTCCAACACCCTCGAGATCGCATCCGTCAAGGAAACCACCCGCATCGCCCAAACGCATTTCACCAATTGGTCGAAAAAGCGACCAGAGGAGCGCACCAGCCGCGACCTGCTCCAAAGCATCGGCGGCGATTTTTTCAAACTCCTTGACGGGCTGAGCATCGCCCGTTCCCGCAAACAGATCGCCACCTATTACAAGGACGAGATGAAACGCCTCGGCGGGTTTCCGAAGCGCCCGGCGCCGGTCGCCATCCACTCGCCGATTGATCTCAAGAATGGCTTTCTCTCCTTCGAGCAACTCGACAAGGAGATCAGCGAACTCCGCCTGGCCCTCTACCATCCGACCAGCTTCCTGCGCGAGGATCTTCCCGCCGAGATCGGATCGGCTTATGAAAACAAGATTCTCGGAGGGTTCACCCAGGAGGGCCGGGAGCGCATTCTCATTTCGATGATGAAGGTGAATTTCCTCAAGCGCCTCGGAAGCTCGGTGGACTCATTCCGCCTCACGCTTCACCGCACGATTGAGAAAATCAACACCCTCGAAGACCGGATTGCCCAATTCGAGGCCCACGCGGAGAACCATCCGGACATCGATTGGGACCACCTCAGCCCGGATGAGATCGAAGATCCCGATTCCGAAACCAGGGACTTCACCATCGGCGGGCGGCGGCGGATCCACCTTCGCCCACCTGAAACTCGAAGAATGGCTCAAAGCCGTCCGCCACGACCGCACGCAGCTCCAGTATCTTCACGAAAAAACCGAAAAGGTAAAACCCGAGCGCGACGCGAAGCTCGCCGAACTCCGCTCCCGCATCGCGGAAAAGGTTGCCACCCCGTCCATCAATCACGACGGGAAATCCATCCGGAAAATCCTCGTCTTCACCGCCTTTGCCGACACCGCAAAATACCTCTACGACCAGCTTTCCGGGTGGGCTCGCGGCACCCTCGGCATTCACAGCGCGCTCGTCGTGGGCGATGGCGACAACAAGACCACCCTCGGCACCACCGACTTCGACGACATCCTCACCAACTTTTCCCCGCTTTCCAAACGCCGCGCCGAACAACCCCGCTTCCCGCAGGACGGGGAAATCGATCTGCTCATCGCCACCGACTGCATCTCGGAAGGACAGAACCTCCAGGACTGCGACCTGCTCATCAACTACGACATCCACTGGAACCCCGTCCGCATCATCCAACGCTTCGGGCGCATTGACCGGATCGGATCGCGCAATGCCGCCGTCCAGCTCATCAATTTCTGGCCGGTCGCCGACCTCGACCGCTACCTCAACGTCAAGCACCGCGTCGAAGCGCGCATGGCCCTCGCCGACCTGTCCGCCACGCAGACCGACAACCTGCTCGATCCCGAGCAGATCGAAGATCTCATCAGCCGGGACCTCCGCTTCCGCAACAACCAGCTCAAGCGCCTCAAGGACGAAGTGCTCGACCTCGAGGATTTCTCCGGCTCGCCCAGCCTCACCGACTTCTCGCTCGACGAGTTCCGCATGGACCTCCTGAAGTTTCTCGAAAGCCGCCGCGAAGAACTCGAATCCGCCCCTCCCGGCCTCTACGCCGTCGTCCCTCCCGATCTGGAAAAATTCCCCGCCGCCCGCCCCGGCGCGCTCTTCTGCCTCCGCCGGGCAGGGACCGCGGGCGTCCCGGCCTCCACCGAAAACCTCAACCCGCTCGCCCCGCACTTCCTCGTTTACATCCTGGACGACGGCACCGCCCGTTTTTCCTTCGTCCAGCCCAAGGAAGCGCTTCTCCTCCTGCGCGGCCTAGCCGCCGGTCACCAGAACGCCCTGGAAAAACTCTGCGACCTCTTCGACGCCCGCACCGCGAACGGCCGGGATATGACGCATTTCGGCGGCCTCGCCCAAAGCGCCCTCCGCTCCATAGAAGCCACGTTCGAAAACCGCGCCGCCACCGCCCTCCTCTCCAGCCGCGGCGGCCTCCTCCCCACCCTTGACGAAACCCCCAAAGCCGACGCCGGCGACTGGGAACTCGTCACTTGGCTCGTCGTGCTCGACCTGAAATCCTGAGCCCTGCCATGAATGCCCCCCTCGATTCTCTCATCCTGACCATCCGAGGACAGAAGGTCATCCTCGACGCCGATCTTGCCGGGATCTACGGGGTTCCCAGCAAGGCGCTGAACCAGGCGGTCAAACGAAACATCGGGCGATTCCCGGAGGACTTTTGTTTTCAACTGACTCGAACGGAGGCGGCATCATCAAGGTCACAAATTGTGACCTTGGACGCAAAACTTCCTGCGGATGAGTGCAATGCCGATTCAAGGTCGCAAATTGCGACCTTGAAGACTGGCCGGGGACAAAACATAAAATACCTCCCCTACGCCTTCACCGAGCATGGGGCACTCATGGCCGCCAACATCCTCAATAGTCCCGAGGCGGCCAAGATGAGTGTCTATGTCGTCCGGGCATTCATCAAGCAGCGCGAGTTGCTCATGGCGCAATCCGACGTCCTGAAAAAACTCGCCCAGATGGACGCCAAGCTCCTCGAACACGACGACGCCCTCCGCGTGATCTGGCAGGAACTCCAGCCGCTCCTCAATCCCCCGCCCGTTCCACCCAAACCTCAGATCGGCTTCCACGCCAAAGAAGACAGCCCGGCCTACCGCACCCGCGCCACGAAAAGAAAGCGCTGAACCCTTTTTCCTTCCGCCTTCATACTTCATCCTTTAGAAAATGCCCGTCTCCGATATTCGTTCTGAGATCCTCGATGCTCTCGGCTCATTCGCCGGTCAGCCGCTCGCCGCCGCCGCTTCAGCGTTCTTCAAGACGCTCGGCTACAGCAGCCAGCGAAAACTTGCCATCCATTCGCTGGTCGAGCTGCAAGAACTCCTGGATCCCAACGGGTCCCTCACGGAAGAAACTGCATTCCTCTCCCGCTGGCGCTCCGTCCATCTGCTTTTCCAGCTCTCCGAGGCCGAAATCAAAGCTGGCACCGCTGGGCAGCTCGACCTCGGCATGGCGGCGCCTTGGGAGGCGAAGGATGTGAGCTCCTACGTATTCTTTGCCCTCGACCTCGCGCCGCGCGCCGATGGTTCCGCTCCGACTCGCACCGAGCTTTCGCAAATCACCCGTGCATTGAATCGGCTCGTCCCCATGCCGGTGCTCGTCCTGTTCCGGCACGGCGGCACCGTCTCGCTGGCCATCATCAACCGCAGAAAAAACATGAGGGACGGCACGCGGGATGTGCTCACCCGCGTCTCGCTCATCCGCGACATCGCCTGCGCCCTGCCCCACCGCGCGCACCTCGATCTGCTCCGCCGCTTCTCGCTCCGCAGCCTGCGCGAGGAAAGCGGCACCATCCGCACCTTCGCCGACCTCGACAACGCGTGGCAAAAGCTCCTCTCCACTCAGGAACTCAAGGACAGCTTCTATAAAGCCCTCGTGGACTGGTTCACTTGGACGAAAACAGAAATCAAACTGGCCCGCCTGCCGGACCACACCGAGGACACTGTGCGCAATCGCGATATTGCCACGCAGCAGTTCACCGTCCGCCTCATCTGCCGCACGCTCTTCGCGTGGTTCTTAAAGGAGATGCACCTCGTTCCCCCGGAGTTGCTGGAACTTTATGACGTCGCTGACCACCGCCGATGGTTTCTCCATCGAGGTCGGTGGGAAAAAGAAAGCCAGGCGCTCCGTCGAGGGACTCAACCGAATTTTCGACCGCTACCGCTTCACTGCCGCAGAAAATACCCCGCTCGAAGAAGACGTCGCCCTCGACCCCGAACTCCTCGGTCTCGTCTTCGAAAACCTCCTCGCCGAGATCGACGACAAAGACGAAGCCGCCGCCGAGAGCGCCCGCAAAGCCTCCGGCTCGTATTACACTCCGCGCCGCATCGTGGACTGCATGGTCAATGAGGCGCTCCACCTTCATCTCCGCACCGAGTTCGAGAAAAAGAACGCCACCCCCCGTCGGGCCAAGCTCACGCAAGGCCCGCCAAAAGCAGCCCACGTCGGCACTTGCCCCCAAAGGCATCTGCTGGCCAAGCAAACCGCAGAGGAATGGGATGCGTTTCGACAGAACTTTGCG
>Ga0172380_10005410_pt1 | contig 15521 bp, 8 predicted proteins | sample Leawe162metaG_FD_119747 | JGI IMG/M metagenome (GOLD analysis project Ga0172380, IMG submission 119747) | Leachate microbial communities from a municipal landfill in Southern Ontario, Canada - Leachate well 162 metaG | ecosystem: Engineered > Solid waste > Landfill > Unclassified | place...
AGCCACGCCGGGCCTCCGCAAGAACGCTCAGCGCCCGCCGCCCGCGCAGCCCTCGCAGGGCTTGATCTGCTGGAAAAAATCGTTCCCCTTGTCGTCGACGAGGATGAAGGCCGGAAAGTCCACGACCTCGATTTTCCAGACCGCCTCCATGCCGAGCTCCGGGTATTCGAGCATCTCGACTTTCCGGATGTTGTCCTGCGCGAGGATGGCGGCGGGGCCGCCGATCGAGCCGAGGTAGAACCCGCCGTGCTTTTTGCAGGCGTCGGTCACCTGCTGGCTGCGGTTGCCCTTGGCAATCATGACCATCGATCCGCCGTTCGACTGGAAGATGTCGACGTAGCTGTCCATCCGCCCTGCGGTCGTGGGACCGAAGGACCCGGACGGCAGGCCCTTCGGGGTCTTCGCGGGCCCGGCATAATAGACCGGGTGGTCTTTGAAATACTGCGGGAGCCCCTCGCCGCGGTCGAGCCGCTCCTTGAGTTTGGCGTGCGCGATGTCGCGCGCTACGACGATCGTGCCGGTGAGCTCGAGCTGGGTCGTGACGGGGTGCCGCGACAGCTCGGCGAGAATCTCGGGCATCGGGCGGTTGAGGTCGACCTTCACGCTCCGCTTCGCCGAGGCCTTGCGGTAACGGTCGGGGATGAAGCGCCCGGGGTTGGTTTCGAGCACCTCGAGCCAAAGCCCGTCCTTGTCGATCCGGGCCTTGACGTTGCGGTCGGCGGAACAGGAAACCCCCATCCCGACCGGGCAGGAGGCACCGTGGCGCGGCAGCCGCACGACCCGCACGTCAAGCGCGAAATACTTGCCGCCGAACTGCGCGCCGATCCCGCACGCCTGCGCGGCTTCCAAAATTTTGTTTTCGAGCCCGACGTCGCGAAATGCCTGGCCGAGCGGGTTGCCCTGGGTCGGCAGCGCGTCGAGGTATTTCGTGCTCGCGAGCTTCACCGTCTTCAAACACGCCTCGGCGGATGTCCCCCCGACCACGAACGCGAGGTGATACGGCGGGCAGGCCGCCGTCCCCAGCGTCCGCATTTTTTCGATGAGGAATTTCTCGAGGCTCGCCGGGTTCAGGAGCGCCTTCGTCTCCTGGAAGAGATACGTCTTGTTCGCCGACCCGCCGCCTTTGGTGACGAACAGGAATTCATACGTCATCCCGTCGGCGGCGGAGATGTCGATCTGCGCGGGCAGGTTCGTCCCCGTGTTGACCTCGTCAAACATGCTGAGCGCCGCCGTCTGCGAATAGCGCAGGTTCTCGCCGGTATACGTCTCGTAAATCCCCCGGGAAATCGCTTCCTCGTCATGCCCGCCGGTCCAGACCTGCTGCCCCTTCTTCGCGACGACCGTCGCCGTGCCGGTGTCCTGGCAGAACGGGAGCACCCCGTGCGCGGAAACCTCGGCATTGCGCAGAAGCGTGAGCGCCACGGTCCGGTCGTTTTCGCTCGCCTGCGGGTCTTCGAGAATCGCCGACACCTGCGCCAGATGCGCCGGGCGGAGCAGGAACGAAACGTCGCGCACCGCAGATTTGGCCAGATACGTCAGCGCCTCGGGCTCGACTTTCAAGACCGGCTTCCCCTCGAACTCGCCGACCGAAACAAACTCGCCGGTCAGCTTCCTGTATTCGGTCGTGTCCTCGCCGAGGGGAAAGAGTTTTTGGAACGTGAATGCGGGCGCGGGTTTTGACATGGCGGTATTAGAAAATGTAATGCTGGCACAGGGCGCGATTTTCCGCAAGCCCGTGCGTAACGCCAGATGGGAGGGCGAACCTCCGTGTGAGCCCATTTATTACGGCTCAGACGGAGCTTCGCCCTCCCAGGACAGAGCTTCGCCCTCCCTTGCCCGCAGATTTGGGTGATCAAAACGAATGTTCCCCCTCCGGTCAGCGCCCGATGAAAAACCGGTGCCGCCGGGCTTCCCCTACCCCCGCGATGCCATGAAACTGTTCCTGCACAACTTGGCGTAGAGGCCATCGAGCGCGACCAGCTCGCCGTGCCGTCCGCGCTCGACGATGCGCCCGCGTTCGAGCACGAGGATCTGCGAGGCGTTGCGCACGGTCGAGAGCCGGTGGGCGATGACAAAGCTCGTCCTGTGCTCCATCAGCCGGTCGAGTGCTTCCTGGATGAGGGTCTCGGTGGCTGTATCCACGCTGGCGGTCGCCTCGTCGAGGATTAGGATCGGCGGGTTTTTCAGCAGCGCCCGCGCGATGGAAATCCGCTGCTTCTCGCCGACGCTCAGCCGGATCCCCCGCTCGCCGACCGGCGAGTGGAGCCCCTTCGGAAGCCGCCGCACGAAGTCGTCCGCGTTCGCCGCCTCGAGCACCTGCCACATCTCGTCCTCGCCCGCATCGGGTTTTCCGACCCGCAGGTTCTCGGCCGTTGTCCCGTTGAAAAGAAACGTCTCCTGCGTCACGACGGCGATGTTCCGCCGGATGTGGTTCCTCGGGATTTGCCGCAAGGGGACCCCGTCGACCAGGATCTCCCCCCCGCCGAACTCGTAGAACCTGACCAGCAGGTTCACGAGGGTGGATTTTCCGGCTCCGGTCGGCCCGACGAGCGCGATCGTCTCGCCGGCGTGCGCCGTCAGGCTCACCCCCTCGAGAACCGGGAGATCCCCGGAATAGGAAAAGGACACGCCGCGATACTCGATCTCCCCGAGAACGGGCCTGGCGACGGCTCCGGCGCTGTCGGCCGCCTCGGGACCGGAATCCATGATCTCGAACACCCGCTCGCCAGCCGCCCGCCCGGCCTGGAAAATCTGGTTCAGCTGGTGCAGCCGTCCGACCGGTTCGTAGAGATACCGGGCGAGCACGAAGAAGGCGACGAGCACGCCGACATCCATCCGCCCTCCGAGCACCTCGCGGGCCCCGTATCCCGCGATGAGCAGCATCCCGCAGGAGGTGACAAACCCCATCGTCGGTTGGTAGATCGCCCACGCCCGCATCACGACGAGCGTGGCCTTCCGCACGGCATTGCTGGCGGCGTCGAAACGCGCGTGTTCGCGCTCCTCGCTCGCGTAGGTCTTGATCTGCCGGATGCCTGCAATGTTGTCGTGCAGCAGGGAGTTGAGGGCGGACACCGATTTGCGCTGGACCTGGTAGCGCGAGCGCGCGGTGAGCGTGTAGGTCAGCGCCCCGGCGGCAAGAAACGGGATCGGAACCAGCGCCGCCACCGTCAGCGGCAGGCTCCAGGCCAGCATCATCCCGCTCACGATCAGGATCTGCAGCACCGCCACCGTCCCCTGCTCGATCCCGTCGATCAGCACCCGCTCGACGCTGGTCACGTCCTCGCTGAGCCGGGTCATGATGTCCCCGGTCGCGCGGTTGTCGAACCACGGCAGCGGCAGCTTCTGGATGTGCCCGTAGAGCTCGCTCCTCAGGTCGCAGATCACTTTTTGCTCGAAGTGGTTGTTGAACATGATGCGCAGGCTGTCGAGCAGCTCCTGCAGGAAAAACGCCGCGAGCCCGACACCGAGCAGCGGCACCAGCAGCGCGGGCTGGTTCCCCCGGATCACGTCGTCGACGATCCGCTGGGTCACCGCCGGAAAGATCACCACCATCAACGTCCCGAACACCGCGCAGCCCAGCGTCGCGGCCGCGAGCCAGGGATACCGCCGCACATACGGCAGGACGCGTAGAAACACGTGCACGGCTCAGACGTCCCCGCTGTAGGGCTGGTGGAACTGCACCGGCTTCTGCGACTTCTTGATCAGCTTCAGGTTCAGCACTTCCACGAACACAGAAAACCCCATCGCGAAATAGATATACCCCTTCGAAATGTGCTGGCCAAACCCGTCGGCGATCAGCGTCACGCCGATCAGCAACAGGAAACTCAACGCCAGCATCTTGATCGTCGGGTGCTCGTCCACAAACCGGCTGATCGGGCCGGAAAAAAACATCATGAAAACCACCGCGATGACCACAGCCCCGATCATGACCGGGATGTTGTTCACCATGCCGACCGCCGTGATCACCGAATCCAGCGAAAACACGATGTCGAGCAGCATGATCTGGACCAGCACCGCCACGAATGATGCCGCCGAGGCTCCCGGCCCGTGCCCCTCATCGCCTTCGAGCTTCCCGTGAATTTCGCTCGTGCTCTTCGCCACCAGGAACAGCCCGCCGGCCACGAGGATCAAATCCCGCCCGCTCAACCCGTGGGCAAACACCGTGATCCACGGCTCCGTCAGCCCGGCCATCCAGGAAATCGTCAGCAGAAGCAGGATCCGCATGACCATCGCCAGCCCGAGCCCGACCAACCGCGCCCGGCCCTGCTGGTGCTTCGGCAGCTTCCCGGCAAGGATCGAAATGAAAATGACGTTGTCGATGCCCAGCACGATCTCCAACGCGCTCAGCGTCAGAAACGCGATCCACAACTCGGGGTTCGTGATCCAGTCCATAACCGCGCTCTTTTACCAGAGCGCGCCCCCGTGTCCATGACGATTGGCGGACGACTGGCGAAAGGTCCCGCAAAGCCGCGAAGAAAAATCTGGGGGGGCGCTCGTTGCGGACGGAGAAAATCCGGTTTTCAGAATTTCGCCCCCCCTTCCGGCGTCAGGCGCAAATTGGCAAAAAACAAATTCCGGGCAATTAATTTGTCGCCCGCCTGCACCCCCCGAGCGTAAACTTGGGCATCCCGTCAGCCAACCCGGTTCACCCCACCCAAGGAAAAAACACATGACGACCGAATCCAAGTGCCCGTTCCATCACGCCGTCGGCGGCGGCACGTCCAGCCGCGACTGGTGGCCAAATCATCTGAACCTGAAAATCCTGCACCGGCACCCGTCCCCGTCCGATCCCATGGGCGGCGGCTTCCACTACGCGGAGGAGTTCAAGAACCTCGACCTCGCGTCCGTGAAGAAAGATCTCGTGGCCCTGATGACGGACTCACAGGACTGGTGGCCGGCGGACTTCGGCCACTACGGGCCACTGTTCATCCGCATGGCGTGGCACAGCGCCGGCACCTACCGCACCGGCGACGGCCGTGGCGGCGCAGGCAGCGGCAGCCAGCGCTTTGCCCCACTCAACAGTTGGCCCGACAACGCCAACCTGGACAAGGCGCGTCGGCTGCTCTGGCCGATCAAGCGGAAGTATGGCCGGAAAATCTCCTGGGCCGACCTGATGGTCCTCGCAGGCAACGTCGCCCTGGAATCGATGGGGTTCAAAACCTTCGGGTTCGGCGGTGGGCGTGAAGACATCTGGGAACCGGAAGACGACGTCTACTGGGGCTCCGAAAAAACCTGGCTGGGCGACAAACGCCACTCCGGCGACCGAGAACTCGAAAACCCGCTCGCCGCCGTGCAGATGGGCCTGATTTACGTCAACCCCGAAGGCCCGAACGGCAACCCGGACCCGGTTGCGGCAGCCCGTGATATCCGCGAAACCTTCGCCCGCATGGCGATGGACGACGAAGAGACGGTCGCCCTCATCGCAGGCGGACACACCTTCGGCAAAACACACGGGGCGGGAGACGCGAAACATGTGGGGCCCGAGCCGGAAGCCGCCGGCCTCGAGGAACAAGGGCTCGGCTGGAAGAGCAGCTTCGGCACGGGCAAAGGGGCCGACGCCATCACCAGCGGCCTGGAGGTCACCTGGACCGCCACGCCAACGAAGTGGAGCAACAATTTTTTCGAGAACCTGTTCGGCCATGAATGGGAGCTGACCAAGAGCCCGGCAGGCGCGCATCAGTGGAGGCCGAAAAATGGCGCAGGCGATGCCACCGTGCCGGATGCCCACGACCCGTCGAAACGGCATGCCCCTTCCATGCTGACCACGGATCTCGCCCTGAGGTTTGACCCCGCCTACGAAAAAATTTCGCGGCGCTTCCACGAGAATCCCGATCAACTCGCCCACGCGTTCGCCCGCGCCTGGTTCAAGCTGACGCACCGCGACATGGGCCCGCGCGCCCGCTATCTCGGGCCGGAGGTTCCCGCGGAAGAACTCATCTGGCAGGACCCCATCCCCCCGGTCGATCACCCGCTGATCGATGCCCGGGACATCGCTTCCCTCAAGGGAGAAATCCTGGGCTCGGGGCTGGCCGTCTCCGAACTGGTGACGACCGCCTGGGCGTCGGCGTCCACATTCCGTGGCTCCGACAAGCGCGGCGGCGCAAACGGTGCCCGCATCCGGCTCGCACCGCAGAAAGATTGGGAAGCCAACCAGCCCGTCCGACTGGCCAGGGTGCTCAAAACCCTGGAGGACATCCAGGCCGCGTTCAACAGTGCCCAGCCCGGCGCGAAGAAGGTTTCGCTTGCCGACCTCATCGTCCTGGCCGGTTGCGCCGGCGTCGAGCAGGCCGCAAAAAATGCCGGCCACGAGATCGCGGTCCCCTTCACCCCGGGACGCATGGACGCCTCGCAGGAGCAAACCGATGCGGGCTCCTTCGCCGTGCTCGAACCGCCCGCCGACGGCTTCCGCAACTACCTCAAGACGAAATTCTCCGTCTCGTCCGAGGAAATGCTGGTCGACAAGGCGCAATTGCTGACGCTCACCGCACCGGAAATGACCGTCCTCGTCGGCGGCATGCGCGTCTTGAACACCAACGCCGGACCGTCCCGGCACGGGATCTTCACCAGGCGGCCGGAAACGCTGACCAACGACTTCTTCGTCAACCTGCTCGACATGGGCACGGAGTGGAAGGCGCTCTCGAAGGACGAGGATGTCTTCGAAGGACGAGACCGCAAAACGGGCGAACTCAAGTGGACCGGCACGCGCGTCGACCTGGTCTTCGGCTCCAACTCCCAGCTCCGCGCCCTGGCGGAAGTCTACGGCAGCTCGGACTCACAGGGCAAGTTTGCCCATGACTTCGTGGCGGCTTGGAACAAGGTGATGAACCTCGACCGCTTCGACCTCGCGTGATTTCCGATGCCCTCGCCGAGGGATGCGCCCAACCCCGCGAGTCCTCTGCATAGGCAGAAGGACATTTGACACCATCACCTGCTTCGCTCACATCCAGTTTGTCAGAACTCCTTGGCCCGATATCCCTTTTTTTACTTCCAGATATTCACGGAAGCTGGGTCGAGCCCATGAGGTGGCGGTCCACTTCGCGGGCGGCCCCGCGGCCCTCGTTGATCGCCCACACGACGAGCGATTGTCCGCGGCGGCAGTCGCCGGCGGCGAAGACATCCGGGATGTTGGTGGCGAATTTCTCGTGCTCGGCCTTCGCATTGCTGCGGGCGTCGCGTTCGATGCCCAGGGCTTCGAGGAGCTGGTCCTCCGGACCGAGGAATCCCATGGCCAGGAGAACGAGTTCGGCGGGGATGACCCGCAGCGAGCCCTCGACGTCGCGGGGCACGAAGCGTCCTTGGGCATCCTTTTCCCAGCGGATGTCCGTGATTTCGACTCCGGAGAGATGTCCATCCGGGTCGGCGAGAAAGCGCTTGGCCGTGACTTCATACTGCCGGGGATCAGCGCCCTGTTTCGCGGCGGCTTCCTCCTGCCCGTAATCCATGCGGTGGACTTTCGGCCATTCCGGCCAAGGGTTGTCCTTCGCGCGGTCGAGCGGCGGCTTGGGAAGGATTTCCAGCTGGGTGACCGAGGCGCATCCGTGACGCATCGAGGTGCCCACGCAGTCGGTGCCGGTGTCCCCTCCCCCGATGACGACCACGTTTTTTCCGCCGGCAAAAATCGGGGGGGTCGACCCGTTCGGCGATCCGTGGTCGAGGAGGAAGCGGGTGTTCCCGGTGAGGAATTCCATCGCGAAATGGACCCCGGGAATCTCGCGCCCCGGAATCGGGAGGTCGCGCGGCTTGGTGGCACCAGTGCAGAGAACGACCGCGGAAAAATCCTCGAGGAGCATTTGGGCCGCGAGATTTTTTCCGACCTCCACGCCGGTTTTGAACGTGACGCCTTCGGCCTCCATGAGTCGGACGCGCCGTTCGACGACCTCGCGCTTGTCGAGCTTCATGTTCGGGATCCCGTAGAGGAGGAGCCCGCCGATCCGGTCGGCCCGCTCGAAAACCGTGACCGTGTGACCGGCCTTGTTGAGTTGGTCGGCGCAGGCGAGGCCAGCCGGGCCCGAGCCGACGACGGCCACCTTCTTGCCCGTGCGGAATGACGGGGGGTTCGGGGTGATCCATCCCTCCTCCCAGCCCTTGTCGACAATCGCGCACTCGATCGTCTTGATCGCGACCGGGGGATCGATGATGCCCAGCGTGCAGGATCCTTCGCAGGGGGCCGGGCAGACCCGACCGGTGAATTCCGGAAAATTGTTCGTTTTGTGAAGGCGGTCGAGCGCCTCGCGCCAGAGGCCGCGGTAAACGAGGTCGTTCCACTCGGGGATCAGGTTGTTGATCGGGCAGCCGCTTGCCATCCCGCCGATCAATTTTCCGGTATGACAAAACGGGATGCCGCAGTCCATGCAGCGGGCTCCCTGGGAGCGCAGCTTGTCCTCCTCCATGTGCAGGTGGAATTCGTCCCAGTTGGCGATGCGGTCGAGCGGCGGCACGTCGGCCGGAAGTTCGCGCAGGTATTCGATGAAGCCGGTGGGTTTTCCCATAATTAATTTCCTCCAGCGCGCGAAGTGTCGCGCGAGTTTGCCTCGAAAGCGGCGTTGATGGCCTCTTCGCCGGTGAGACCGTCCGCCTTCGCCTCGGCGATGGCTTCGAGCACCCTCTTGTAGTCCTTCGGCATGACCTTGACGAACTTCCTGAGCGAGCCCTCCCAGCCGGAAAGAATTTCACGGGCGCGCGGGCTGCCGGTGAGCTCCGCATGCCGCCGGATGAAATCCCGCAGCTCCGCAGCCTCGGTGGAGTCCCCGACTTCTTCCAGGCCGACCATTGATGTGTTGCAGCGTTTCGAGCCAAAGTCGCCGGCCTCGTCGAAGACGTAGGCGACGCCGCCGGACATGCCGGCCGCAAAGTTGCGGCCCGTGGGACCGAGCACGATCACGCGCCCCCCGGTCATATACTCGCAGCCGTGATCGCCCACGGATTCCACGACCGCATCGACGCCGGAGTTGCGGACGCCGAAGCGCTCCCCGGCCATGCCGCGGATGAAAACCTCCCCGCGCGTCGCGCCGTAGAGGGCGACGTTTCCGGCGATGATGTTGTCCTCGGCCTTGAATGTGGAGCCGACCGGCGGGTAGAGGATGATCCTCCCTCCGCTGAGCCCCTTCGCCAGGTAATCGTTCGTGTCCCCTTCCAACTCGAGCGTCATCCCAGTCGGCACGAACGCCCCGAAGCTTTGCCCGGAACTGCCTTGAAAATGCAGGTGGATGGTTTCGTCCGGCAGGCCGGCGGCACCGTGTTTGCGGGTGATCTCGTTGCCGACGATCGTCCCGATCACGCGGTTGATGTTCCTGACCGGCACGGTGGCGCGAACCTTCTCCCCACGTTCGATGGCGGGGGCACAGAGACCGAGCAGCACGGTCATGTCCAAGGATTTTTCGAGCCCGTGATCCTGGCCGATCTGGCAGAAGCGCCCGACCTCCGGACCGACCGGCGGCCGGTAAAGGATCGCGGAAAGATCGAGCCCTTTCGCCTTCCAGTGCTCGACCGCCTTGCGCGCTTCCAGCTTGTCCGTCCGCCCGATCATCTCCTCGACCTTGCGGAAGCCGAGCAGGGCCATGATCTCGCGCATTTCCTCCGCGACGAAGCGCATGAAATTGACGGTGTGCGCCGGATCGCCGGTGAAATTTTTCCGGAGTTCGGGATTCTGGGTGGCGACGCCGACCGGGCAGGTGTTCTGGTGGCAAACACGCATCATGATGCATCCGAGCGTCACGAGGGGAGCGGTGGCAAACCCGAACTCCTCGGCTCCGAGGAGAGCGGCGATGGCCACGTCGCGACCGGTCTTGAGCTGGCCATCCGTCTCGACGGCGATCCGGCTGCGGAGGTTGTTGAGAACGAGCGTCTGGTGGGTCTCCGCAAGACCAAGCTCCCAGGGCATGCCCGCGTGTTTGATGCTGGAAAGCGGGGAGGCCCCGGTTCCGCCATCGAATCCGCTGATCAGCACCACGTCGGCGTGGGCCTTGGCGACGCCGGCCGCGATCGTGCCGACGCCAACCTCCGAGACGAGCTTGACCGAAATGCGGGCGCGGCGGTTGGCATTCTTGAGGTCATGGATCAGTTCCGCGAGATCCTCGATCGAGTAGATGTCGTGGTGCGGGGGCGGCGAAATCAGCCCCACGCCGGGAGTCGTCCCGCGGGTCTTCGCGACCCAGGGATAAACCTTTTTGCCGGGGAGTTCCCCGCCTTCGCCGGGCTTCGCGCCCTGCGCCATTTTGATCTGCAGCTCGCGCGCGTTCGTCAGGAAGTGCGCGGTGACGCCGAAACGTCCCGAGGCGACCTGCTTGATGGCGGAATTTTTCGAATCGCCCGCATCGTTCGTCCACGTGAACCGCTCGGCATCCTCGCCGCCCTCGCCGGTGTTGGATTTTCCGCCGATCCGGTTCATGGCGATGGCCAGTGTTTCGTGGGCTTCCTTCGAGATCGACCCGTAGCTCATGGCCCCGGTCTTGAACCGGTGCATGATGGACTCGGCGCTCTCGACCTCCCCGATGGGGATCGAGGAGCCGTTCTTGAAGTCGAGAAGCCCGCGAAGGGTGTAATGCTTGCGGTCCTGGTCGTTCACGAGCGCCGCATATTTTTTGTAGATGGCGTAGTCATCCGTCCGCACGGCCTTCTGCAGCGAGTGGATGGTCTCGGGGTTGAAGAGGTGCTCCTCGCCATCGTTGCGCCACTGGTATTCTCCGCCCGCATCGAGGGTGGGATTCACGTCACCGCGGGGCGGGAACGCACGCGCGTGCCGACGCAGGAGCTCCGCTCCGATGGCGCTCAAATCGGCCCCTTCCACCCGTGAAGGCGTCCAGCAGAAATATTTGTCGACGAGCGTGTGGTGGAGTCCCACCGCTTCAAAGATCTGGGCGCCGCGATAGCTCTGGATCGTGGAGATCCCCATCTTGGCCATCGTTTTGACAACGCCTTTGACCGACGCCTTCACAAAATTTTTGATGGCGGTTTTGTGGTCGAGCCCGGGGAGCATCCCCTGACGGATCATGTCATCGAGAGACTCGAAAGCGAGATACGGGTTGATGGCGCTCGCCCCGTAGCCGATGAGGAGGGCGAAGTGATGGACTTCGCGCGGTTCGCCGGATTCGAGCACCAGGCTCACTTTCGTGCGGGTGCCCTCGCGGATCAGGTGGTGGTGCAGCCCCGAAACAGCCAGCAGCGCCGGGATGGCGACACGGGTGGCATTCACGCCGCGATCGCTGAGGATCAGGATGTTTTTTCCCGAAGCGATGGCCGCATCCGCCTCCGCGCAAAGAAGGTCCATTGCCGACCCGAGCGCCCCGTTTCCGCCGGACGGATCGAAGAGCAGAGGGATCGTGACCGGGTGGAACCCGTCGCGCTCGACATGGCGGATTTGTCCGAGTTCGGAGTTGGTGAGGATCGGGCCGTCGAGCTTGATCATCCGGCAGCTTACCGGCATGGGATCAAGGAGGTTGCCCTCGGAACCCAGCATCGTCACCGTGGCGGTGACAATTTCTTCGCGGATGGGATCGATCGGAGGGTTCGTGACCTGGGCGAAGAGCTGTTTGAAATAGTTGTAGAGGAGGACCGGGCGGTCCGAGAGCACGGCCAGCGGCGTGTCCGTTCCCATGGAACCGAGCGGCTGGACGCCGTCCCTCGCCATCGGCCCGAGGATTGCGCGCTGGTCCTCGAACGTGTAGCCGAATGCCTGCTGGCGCTGGAGGATGGTCTCGTGCTCCGGCAGGTGCTCGTGGGGAGGCTCCGGCAAAGTGGAAAGCAGCACGTGGTTTTCCTCGAGCCATTTCCGGTAGGGATGCTGGCGCACGATCCCGCTCTTGATTTCCTCGTCGGCGATGATCCGGCCTTCGCGGGTGTCCACGAGGAACATGCGTCCGGGCTGGAGGCGGCCTTTTTGTTCGACCCGCTCGGGGGCGATGGGAAGGACGCCTGCCTCGGAGGCCATGATGACCAAACCGTCCTTCGTGACCCAGTATCTGGAGGGCCGCAGGCCGTTGCGGTCGAGGACGGCCCCGATGATCGCGCCGTCCGTGAAAGCGATCGACGCCGGGCCATCCCACGGTTCCATCAAACACGAATGGAATTCGTAAAAGGCCCGCTTGTCGTCGGGCATGGTTTCATGGAGTTCCCATGGCTCGGGGATCATCATCATCACGGCATGCGGGAGCGAACGCCCGGAAAGCGTGAGGAGTTCCAGGCAGTTGTCGAACATCGCCGAGTCGGACCCGTCGGTGTTGATCACAGGAAACGTCTTTGCGAGGTCCTCGCCGAACAGCGAACTGGAAAGCAGCGACTGGCGCGCGTGCATCCAGTTGATGTTTCCGCGCAGGGTGTTGATCTCGCCGTTGTGGGCGATGTAGCGGTAGGGGTGCGAGCGGTCCCAGCTCGGGAACGTGTTCGTCGAGAACCGCGAATGGACGAGCGCGAGCGCCGACTCCACATCCGGGTCTTTCAGATCCGCGAAATAGGCGTCGACCTGCTCGGGCATGAGCATGCCTTTGTAAACGATCGTCCTGCCCGACAGCGTGGCGACAAACCACATCGGGTCGATGCCGGCGGTCCGGATGGCGCTCGAGGCGCGCTTGCGGATGACGTAAAGCTGGCGCTCGAAGGCCAGCGGGTCCGCGCAGCCCGGCTTGCGCCCGATGAACACCTGGCGCATCCGGGGCTCGCTGGCGCGGGCGGTCGCCCCCAGCGAAGAGTGGTCCGTCGGAAGCTCGCGCCAACCGAGGACGGCGAGGCCCTGCTCGGCGACCAGTTTTTCGAAAATCGATTGAGCCGCTTCGGTCGCCGCGTCATCCGGCGAGTTGAAGATGATCCCGACGCCGTAATCTCCCGGCTCGGGGAGCCGGATGCCGGTTTCGCCACACACCCGGCGGAGGAATTTGTCCGGGATCTGGATCAGGATTCCGGCCCCGTCGCCGGTATTGGCTTCGCACCCGCAGGCCCCACGGTGGTCGAGGTTGCGCAGGATCGTGAGCGCGTCGCTGACAATCGAATGCGACTTTTCGCCGCGCACGTTGACCAGGAAGCCGACGCCGCAAGCGTCGTGCTCGAAAGCAGGGTCGTAAAGTCCTTGCTTCGGCGGAGGGCCGGTCAGGCGGGTCGTTTTTGTCTGCATGCTTTTGGTTCGGTTTTTTACGTCTCGGTATCTCCGCAGGAACTTCTTCCATTCCACTGCGGCCCGCATCTTTTATCTTCCCGACGCGGTGGGGCACAACCATTAATTGCGGGCGGGCCGGGCGTCTTTTTGCAGGGGACGGATCAAGCACATCGGATGCCAGATCCTCCCGACAGCTCCGCTTCGAAAATTTTCCGGGGAATACGCGCGGGGGCGCGTGGGCTCCCCGGAATTTCGCCGGAATGGCGGGCATCGGGCGTATCTCAACGCATGTAACGGACACGGACGAGACGTTGACGGCGTCTTTTCATCAGATAGTCGAACAATTGGAGCTTCCATTCTGTGACCAACTCGGCGAGTTGGAAAGGGCTGCCGGTCGTCGGGCCGCTGCCTGCGGAATTCTTGAGCCGCTCAACGAGAGTCGGTCGAGTACGGCCAGATTTCCCCGCAAACGGCTTTTTGGGCACCTGCGGACTTTGCAGGCAACGGATTCGAACCGCTTTTTCCGGCTGCGGATTCTCTGTTCCACTCATTTTGAGAAACCTGGTCACGTCATGACGGGTCCATCAGGGCCGGACCATCCGGTATCGGTGAAAAAACAGTGCGCCGAGCGCGGAAAGCCCCAGCAACGCAACTGCGGACGGCTCCGATGGTGGTGTTGCCGGAGGAGTAGGATTCGGTGATGAGGCCCGCGGAGTTGGTGCCGTCCACCATCGTCCAGAGGCTGCCGGTCCAGACTTGCAGGGATGTCGAGCCCAGGTAGGTAAGGAGGTTGGCGATGTTCGAGTAGTCGCCCTGGATGGTGAGGAAGTTCGCGGGGGCGATCCCAAGACGACCGGCTGGGAAGCCCCCGACGCCGTGACCGGGCGGAAACCAACCGGATACGAAGCCCCCGCTGGCGGAATCACGGCGAAACAGCTTGGCGCTGGCATCCCCATACGCCGCGCAGTCTCGCAGGCGGACACACGGAGGGAGAAGAAAAGCTTTTCTAAATCAAATAGAATGGGATCACCGACATTCCGTCGTCAGGAGTTTCCAGCAAAGGGACAACGGTCGCTGTTCGGACAAAGGAAGTGCTGCAGGGGAATGCCGGTGTATTGCGCGAGCAAGAGCAGGTTTGCGACGGAGGGCAGGCAGTGGCCGGTTTCCCAATGCCCCCAACTCGCCGTGGCGACGCCCATTTCGCCTGCGGCTTCGGTGATCTTCTTGGCTTTCGACTTCCGCCATTGCCTGAGCTTGCCGCCGCAGAGGGACAACATCTCCGCCTTTTTCAGCATGGCCAAGGATGTCGAGGACTGTCCTGCGTTTTGGCACATAGCCGGTCGTTAGGGCTATCTTCGCGACCCGATAAACAGGCGCAGGACATACCAGAACAGCAGCGCCACTCCCGCGAAAAGCTGGATCGATGCGGCAACATAGGCGTTTTCCGGAAAGTCGCGCATCACCGAAGAGGTCGTGTAGAGGATGGATCCACCCGCGAGCAGAACCATCGCAACGGAGAACCATGTGCCGAGTTCAAATTGAAAGAGAACCGCGCAAACGATGGTCGCGAACGCCAAAATCCCACCCCAAAACAGAAAGGTCTTCATGAAGGAAAAATCCTTCCTGGTCGTGACCACCACGGCGGTCAGCAGGAAAAATCCGCCGAGTGTCGCCTGGGCCGCGCTGGCGATGGTTCCCGGGGCCGCCTGATTTGCCAGCACGAGCAGGGGCACAAAGATGATCGCCTGCCCGAGGACGTAAAGGCCCAGACCAAGATACTGCACCGGTTTGGAAAGGTTCGGGCTCGCAAAAAACGCCGCCATCCAGGAAAGCACCATGAAGCCGCCGAGGATCACCAGCCACGAGACGCCCGATACGACCGAAATGATGACGTTGGCGATCCCGGTCGAAAAAAACCAGAACTCCAATCCCACGAACAGAAGCACGGCAAGCGTCAGGTGCGTGTAGGTGCGGACGATGAAGGTGCCGCGGTCTTCCGCAGAAAGCTCGGATACGGGAATGGTGTAAGGATTGATCATAGAGGATGGATTCGTTCCACCCCTAACCCAGGAATGGTGGCTGTTCCATATTTTTCTTGGAGCGGTTCGACATGTCGATAATGCGAGGGAGGGCGAAGCTCCGTCTGGGAGGGCGAAGCTCCGTCTGAGCCGTAATAAATGGGCTCACACACCACCGGCAGCCGGGAGGCTGCGGGGAAGCCTGCCGCAGGCAGCCCCGTCAGGGCATGACCTGCTGGGAAGCGGGCATGGCAAAGGTTCGCCCTCCCATCGTTGACGTTACGCGGATTTGGGAATCGTCCAGAAATAACTTGATACAGCATGGAGTTTCGGCGATTGTGCCGATGTGAAAGATCGCACCAGCGACTTGGAGGCGATAGCGCAAAGGTTTGATTTGATGAAGGGGCGACTCGACGAAC
>Ga0172380_10005411_pt1 | contig 15520 bp, 12 predicted proteins | sample Leawe162metaG_FD_119747 | JGI IMG/M metagenome (GOLD analysis project Ga0172380, IMG submission 119747) | Leachate microbial communities from a municipal landfill in Southern Ontario, Canada - Leachate well 162 metaG | ecosystem: Engineered > Solid waste > Landfill > Unclassified | place...
CGAAACCCCAAGCCGGCTACAGGGTGAGGCGCTCGCCAACTATGAGTTTACCAACTCGACGGCATTGCAGGCCGAGTTTGGTGATATGGCAACGTATTTGGCATTTAGCCGCGCCAACCAGTCGGGCAGCGTAAAAATATTAGGGGGTAACAAATGACAACATTAGCAGCGGATAAGCCGAGGGCGCTGGAGATTGGGGATCGCAATGAGTTTCCGGTTATTGCGTCGGACATCATTTATGAGGGCGCGGCGGTTGGTGTGGTCGATGGCACGGGCCATGCCAAGCCGCTGGCGGCGGGCACCCGGTTTGTCGGCTTTGCCGAATCACTGGCGGATAACGCCAGCGGCGCGGCCGCGGATATTACTGTCCGGGTTGTCGAGCGTGGAAAAGCGCAGTTGGCCGTATCGGGCGCGGTGATCACCGACGTGGGGCAACCGGTATACGCCACCGATGACGATACGTTTGTGTTTAGCCCGGTCGGGGCGATTTTTATTGGGTTTGTGCATCGGTTTGTGAGTTCTGGCGTTGTCATCGTCACGTTTGATGCGCCATTGCTGCGCGACCCCTGGGGCAGTTATACGGCGCGTGAGGCTATCACAGTCGATAAGACGTTGGATATTGAGGATAACGGCAAATTATTTTTTGTGACCGTTGACGCCAAAATTATCACGCTGCCCGCCACGGCAACGCCCGTAAATTGCGTGGTCGTTAATGGCGGGGCGTTTGGCACCATCGCCGTCAATGTGTCACCCAATGCGTCCGACCAGGTGCAGGGGCCGGATTTACCCGGCACAGCCAACAAAGACTTGATCAACACAAAGGCCACCGCGCGTCGCGGTGATTTCGTCAAAATCGCTACTGGCGACGCTAACGGGCCGCTGGCAATTGAGCTGCGCGGCACCTGGGCCACCGAAGCCTAATTTAGGAGCATTGCATGACCATTAATAAAGATAGTTTAAGCTCCCGCGCCGTTGTCGGGATGTATTACGAGCGGCTGGACGCGGCCACTCAAGCCAGTTGGATTGACCAATTATCCAACTATTTTACCTCTGACCAACCCAGCGAAGAATATCCCTGGTTGAGCCAAGTCCCCCAATTGCGTGAATGGATTGGCGGGCGACATGCCAAGGGGTTCACGGGCAATGGGGTCGAAATTAAAAATCGGCATTTCGAGGCCACGATTGAGATTTTGTTACGCGATTTGAGCCGCGATAAAACAGGACAGCTAAAAACCCGAATGAGCGAATTTGCAGATCGTGGTTTAACGCACTTTGCCTCGTTGTTGAGCACGCTGATCGTTAATGGCGCTAGCGCCGTGTGCTATGACAATAAGTATTTCTTTGATACCACGCACGAAGAAGGGGTGTCCGGGGCGCAGAGCAATAAAATATCGGTTGATATATCCACCCTGCCAGCGACGGTACACGGCGCGGTGACCGCCCCCAGCCCCGAAGAGATGCAGCAGGCCATCCTGAAATCCGTGTCGCAAATGTTTACATTTGTAGATGACCAGGGCGAACCGATCAACGAAACGGCAAAAAGTTTTTTGATCATGGTGCCGGTTGGTTTGATGGATGTGGCGGAGGCGGCGCTCACCATGCCGAGGGTGGCGGGTGTCAGTGCCGCCAAAGTGGATTCGCTGACGATCAATTTAGCAGTTAATCCGCGCCTGACCATCGCGGGCTGGACGGATAAATTTACCACCTGGCGCACTGACGGCAGCGTAAAACCGCTAATCCGTCAGGAAGAAACTAAGCCCGCTGTTAAGGTCAAGGATGAAAATTCCGAATTTGCGTTTGACAACGACGCCATACAAATAGGTGTGGATACCTGGCGCAACGTTGGCTATGGCCGCTGGCAGGGCGCCGTACAAACCACGCTGGTGTAGCCATGGAATTTTATAAAACACAGGGTATTGTCCGCCTGCCTGGCGGGACGGTGATATGGCTAGGTGATGAGCAATTTGCCGCGCGTAGCCATGTGCTGGTTGACCACGGTGATGGTGCGTATGTCGCCCAATCGGGGCTGGAGTTTAAGGCCGGTGAGGTTATCGGCCTGTTGTCTGTGCCGCCCACACTGCGTGATCAGTTGGTATTGGTCGAAACTGATGACCCTAAAGGCGACGAGGGCGACGAGGGCGATGAGGGTGCTGATGGCTATGAAGGCGATGGGGGTGGCGAGAGCAATGACGGAGCCGTGTCAGTAGCGAAAAAAATTAAACGCAAATGAGCTACTGCACTAAACAAGATTTAATTGATGAAGGTTGGGAAGCTGAATTAATCCAGCTAACGGATCAGGATGGCACTGGCCAGATTGACGACGTTACTCTCGGCAAGTCTATCGCCCGTGCCGACAGCGTGATTAATCGTTATTTGGGCGGCAGAACGGATTTGCCATTATTGGCGAGTGAGGTTGTTGATTTGGCGTGCGACATCGCCCGTTATTTTTTGTATGGCAACCAAATGATTGACGTAATCGAAAAACGCTACAACGGCGCACTAGATCAGCTGAAATTAATGGCCAAGCGTGAATTGGCCATTGTTGATGCGGATGGGCAAACCGACACCGTAGACGCCGTTGTAACATTCCAGTCGAACACCAGCGTGTTCGGCCGCGACGCATGACTACGTTGCGCCAATTGGTCGAGGAGGCGGTCGCCGATGCGGCCCTTGGTTTTAAGGAGGTTGCGGGTGCGGCGGATTTAAAAAGCATCCTCAGCGGGCGGGTCACCACGCCAGGGTGTTATGTCTATCGAGAACGGGCCACAGCCAAACCGAACTCGACCGGAACCCAGCTGATCGTCCAATCCAGGACGCAATATGTAGGGCTATTGATTGCCACCCGCAGCGTGCAGGATGCGCGGGGCGGAATCAATGCCGATGAAAACGAGGAGTTTTGCGATTTAATCCAGGATGCATTATTGGGGCTGATTGTGGATGAATATCACTCGCCATTGGAGTATGCGGGCGGGAAATTGGTTCTGATGGCGAATGGCCTGCACTACTGGCAAGAAATTTATTATTCAACGCGGAATATCCGCTCGAGGTAAACATGAATGAACAGGAATTAGCGAAAACAGGGCGGGACGGCTATTACCATGCGCCCACAGATGAGTGGTACGTCAATGGCACTGGGCCGCTATCGGCGCCACAACCCGTAGCCGTTGAACCGCCCAAGGCGTCCGCCGCCACCAAACTGCCAGCGCCGACAGAAAGCAAAACGGATGCTGGCGGCAGCAAACCAGCAGACGAACCCATTAGACGAGGTAAATAATCATGACTGAACGCTTAATTAGTAAGGAATATATCCTCATTAAAGAGGAGACGACCGCGGGCGTTGATTCGGTCCCGACATCAACCAACGGCATCTATTTAGAATCGTTGAGCGTGAAGCCAATGAATGTTAAAACGGTGGACCGTAATACGATCAGGCCGTTTATGGGCTCTGCTAAAAAAGTGGCGGCCAGCATGGATGGCACGTTCGATGCGGAAATTGCATTGTCTATTGGCGGCAACGCCAGTGGTGTGCCTAAACCGGGCGCTACGCCTGCGTGGGATACGTTGCTTCGGGGTTGCGGCATAGCAAAAACGACGTCTGCCACGGCCATTATTGGCACCGCACAGGGCGGGACGCTGAATACCATTAAATTGGCATCCGGTGCATCCGCCACTGACGACACATATGCCGGCCTGGCCATCGCCACCGAAATCGCATCCGGGACGGCACAAGCACCCGGGTCAACGGCTAAAAACCTCTTCAAGCTGGCATCGACTGATAAAGAGCATGGCGGTACCTTGCAAGCCGACTCCACCACGACCGAGCTTAATTTTGCGACAACGGCGGAAGATGAGGACGACTATTATGTCGGCATGACGGTGGTGATTGGCGCCGAATCCTCGGTGATCAGCGCGTACAACGGCACAACCAAGGTCGCGACGGCTGTTACGCCGTTTGGTACGGCGCCCGGCACAGTCACCTACAGCGTACAGCGCGATGATGATTATTACAAAAACATGCTGGCGACAATAACCCATTTCGCAGGGACTATTGTCAGCGCGGGTGTGTATACCTCAACAACTAACGTCATTTATCTGCCAAAATCCGTAGTAGGCGTAAACAATGTGCAGGGCTGCAACCTCAAAATTACGACCGGAGCAGCCCCTGCGGAAACCCGCCGCATTGTCAATTATGACGTCAATACCCGCCGTGCCCGCTTGCAAACAGCGGTTGATACCACCCCAACCAACGCCAGCACCTTCGTGGTTTCCGAGCAACGTGACATTATTGCGAGTGATGGCTCGACCAAGATTGCAACGCTAAAGTCGTCATTGAAATTCGTGACCACGTCATCAACGGCCTATACGATTTCTGACCGCCGTTTAGTGATTGAATACAACGGCACTACAAAGATCGCCACGGTGACCAAGCCGTTTGCTAAGCGGCCAACCGCGACAACAACCTACACGTTTGGCCCGTATTGCAAATACTCGCCCGTTTCATCTAGCCATATCAGCAATAGCGGGTATTTCTACCCTGATGGTGTACTGCATTCGTTTCTCTATGCACGGGGTACGGGGACTTTAGATTTTTCGGCGGCGGATATTCCCAAGGCAAAATTTACTTACACCGGTTTGCTAGACAAATATGAAGATGCGGAGCCGCCCGCGTTTGATGTTTCGGCCTGGGTGGAGCCATTGCCTGTTAATTACGCTAATACACGGGATTTATACATTGCCGGATTTACCGATGCGGTGATGGATAAATTTAGTTTGGATATCGGCAACGAAGTGGTGCATTTAGACTGCCCGGGCGCCGATATTGTCCGTATTAAAAACCGCATGTCCAAGGGTTCCATTTCAATTTGGGAGCCGCTACCGTCAGAATTTAATTTCTATCAAGAAATTCAAGAATGCAATGTGCGCCGCTTCGCTTTTAGCCATGGCCCCATTGGTAATCAGATTGTGGTGTTTAGCAAGAACGTCCAACTGAGCAATCCGGCACCCTCGGAAAAAGATGGCATCATCATGTTGGGTATGGATCTGACGTTTGTGCCTACAGCAGATGGTTCGGACTGGGCGTTGATTTTGCAGTAAGCCGCGCGGTAAATCCATTAGCAACAACCCGCGTTGATTATCATTGATGCGGGTTTTTAATAAACAAAATATTTTTAGGAAACGAAAATGGCCATAGTCATTGGTGAAAAAACGACACGTGTTGTACCTGTTAAAGCGATCCAGCCGCTGAATAACGACAAAACCACCGAGCATAAATTTAACATTGAAGTGGACGTGCTCGATGGGGATGCCTGGAAAGACATTACGGACCGGTGGGATTATCTGGGCGAGTTAAGCCAGCGCGAGAAATACGCGCTAGCTAAGGGGGTGGACTATGAGCCTATGTCCGATGAGGAGCGTGCCGAAGCCAAAGCGCCGGCGATTAATGCCATCAAGCACTTGGTTAAAAATATTGATTTGGATGTTGAAGACACGTCCGGCAATAAACTGACGGGTAGCACCCAAGTGGATGCCGTCATAAAAATAGCCTGGTTGCGCGACCCGATTTTTGACGCGATTGTCGCCGTGCAAGTGGGTAAAACCACCGAGGCCTATCGTAAGGCGCGAGCAAAAAACTAACCGCCGCCGGTTATTACTGGGTGATGCAAACCCCTAAGCGGGTTGCCGCACCCAGTGATGACACGCGGCCTAAAACGTCGGCGGAATTTTTTAAGGTTAAGGCGCTCCCCCGCCAAGTTAAGGCGACTGATAAGACTGACATGCCGGACTGGTATTACGAGTGGTTAAACGTTGACAAACTGAGTAATGATTTTGTGGTTTGGCATGACGCCTGGCCAGCCATTGAGATTTTCGCGGCGCTGGATACCCAATGGCGACACGGGTTTGATGGCATCACAGGGCTGGATTACACCGCCGCACTTCGAGTGATTGCCCTATACCATCCGCGCCGTGCTGACCAAATCCAATTATTTGAGGACGTTAAATCGCTGGAACGCGGTTATCTGTACGCCATCAATGAGCTACGCAAAGCTACTGCCGATAAAGCAGACGCGGAGCACAAAAACCGGGAAAAACACTAATGGCGAATGATTTAACACTGGGTTTACGGATCAGGGTCAATTCGGATGGCTCTGTCCATCTGCTAGATCAGGTGGGTAACAGTGTCCATAACATCTCCAATAATGCGAATGCGGCCAGCCAAAGCGTCAGCGCGTTGGGCGGGAAGATGCTGGCATTTGCCTCGATTGCGGCCGCCGCAGTGGGCGGGTTGTCATTTGCCCAGGCTGTCCATGAAATCGGCAGTTTTGAAACCCGGATGATTAACGTGAGTGCGCTGACCGGCGCCACCGCCGCAGAAATGGCGGTGATGACTGCCCAGGCACGGGAATTGGGCGCTACAACTGCATTCTCGGCGCAAGAGGCAGCTGAAGCGATGGGCGTATTGGCCTCTGCTGGCCTGCGCACCAATGAAATTCTGGACGCCACCCCTCAGGTTTTGCAACTCGCCGCTGCGGGCAGTTTGGGGTTGGCCCAGGCGGGTGAAATAGCGATGGGTACGGTAAAAGGCCTGGGGTTGGAATTATCCGACCTGGGCCATATTAATGATGTGCTGGCGAAAACCGCAGGCGACACCCAATCTAGCGTCAGCGATTTAGGCGCGGCGCTCACCCAGGTGGCTCCGTTAGCCCGCTTATCCGGCATCGGGGTTGATGAGTTGAGCGCCTCGCTGGGCACACTAGCTAACAACAATATCAAAGGGGCCACGGCGGGTGATCAGTTTAAATCCATGCTGGCCAAACTCTCGGACGTCACCAAACCCACTATTACGGTTTTAGACAAATACGGGCTAACCATTCAGGACATCAACGTGTCCTCACGCGGCCTCAGCGCGGTTATGCACACGTTGCAAAACGCCAATTTATCCGTCGCGGACACCTTCCAATTGTTTGGTACGGAGGCGGGCGCTGTCGGCGCCATCCTGACCAAATCAGCTGCCGATGTTGATACGCTAACCCAATCGTTGAAAAACTCAGAGGGCGCTGCTGATAATCTGGCGAGCAAAATGAGTCAGGGATTGGAAAAAGAATTGGATGCGTTGCAGGGGACAATTTCAGAGGCCATGTTGCAGTTGGGAGAAGCCGGGCTCAAAGGGGCATTATCCACTATCATCACCACCGCTACGGGCGTTATCTCAATATACGAGGGTCTCGGCGAAAAATTTGCCGAGACTAACGGCTTAACGGCTGAACAATACCAGCATTTAACGGATGTGGCGGGGGCGCTCCAAACCGTTTCCGGCGCGGCGGGCGGTATCGCCGCATTGACCGCCGCCTTATGGCTGGCCAACGTGGCACAGGCCGCCTTCAATGCCACCGCCCGGCTAAACCCGTACATCGCCATCGCGGGGCTGGGCGCGGCGGCCATCGGAGGGATCATCTCCTCGATCCACGCCCAAAAACGCGAACACGAGGCGTTTATGACCTCGGCTAATAACCTGGAAGAACAAAACCTCAAGATCAAGCAGCAGATAGCCAAAGTAGCTGGCATATCGGCCGCACCCAATCCCTCCAAAACCGCCCGGGCGGCCGCCGTCTCCGATTTAGAAATCTTGGTAAAACAACGCACGGTTTTAGAGGCCAGTATTGACGCCAATAAAACGGCGGTGGCCGAGCAAAAAAAGGCCAGCGAAGCGGCAGAGCAAGCCAGAGCCAAAGCCTTGCAACTGGCCCAGGCCCATAACGCGGTCACGACGTCGAGCGTGGCGGAAACCAAGGCCAGCAAGCAATCCATTGACGAATCTAAAAAACGAGCCGAAACCATATCCAAAAGCATTACCGAAGAATTTAGGTCATTGGATGAGCAACATAAAAAGCTAACCTTATCCGAACGCGATTACTACGCATCAACCTCGGCGGTTAAGGATATGGATTTTGCCCACAAGTCCATGGCGCTGGCGATCTGGGATAGCAACAAAGCCCTGGAGGCGCAACTGGCCGCCAATGATAAAGCAAAAACGGCCATGGACACGTTGATTGACCAATATAACCGGTTGACATTATCCGCCCGTGATTATTACGCCACCACGCTCAAGCGCGATGGCATAACCCCTGAAAAATCCGCGCCGTTGCTGCAACAATTTGATAAAAATTCCGCGCTGGAGGCACAAAAAAAACAGATCGACGATACCCGGCGTTCGCTGGATAGCTATAACAGTAGCCTGGAATCAGCAAAGGGCAACCTGGCTGATTTAGGCTTGGTATCCTTATCGGTTTTCGATGGTGCGCTGGGGGGGGTATCGGCAATGGCCGGGGCATTCTCCACGATGACCACATCCATTAATGGCAACATAAAGGCGTTGGATGAGTTGCATAAAAAGCAGCTGGAAAACGCCAATTTTAAGAGTGACCCCGCAGCCAGCGTGGCGCAAATCGCTAAAGACAAGCAATTTATTGCTGATAATACGGCCAAATATGCCAAGCAGGAGGCCGATTTAACTGCAAAAAATACCGCGCTGGCAGTGGCAGGGTCGCGGCAAATCGTTGGCGCAACGGCGATGATGTTTAAGGAAGGCAGCAAGGAGCGTAAGGTCGCGCATGGTATTGAAGCTGCTCTGGCCACCGTGGAAATGGCAATGAGCACCAAGAAAATGTTCGTGGAATTATTTGGCATCAAAGCCGTGACCATTGCGCAAACCGAATCAGTTGGGCCTACAGTGGCGGCAAGTTTTACCAAAGGCTCGGCCAAGGCCGCCGAAGCCGTGGCCACACAAGCAAGCGCCGGCCCTTACATTGGCTTTGCGCTCATGGCGGCGATGGCCGCCGCGATGGCGGCCATTGGATTTTCGGTCGGCGGTGGTGGCGGCGGCACGTCAGTTGATGTAGTCAAAGACCGACAAACGGCGACTGGTACCGGCAGCGTGTTAGGCGATGCCGAGGCCAAGAGCGAGTCCATTGCAAAGTCCATTGATTTGCTGAAGCGTAATAGTGATATCGAGTTGCCACTCACCCAGGGCATGTTAACCTCGTTGCGTAACATCGAAAACGGCATTGGTGGACTGGGTTCGTTATTAAGCCGCACGATCGGCGGTTCCTATCCTGCGGTTGCCGGACTGGGTAAAACCAACAATTATCCTATCCCCACGTTTATTGACCCGGTCGCGAAAATAGACCCCATTTCAAATTTCCTGATTTCTGGATTATTTGGCTCTGTCAAAAAGTCCCTTTTAGATTATGGTATCTTCGCCAAACAGCAAACGCTGGAGTCAATCCGTTTGAATGGTTTTGTGGCCCAGCAATACGTCGATATCGAGAAAAAATCTGAAGCGTTATTCGGGCTAATTTCCAGCACTAGCCGCTCCCGCCAGTTATCCCAAATCGACACACAAACTACAGACCAGTTCGGCAAAATTATTTTAAATTTATCCGATACTGTTGGCCAAGCCGCGCAAGCTTTAGGCACGAATTCAGCAGAATTTAAGGCGCGGATGAGAGGCTTTATTATCAACTTGGGATCAATCAGCCTAAAGGATTTAAAAGGCGAGGATTTACAAAAGCAACTCGAAGCTATCTTCGGCAAGGTTGGCGATGATATGGCGCGAGCCGGGTTTTCTGGGCTGACAGAGTTTCAAAAGGTGGGCGAGGGGTATTTTGAGACCTTGGTGCGTGTGGCAACTGGGGTTGATCAGGCCAGCAACTTGCTTGATAAATTTGGCCTGACTGCCATCAATTACACCAATATCCTGAATAAACAAGGCGACGTGGCGGCGGAAATTGTTCGCCAAACCATCGCAGGATCGGAAAAGGCGGGCAGCGGCATTCAGAAGATCATCGAAACGTTTGATGGATCCGCGCAAGATATGGTTGATTTTACTAAAAAGCTGCTTGATATCCGCAAACAACTGCTGGCAGTTAACCTGGGTAGTGTGGACGTAGGCGTGCCGCTGATTAAGGGCGGCGGCGGCACCGACAGTTTGGCCGGCAGCTTAAGCACCTATCAGGACAAGTTTTTCAGTGATGCGGAAAAGGTGACGGCGCAACTTCGCGCGATGTCTACCGCTTTTAGTGATCTGGGGATTTATTTGCCCGCCTCGCGCGATGGGTTCCGGGCGCTGGTTGAAGGTATTGATACCAGCACCGAAGCCGGACGTACATTGTTAGGGCATGTTCTGCAACTCGCGGATGGCTTCGATACGCTGACAACGTCATCGGACAGTTTATTAAGCCGGTTACGCGATAATGTTGTAACAGCCTACAACAATGAAGCGAGCCTGCTGCAAAAGCAGATCGACAATTACCGTGGCTTTGCCAATCAGCTGAAAAGTTTTAGTGATTCTTTGGTGACCGGCAATCTGTCCACCGCGTCACCCGAGCAAAAATACGCCACATCAAAAGCGGCGTTCGAGGGGATTAAAACCACATTGGCCACGGGCACCACGGCAGAAAAAGAAACGGCGTTGGGTAAACTGCAAACCGTCACGCAGCAATATCTGGATGCCTCGCGCGGTTATAACGCCAGCGGCGTTGCGTATGTCAAAGACTATACCGCCGCCCAAGCATTGCTGGCCGCGTCGATCCAGGGCAGTTCTGATAAGGCCGATATCGCCCAAACGCAATTAGATAGATTAACCGACCAAGTAACAGCGCTAGGTTTGATCAACCAGTCTGTGCAGTCGGTCAAGGACGCGGTTGATGCGCTGAAATTGGCAACCGTCAAAATGAACGAAGCCAGGGCGGCGGACGCTGAAATTGCCCGCCAAAATATCAATAAAGCGGCTTTTAACAAAATAGAAACGGCGAGAAAAACAGCGTATGAGGCCCCTATCAATAATTTAGCGGCGGGACGCGGGTCGTGGGCGCAAAAAACCGAATCCAGTTTGGGATGGAGCGCCGACACCAGCCGCGCGGCGTTTAGCGCTGAGGCTAATATCAAGGCATCCAGCGGCGATATCGTCGGCGGCGAGAAATACCAATCGAGCAGTGGCCATTCAGGCGAGGTCGTTGCTAACTTGAAGGAAAACGGCTTCCACCGTGTCCGTCAGCAGTTTGGCAACATTGGCCATTTGATTGAAAGCATTGTCGGCGGCACGTTGCCGGATGTTTACGTCAAATTATCCGCCGGGGCCGATCCAGATCCCGGCCAGGCGATGTACACGCTGGCAGGGAAATCGCAATCGGTTCGTGGGGATAATATTGATCCATTGGTCAGGTTATTTGCTAACGACGCTACGGATTATTTGGCTGACCAAATGGCGAATAAGGACTGGGCCGATCAAATCAAAAAAGTAGGATTTAGCAGTATCGGCAGCGGTATAAGCGAGTTGTCGGCGTTGATGTCGCATTTAAAAAACCCTTTCAAGGCGCAAGAATACAACGCGGCAAAGGACTATACGAAAATTGACGGCTCGCACCGGTCCGGCCTTGAGCGTGTGCCGTTTGACGGCTACGTTGCTGAGCTGCATAAAGATGAACGGGTTTTGACGGCCAATGAATCCGCCGCCTACAACCAGCAAACCATCAACAACCAAACAGTGGCCAATATAGGCGGGTCGGCGGCGTATAACCAGCAAACCACCAACACGGATTCTAAGATTGCTCACCTTATTAATAAGGTGAGCAACCCCGTCAATAACCAACAGACATCATCGGTGCAAATGGCGGGCGACATCAGCAGCCAAACGTCCAGCAATTTGGCGTTTACTAACTGGTATCAGTCGGTTGTTGACGGCTCGCACCGCGCAGGCCTTGAGAGCGTGCCGTTTGATGGCTATGTTGCCGAACTGCATAAAGGTGAGCGCGTCCTGACTGCGCCCGAATCCGCCGCCTATAACTCACAAACCATCAACAACCAAACGGTCGCTAATGCTGCCGAATCGGTAGGCAATACGTTGTTTACAACGTGGTACCAGTCACTGGTGGGTGGTGATACGTCAGTCAATGCGCCCAATTCAGCGGCTGTGCAACCAGGGGCTGATAGTGTCGAGCCACAGCGTATGGATATCGCCATTTCGCGCCCGGCCTGGCTAGATGAGCTGAAACTACCACAAGACCACAATCCAAAGAAAAGCGCCGCTTCCGGCACCGATAAAGAGGTCATCGAGCAGCTCAAAAAACAAAACGCCGAGCTGTCCAAACAGACGAAAGCAATGCAGCAAAATATCCAAATACTGCAAGCGGGATTTAACAAGTTGGTTGAGCAGGGAGCTAAACAAGTAGATAGTCTCGACGATATCCAAACGCGCACGCGCACCCGGGAGTTGGCGCGATGAAACCATTCTGGGTATTTACAGTAGCGGCATTAAACGCATCCGACGTGCCGACGACGTTATATTTTTCCAACGCCGAATACATTGATGCGAGCGCAAATTACTATCAGATTCGGCTGCTGCAACCGTCTCTGATCAACGTGTCGCCGAATGATGGCGGGGTGCTGTCCCTATTCGGTCAGTCCAGCATTGGCGAGGTTGAGCTTGCCAACATTGATGGCCAGCTGGATTTTTTGGCCGATTACGCGGTGGATGGCCGGGCGGCAACGTTATCGTTGGTTGATGGCGCGACCACGACCGACTATTTCAATGGCACGATCGGGCGGATGCAAGGGCGGGGTAATTCGCTATTTTTTGCGCTAAAGGATTTTACGGAGTCACTGGCCACCAATCACCCTTTGGGCGCGGCTTATGACGGTTCGAACGCGTTGCCGTTGGGGTTGGAGGGCACTGCCGATGATATTGAGGGCAAGATAAAACCACGGGTTTACGGCGATTGCCGCAACATTGCCCCCGTGCCGGTCAATACCTCAAAGTTGATTTACCAAGCGTCAAGTTTGGCGGACTGTATCATCACGGCGGTCTATGATGAGGGGGTCCGGTTGTCGAATTACCGGGTTAACGGGGCGCATAGCATCGGCGCCACGACCATCGCCGTAGATACCGGCACTGGCGATATCCCCACCGGTGCGCTGGTGATGTTTGACGGCCATCGCACGATCTACACGGTTGGCACGGGTTTGGCGGCGGGCGTTATCGTGCTGTCTGGCGGGTTAGATAACGCCCTGGTTGATAATGCCTGTGTCGAGGTTGTCAATTTTTACACGGCCAGCGGCACCGGTTCCACCGAGCTGCAAGGCTCGACGACAGCGGCGGTTTGGGGATCATATCAAGGCTATGTGCGCCTGGCGGCCAGCCCGGCTGGCGTGGTGACCTGTGATGCGATGTCGGTCACCAGCGGCGTGTTGGACCAGGCGGGCGACGTGACGCAGAAAATCGCTGCCGAGGTATCAATTACCGTAGATAGTGCCAGCGTTACGGGGTTTAATGCCGCTGGCGTAGTGGGTATTTATGTCGATTCGGACATTGCCACCGAGGCTTTGTTGGGAAAAGTAGCTAAAAGCGTGATTGGTTATTATTGGTTTGATGCGGCGGTGATGTATTTCAAATTGTTAAATGTCCCGGCCACCACGCCGGATTTAACGATTGAGGATTGGATGATTATCAGCATCACCCGCGAGGCGACGGGCATTGGCAGCAACGGTGTGCCCATCAATGGCTGCAAGATGCGTTGCGATCGCGTTGAGACCGTACAAACGACTATTGCCGGCAGCGTGTCGCTCTGGTGGCGTGAGCGCGTCAAAAATCAATACCGCGACGTTGAGAGCGTTGATACGGCGGCTAAAACGCGCTATTTATTGTCTCAAAAAATCGACATTGAAAGTTGTTTGCGCAACCGGGCCAATGCGTTGACGGCGGCGGCACGGCTTAAAGATTTGGGTAAGGTGCGTAGGGACGTCGTCACACTGCTATGCGACCGTAAGGTCGTGCCCGCCTTTACCATCGGGCAAACGGCCCTGGTTAAAAAATCGCGCTACGGCTATGACGCAGGCCGCAAGATGGTCATCATCGGCTATGAGCTGGATGCTAAAAAGGATACTTTTAATATAAGGGCGTACGGCTGATGGACATAACGTTAGCATGGCCTAATCGGGTTGAAGCGGCAACGTTGGGCAGTTCCGGCGCGACATGGGAAAGCACGTTGCCGCTGGTTAATTTGCAAACCCGCCAATATGCCCAGGTTGCCCGCACTACGACGGCGACCAGTTTCACGATTACCGCGTTGTTGCCCAAAATCCGTAAACTGGGGGCTATTGCCCTGGTCAACCACAATTTGTCAGTGACCGCGACGGTGCGTTTCAAAGCCTACGAGGGTGTCGATAACACGACCACGCTGTTGTGGGATAGTGGCGTTCTTGATGCCTGGCCCGTCAACCATGACCAATCGTCATTAGTGTTTGATGATGTTGATTTTTGGGAGGGCACAATCAGTAATGACGAGCGTGAATTTTACACTAAGCTAGTGACGTACTTCGCCACTGCTATTGATGGCGGGCGGTTTGTTGAGGTGATTATTGCCGATCCTGACAACACGGACGGCTTTGTGCAAATTGGCCGTCTTTTTATCAGCAGCTGGTGGCAGCCTGAAATCCAACCAGAATATGGTGATGTGTCGCATAACATCGTCGACCCGTCTGAGTTTCAAGAGGTTCCTGAGTCGGGAACCCGTTATTACCGCAAGCTGGCCAAACGCCGGACGGTGTCGATCAACTGGAAACACCTGGATGAAACGGAAGCCTGGGCGGGATTAAACGATGCCAAACAATTCGAGGGGACAACGGGCGAAATGCTTTACGCGTTCACAAAGGCGCGGGGTGACGCCAACTATTACGCGGCCACCTTTATGGCGCAATTTGAGTCGCTCGACCCCATTACCCACCCCTACACCCTACATTTTGAGGGTAGCGCTAATTTACGGGAGATTTTATGACTGAAACAGTCAATTTTTCAACGGATGTGGGCGGTGATGGCACAATTATCACCAATGACCGCGACGCCACTACAGGCATTAAAGGCGGGGGCCATGTCGCCCGGTTTGTGAAGTGTTTGTCGCAGATGGTGGCCGTGGCCACATTTGTCAAAACCAAAGCCGTCGAGGTGGCGGACAATGCCGGGGCCGCGCTGATTTACAAAAATGCGGCGGCGGCATCGGCGGCGATTTTGTCGGGATTCGTCACGGATTTATCGACTAAAGCGGATTTGGCATCGCCGCATTTGACGGGTGTCCCCACTGCGCCCACCCCCGCCGTCAACACCAATACCACGCAACTGGCGACGGCTGAGTTTGTGCAGGTGCAGATCGCGGCATCTGGCACCGTGGGGCCAACGGGTGCGATCGGCCCCACCGGAGCCGCGGGCCCCACCGGGGCGGAGGGTGCCACCGGAGCGGCGGGTGCTACCGGAGCGGCAGGAGCTACCGGGGCAACAGGCCCCACTAACGAGCTGAATGCAATTAATGAATCCACAGCCAGTTATACCGTCACGGCGGCAGATTTAGATACAGTCGCTAATGGCAACCCTATCCGCAAAATGAATGTGGCATCGGCCAATAATTTAATCATCCCGGCAGATGCGACACTGACGGCACAGGTGGGCAGCCGAATAACAGCCTATCAGGCGGGC
>Ga0172380_10005413_pt1 | contig 15520 bp, 8 predicted proteins | sample Leawe162metaG_FD_119747 | JGI IMG/M metagenome (GOLD analysis project Ga0172380, IMG submission 119747) | Leachate microbial communities from a municipal landfill in Southern Ontario, Canada - Leachate well 162 metaG | ecosystem: Engineered > Solid waste > Landfill > Unclassified | place...
AGAAGTGCTCGCGGGAACACCCCTCTTCCGCCACCAATTCTTTGAGTGACCATGGATAAAGCGGATTGGCCCGCAATCGTGTCAGCGCCTGATCGACCGGCGTACGAGATGCGCTGCGGTACCGATCAAGCACCCTGATCAGCCTCATCACAAAGTGATGCACCGCAATGGCAATACTGATGACATCCTGTTCGCCGGAAAAACTGCCGTTTTTAATTACTTCCCTCATCAAATGAAGAAGATCTCCGGATGAATCTGTGATGACAGAACCGAACTGTGTGCGAATTTGATTCCAGTGCTCCTGCATGCCGGCCCCCGCAAACGACACCCAAAGGCATTTATAATTTTTGTCGTCAGGATAAACGCCGTATTCACTTCCGTCTGCATGGTCATAAATGCATGCCTGCCCCGAATGTACAAAAGTTTCCCGCCCCTCCTGCACATAACGCAAAGTGCCCTGCAATGTATACTGAATGTTCACGTTTTCGGGCCGTTCCCGGTTCCGGTTAACCCGCCAATACGTCCGCCCGGCGGGGTGAAATTCCTCGCCAAAGCTTTTAAGAATCCATAAAGGGTCTGATGTTGTCATGTCACAAAAAGTACAGTCTGTGCGGCATTATGTCCACTAGCAACAGCCCCGCAAACGAAGTAGGGTCACGAAAATTAATAAGGAGCTTTCATGCACAACATTGTAATTATCGGAGCCGGAAGCCTGGAATTCTCGAGCCGCCTGACCGCGGACATTCTTTCGTATGAAAACACGCGTGATGTCCACTTTTCGCTGGTGGACATTGATGAGAAACGGCTGGCCTACGCAGGCAGGATTATTGAGCGGATTTTCCGCGATGGAGATTACAGTAAGGCCTCCTACAGCCTGCACGCCGACCGCCGGAACGCTCTGCAAAACGCTGATGCCGTGATCATCTCCATTCTGGTCGGCGGGTATGAGGCGATTGTGACGGAAATCGATATTCCTATGGCATACGGCGTCGACCAGTGCATCGGCGACACACTGACCCCCGGCGGCATCATGCGCTGCCTGCGCACCCTGCCCGCTCTCGTGGCGATCGGGCGCGATATCATGGAAATCTGCCCGAACGCCGAAGTGCTGAATTACACCAACCCGATGTCCATGCTGACATGGGGAATGTTCAAAGCCGTACCGGGAATCCGGATGGTCGGCCTCTGCCACAGTGTTCAGCACACGTTGAAGAAGTGGGCTGACCGCCTGAAAATTCCGGTGCAGGATATCCGTTTCGACTGTGCAGGACTTAACCATCAGGCCTGGTACACCACCCTGGAGGCCGACGGAAAAGATCTTCTGCCGCGTATCCGTGAACTCTGCGTCCGGCAGGACATCTGGAACAGCGATACGGTGCGAATGGAATATCTGAAACACTTCGGCTTTCCCGTCACGGAAAGCTCCGGGCATTGCAGCGAATACTCGCCCTGGTTCCGCAAACGCCCGGAACTTGTTGAACGGTATTGTGACACGCGGGAAAACATCTGGAACGGAAGCCATGCGTTCATCAAAGAGCTGTACAGCCGTCCGGACTGGGAGGCGAAAATGGAGAAGTTGGCGAACAGAGAAACCCCATTCTCGCTGGAGCGCTCCGCAGAATACGGCTCCCGGATCATCAGCGCTCTGGCCGGAGGCGAAGAGGTCGTCATTTACGGAAACGTGATGAATGAGAGCCTGGTCGACAATCTGCCGCAGGCCGCCTGCGTGGAAGTCGCCTGTGCGGTTGACCGGAACGGGATTCACCCCCGACACTACGGATCGCTCCCTCTGCATCTGGCGGCAATCAACCGGACACAAATTAGTGTTCAGGAACTGGCGGTAAACGCCGCGCTGAACGCGGATCCGGAACAGGTTTTCCAGGCGATGTGCATGGATCCGCTGACCGGAGCCGTCTTGAGTCTGGATGAAATCCGCAATATGACCCGCGAACTGATGCAGGCGCATGCAGAATGGATTCCTCAGTTCGCTGGACGTCTGCCGAAAGAAAAAGCAGAACTCCGCTTTAAGGCAAGCACCGAAATTCCGGCGAAATAATCAGCCCTGTCCGGCGTTGGGAAAGTCAAATTCAGTTTCAAAAAGCTCTTTGAATTTTTCCGCAGCTTCCGCTTCGTCGGAGCCTTCCGCCTGAAGGGTGATTTGCGTGCCCTGTTCAAGGCCGAGCATCATGAGTTCCAACGCGGATCCAAGATGACAATGCCCCGCCGGAGCAACGACGGTAATCGTGCTTTTAAAATTCGCGACGGTCTGCGTAATAACGGCGGTCGGCCGGCAATGAATGCCCGCTTCGTTTTTTATAACTGCCTTTACTTCGACCATAAGAGGCGCGAATCATGCCTTCCGGCTCTGTTTTTTCAACCCTTATCTTAAAAACATTTCCCGCTCGTCTTACGCGGACAGACCTCTTTGCCGCAATGATAACAGATTTCGTTGTCCAGCGTTTCGCCGTGGAAAAAGGCATCCAGATTACCAAGTGTCGTTTCAGCAATGTTGGTAAGCGCCTCTTTGGTGAAGAACGCCTGATGGGCAGTAACCAGCACGTTCGGAAAGGTGAACAAACGCGCCAGCACATCGTCGGTCAGCACTTCGCCGGAACGGTCTTCGAAGAAATATTCATCCTCTTCCTCATAGACGTCCAGCCCGGCAAAACCGATCTTGCCGCTCTTAAGCGCGTCAATCAGATCCTGAGTCTGAATCAACGCACCGCGACTTGTGTTGATGAGCATGACCCCGTCTTTCATCTGAGCGAGACGGGCGGCATTGATCATATGTTCAGTTTCCGGTGTCAGCGGACAGTGCAGGCTGATGATATCCGACTGCCGGTATAACTCTTCCTCAGTAACATATTTAACTCCGGCTTCGGCGGCCCAGTCCGCGTTCGGAAAGCGGTCGTATGCCAGCACACGCATGCCGAATCCTTTGAGGATTTCGGCGAGAATCTGCCCGATGCGCCCTGTGCCGATAATGCCGGCGGTTCTACCATGCAGGTCGAAGCCGAGCAGCCCGGCGAGCGCGAAGTTGCTGTCGCGGGTGCGGTTATAGGCTTTGTGCGTCTTCCGGTTCAGCGTCAGAATCAGCGCGACAGCATGCTCCGCAACTGCATATGGAGAATAGGCCGGAACGCGCGCAACATGAATCCGTCCGAAAACCGACTTAAGGTCGATGTTATTGTACCCGGCGCAACGCAGCGCAATCATGCGAATACCTTTATTGAACAGAATATCCGTAACCGGCCCGGAAAGGTCGTCGTTGACAAAGGCGCAGACCGCATCATAACCCGCCGCCAGCGGAGCAGTATCCGCCGAAAGCCGGTTATTGATGTATTTGATCTCATATCCGCGCTCTTCATTGGCGAGATCGAAAAACTCGCGGTCATACGGTTTGGCATCGAAAAAGATAACTTTTTTCATGGCATCACTTTCTGTGTTCAGGAGGCCAAGGTACCGTTTTTCCAAACATTGGAAAATTTCTTTCCTGTCTAATTAAGCCCCGCCTGTGCGCTTGCCCGTCAAAGCAGTTCGTGCTTAACTGGGCGCCCGATTTTACAAGGAACCGACTATGAAATTTGCGCTAAGCTGGTTGAAAGAATTTGTGGATTTTGACGACACGATCGCGGGACTTTCCGACAAACTGACGTTTGCCGGGCTCGAAGTCGAACATATCGAAACGCTCGGCGGAACCTTCGAAGGCGTGGTCGTCGGCGAAGTGCTGGCGATTGAACCTCATCCGAATGCCGATAAACTGCGCCTCTGCACCGTCGAATACGGCGCTGCCGAAAAACTGCAGGTCGTTTGCGGCGCGCCGAACGTCACCGTGGGCGGAAAATATCCCTTCGCCACTGTCGGCACATCCCTGCCCTGCGGCATCACGCTCAAAAAAGCCAAAATCCGCGGCGTCGAATCACTCGGTATGCTCTGCGCCAAAGACGAACTCGGCCTCGGCGAAGACCACTCCGGCCTGCTCGTGCTCGAGACTTCGCTCCAGCCCGGCACTCCGCTGGCCGAAGTGCTCGGCCCGCCCGAAACCGTTTTTGAACTCGAAATCACCCCGAACCGCCCCGACTGCCTCAGCATCATCGGCATCGCCCGTGAAGTCGCCGCCATCTACGGACGGCCGCTCAAAATGCCGTCCATCGAACTGAAAGAAAGCGGCGCGGCGGTTGAAAAAAAAATTTCTGTCGAAGTGCAGGATTCCGCCAAGTGCCCACGCTACACCGCTCGCGTCCTCAAAAACGCCAAGATCGGCCCGTCGCCCGACTGGATGAAGCGCCGCCTCGAAGCCTGCGGCATCCGTTCGATCAACAACGTCGTGGACATCACCAACTATGTTTTGCTCGAAACCGGCCACCCGCTGCACGCCTTCGACGCCACGCTGATCAAGGACGGAAAAATCATCGTCCGCCACGCCGCTAAAGGCGAAAATTTTACCACGCTCGACGGCGTGGAGCGCCAGTTGACTGACGATATGCTCGTCATTGCCGATCCGGAAAAAGCGATCGCACTCGGCGGTGTCATGGGCGGTGCCAATACGGAAATCAAGGACGACACCTCAACCATTCTGCTCGAAGCCGCCACTTTTGAAAACTCGTGCATCCGCGCCACCGCCAAAACGCTCGGCCTTTACACCGACAGCTCCTACCGCTTCCAGCGCGGTGTCAACGCCGACAGCGTCGAATGGGCCAGCCGCCGCGCCGCCGCGCTGATGGCCGAACTGGCCGGCGCGGAAGTCTGCCAAGGCGTTATCGATATCTATCCCGCGCCGAAAGCCAAACGGCAAATCACCTTTCGCTGGCAGGCGGCCTGCGATCTGATCGGTATGGACGTGCCGATTGAAACAATGAAGAAAATTTTCCAAACATTGGAAATTTCGATTCTCTCCGCCGACGCCGAAAAAGCCGTTCTTGAAATCCCGACCTTCCGCGACGATCTGGAGCGTGAAGTCGACCTGATCGAAGAGGTCGCGCGTATGAACGGCGTCGATAAGATTCCCGAAAAACTGCCGGTCGCCCAGACTGTTGCCGGCGTCAGCGATGCCCGCGTCCGCGCAATCACCGCCTGCCGCAAAAACCTGGTCGGGCTCGGCGTGCGCGAAATCATGAACTACACGCTCGTCAGCCATCCGCTGCTCGACCTCTTCGGCAAAGACGATGCCGCCGCGCGCGAAGAACTGCCGCACCCGATCAGCGCCGAGCAGTCCGTTCTGCGCACGTCGCTGATTCCGCAAATGATCGAAAGCCTCGGCCGCAATAAATCGCGCCAGATTGACGAAGCGGTCTTTTTTGAAATCGGCCGAACATTCGCCAAAACCGTTCAGACCGAAAAGGTTTGTCTTGGACTGATGGGCCCGGCCGGGCGCGGCGCACTCGATAAGCAGCGCGCGATTTCTGAAGAAGAAGTTTTTCTCTGGCTCAAAGGTCTCGTTAGCAACCTGCTAGCCGCGCAGAAAGTTTCCAATGTGAGTTTCCAAGGCTTGCCTGCCCTGAGCGACGAAGGAGTCGAAGGGGAAAACTGCGGAGCCTTCGAAGCAGGCCGCGCCGTGAAAGTGCTTTCCGGCAAAAAAGAAATCGGCGTACTCGGGCTGATCAATTCCAAAGCCCGGAAAGAATGGCGCCTGAACGATCCGGTCGCCGCCGCCGAGCTGAATCTGGAACCGCTGATTTCCAATGTTTGGAAACGGAGTGCGGTGCAGGACATCCCGACCTATCCGGCGACCGAGCGCGACTTCGCGTTTATCGTTGATGAAGCCGTCTGCCACGAAGAAATTCTGGCCGCCGTACAGTCCGCCGCGCCTTCCGAACTCGAAAGCGTAAATCTGTTCGACGTATTCCGCGGCAAGGCGCTGGAAAAAGGCAAGAAGAGCATGGCCTACAGCTTCGTTTACCGCTCGCCGTCCGGCACGCTGACCGACGAAAAGGTCAACGGCTTCCACGAAGCCGTCGGCAAGAAAGTCTGCGCCGCCGTCTCCGCCGTTATCCGCGAAGGATGATGCGGGATTTTCCACCACAAACATCATCTGGCTGCTTGACCGCGCAACAGGGTGCGCGTAATATCTGAGTCGTGAGGAAGAGATAAAAGAAAACCTCACCTGCTCTTTCAAAATTTAAGCCCGCCCGGAAGGCAATAGGTTTCCGATCCGTTAACAAATAATTAAAGGGCGCTTAGGACGATGCGGATGAATTCCATCCCCATTCGAGGGCGCCCACCTTGTAAAAAGGGTTCGGAAATGAGCCTCCGGCAACGGGCGCTTTTAAAAGACTGTTTCGGTGAAAACCGGAGCGGTTTTTTTGTGTTCCGAACAGCGTCCTTGACTCTGAGAATATTTCAGGGGAAAATTAGGAGTACTAGTATAACTCGTATTTTTATCATGCAAATCAACAAAACATCACCAATTCCCCGGTTTCTACAGCTTGCTGACATTCTTGAAAAAACGATTGTTCAGATCTCTAAGCGTACCAATCGAACACTGCCTCCTATTGAAGTACTGTCCAAACAATATGAGGTCAGTAAAGCTACAGTCAACAAGGCGATCCAGATTTTGACGGAAAAAGGTCTGCTCTACAGCGAAGCGGGGCGAGGCACTTTCCTTCGCGCTGAATGCAATAAAAACATCGTCAAAAAAATTGTGCTGGTTGAAGACACTTCCTTTGAATGGGAACCGCTCGGAAGCTTTATGCGGGCATCCGAATCCGAGATTAAAAAACAGTGTAATATCAACGGGCTGGACTATGTGCGGCAAACTCTGGGGACAAAAGGTGCCTTGAAAAAGTATCTGGAGGCTGACAACTTCGAATCAACCGGCCACATCTTTACCGGATTGTCCGATGCTTCAGAGCCGCTACGATCCTTGCTGGATAAAAAACAGATCCCTTACGCAACGGTTCTCGCAACGGAAAAAGCGTCGCTGCCGGATCATGTGTATAAAATCCCTGTTGATGAGGTGAATGCCGTACGCCTGAGTCTCCGGCACCTCATCAAACTCGGACATACGCATATCGCATTTATCGGGCACCGCTCAGAAGCGGAGTTCTCTCCCTCCCGGATCCGTTATGAAATCGTTCAAAACACCTTGACCCGCTATGAGGTGCCTTTTACAGAAAAACTGTTTGTCGGTATCGGATCGAATCCTTCCAGCCGGATTCGCGGGTACAAAGCCGTCGAACACCTTTTAAAGCAAAAGATTCCATTCACGGCCATTGTCACGTCCTGCGATCTTCTCGCCACCGGAGCCATTCTTTGCCTGAAAGACCATGGGAAACGGATACCTGAAGACGTTTCCGTCGTCGGACTGGGAAACAACCTTTATAGCAGGCATTTCGTACCGCCCCTGACGACACTGGCAATCAATTACAGTGAACTCGGACACCGATCATTCTGCGCAATAACTCGTAATGAACATGCCTCAGTCATCAAATTTAAGTTGATTCCACGGGAGTCCTCGGCCTCTCCTCTGGCACCCCTCAAACGCACATGAAAATCGACAAAACATCCAATGTTCCAAGTTTTTTTCAAGTGGTTGAATTTATAGAAAAAAAATTCATCTGCAATCCGGCGTACACCGAAGCAGCACTGCCGTCGATCGAAGAAATGGCCGCCCTGTTCAAAGTCAGCAAGGTAACCGTCGAAGCCGCCATAAACTTCCTCAATGAGGCCGGGCTTTTGACCAGCAAGGTCGGTCGCGGAACTTTTATTATCCCCCCAAATTCCCGGAAGACGTCCAAGACACTGCAAAATCTGTATCTGGTCTCCATTGACCCCTCATTCAACCCCCAGAACAGCTTTTTTCACAAACGCCTGTCCGAGGAACTTTCCGCCATTACCAACAAACGAGGGCTGAATTTTGAGTACCGTTATATCCCGGAAACCCATCGGTATAAAAACTTTGTTGATCTCCAGCGACTGGTGAGAGCTCCCGGCAATGGATTTATATTTCTAGGAAGCAACCCGGACTATCAAAGCCTACCCGAATCTCTTGAACAGCAGCAGCGTCCCTACATCCATTTTGGGCAGCTGGAATCTTCTGACTGGCCCTGCCTGCGAACTCCCTTTTCCAAAGGAACCTTCGTCCATTCCATGAACCTTGCGATGCAGCACCTTTTTGATCTTGGACATCGAAACATCGTGCTGTTCGCATTTAAAGATACTTCAGATATTCCCCACACTCGAATCAATACCTATCGAACTTTCATGGGAAAGCATGTCCCTGACTGTCCGCCGGATATCCTTTTCAAGTCCGACTGGGAACCGGACATTCAGGCGGGGTGGAGACTTCTCACGGAGCGTCTGAGAAAAGACCGGAATTTTACCGCAATCGTCACGCTGAACGACCGGCTTGCAGCCGGTGCCATCATCGCGCTCAAAGATGCCAAAATCCGCGTGCCGGAAGACGTTTCCGTTCTTGGGCACGATGACGAACGCGGACTGGTTGATGACTTTGTTCCGACGATTTCATCCATTGGTGACGGGTTCGCAGCCATGGCAGACAATGCCGCCCGTCGGCTTATAGATGATCTGCCGCCCCGTCCTGTTGAAATGACACTCCATCAAAGAGAGTCCACGGGATACTGCCGCTCAGCTCTTAAAGCCGAGTAGAAATGATCTGCTCATCGTGTTCGGAATGTCAGTCGTCAGCCTGAAGCCACTTCTCGTCTCTCCGCCAGCTGCCGGCGCACCTCGGTCATTTTTTCTTTTGTCAACGGATACACCCGTACAAAATAAAACCCAATAAATGCCAGTGAAGCCGGCACAGCGGCAAGCATAAGTCGTAGCTTCAGGATCGTCTCCGGTGATTGCTGAGGTAGCTCCGTATTCACTCCAACGGCAACCGCCAGCAGCCCGGCACACACTCCGGCAACCGCACCGAGCGATTTATTCACAAAGGAGTTTACCGCACTGAAACTGCCCTCCCGTCGCTTGCCGGACTTCAGCTCATCGTAATCGCAGATGTCCGCCAGCCAGACAAACCCCACGGTCATAATACCGATAATGCCGGGTGCAGATATCAAGGTTGTAAGCGCAGCAAGAATTGGAATGTGTTGATTATATGCCCACCAGCTGGATATGGAACCGGCAATCACCATCCCCAGAGAAAGATAAACCGTTGGCTTCTCGCCAAGCTTCTTAATGACCTTTTCCACAAAGCAGGAAAAAATAACCGCGCCGATTCCCCAGCTCATTCCAACATATCCCCACAGGCCGGCCACAGCCTGCTTGTCGCCGTCGAATACATAATAAGTCGCCACAAACATATTAAAGCCGCCCACCAGGCCGAATCCCATAATACTCAAGGATACAATGGCAATCAGCATCAGAAAGGGCTTACATGAGAACACGTCCCGTATCGCACCTCCAAGAGGAACATAAGCCTGCTTCATCGCGGTCGGGTTTTCCCGGGAAGACAAAACCGAAATCACTGCAAAAACAGTACAGATCACCCCCATGATCAAACCGACGACGCGGGCGCCTTCAATCTCATTGCTGCCGAACAAAGGACAATAAAACAGTTTATAGGCCCAGGGAGTTGCAAGGGTCGCCACTCCCCAGACCACACTCCGAATACTCATCACACGCACACGCAGCTCATGGTTGGATGTAATTTCATTGCCCAAGGCATAATAAGGAACCAGATAGAGCGTCATCGCCACATAGAACAGGCTGGACAGCACGAGGAAGTAGAGAAAGATTCCCACATTTCCCCAGCCGACCGGAGGCGTCCAGATCAGCCAAAAAAAGAAGCCAGCCAAAAGCCCGCCGAGCATCATCCACGGACGACGACGTCCCCAGCGGCTTTTAGTATTGTCCGAAAGCCATCCCATACCAACATCCGTTATGGCATCAAGCAGCCGGGGAAATGCAATCGCGGCACCAATCCATGCAGGATTGATCCCCAGGTTAATGGTATAAAAGGGTAGTGCAATATTCGCGGCAGTAGTCACCATGATCACTTCCATGGCTTTCCCGAGATTATAGCCAATGATTCGGCGAAGGTTCAGCGACTTACCAAAAGCCTCCGTTTCAAGATTCGTATTTTCCATGGTCTCTTTTTCTTTCTGGTTTCCGTCCGATCAAAGTCCGTACAGGCGTCACGCTTAAATACAAACAACCTACTGGCTTTACTGAACCCGCTTTATTCATCTGACACGCGCAACCGAAGGTAAAGCGGTGTTTCATCCGGAATCGCCTTCATAAACAAATGCGCAGTGTTCGATCCCGTATCGGAGACCGGCAGCCAGCTACCCGTAATCAGGTTCGTCGAGTACTCCGCTCCGTAAACAATCCCCGTTACACCCGACGAGCCGGTGAACTGCAAGACCGCGTCGCTCCCGATCAGGTACGGCATGGGCAACAGTCCTCTACTGTCTATGAGGGGATTCAGATCGAAGGCGTATTCCATCAGGTTTTTAATTAGATCGCCGTCTGGATCTGACAAGTCGGAAGCATTCCCTGAATTCTGAATCGTGCCGAAGTGCTCTTCCCGCCAGCTCTCTTTCGAGCTTAATGAAACCGCTCGTAAAAACTGTGAAGCACCTAGAACGCCTTTGGTATAGCGCACCTCGTCAATCAGTAGCCCGAACGGATCGGGAATCGTTTTTCCATAGAAGAGGTTGGTCGGTGAAGAATTCAAAATCGATCCGGCATCCACTGCGCTCGGTTGATAATCCGTATAGGTGGTGAGCGTTTTTGTGAGATCGTCATAGACCATGGCGATATGATGCCATGAGTCGTCGTCATTGATCCCGTCGCCTTCGGTTTTGGGATTCGTGGTCGTGTAATCAGCGGGATTGCCGGTGGCACCGGCTGTATCCACATAGACATAGTCGCCGTATGCTTGTTTCACATCCGTTTCCGGATCATAGATCCGGGAAATCGCCTTGCCAAAATAAGTCGCCGAGGAGCCCATTTCCACCTGCACATCATAACTCCGCTCGTTACTGCTCACCACCGGAGACAGAATTGGTTCACTGTGCATTTTCTCAAAAAACTCCACCGTAAAGGATTTGTCCCCGTCATCGCCGAACCCGAGATCCGCAAAATCCGAAACCTGAATTCCTGCATTAGAAGCGGATGCGTTCATAGAAAAACGATTGAGACGGGTGGTACCCGAGAGCGGGTCGTAAATGGCTGGCCCTGGAACGTTCGTGGAATACACCGCACCATTCTCACCAGCTCCGTCGGCAATACCAGCACTGACGATATTTGTTGTCTTGACGATCACACTCCCTTCACCGGCATCCGATTCCTCATGCCGCCAGTAGCCGGCGACCGCAGATGGTGTCACGTCAAAGCTCACATTGGCTGCGGTTCCGGTGACTCCGCCGCTGACCGGAGTGAAGGTAAAGCTGTCTGCTCCGACATATTCGCCATCGGGCTGATAAGTGAAGGAGCCCGTGGAGACGTCGAACTCCAACAACTGGCCGTACAGCGGCGCGTTCGCCAACGCAAAGGTCACCGCGTCGCCCTCGGGATCCTCTCCGGTCACCGTGCCGCTCAGATTGTTATCGCCACTGAAGGTGTGTGCCTGGGAAAAAGCCACCGGCGGAAAATCAGCCGGCACCACGTGGAGCGTGCGGAACGCTGAGCTCTGATTGCCCACTGCGTCGATGGCCACGAGCGAGAGTGTGTATAACCCTGTGTTGGTTGGGGTAAACGTGTAACTCCAATCCGATCCGGCGGTGTCGATGCCCAGCAGGGTTGCACCATCGTAGAACTGCACTTCTACGATAGCATTTATATCATCAAACTCCCGCGGATCGAGGTCTATGACAACCGGAACCCCGTTGGTGGTTGCATAAGCAAACTGCGCAGGCGAGGTGATGCGCAGCGGTGATTGTAACGGTACAACCGTCCGTGGAGAAAGATCGGTGGAAGTCAGCGCCCGGTACATCCGGGCGCAGGTTCCGTTGGGAAGCCATGAGGCGTTGGTGAGCGAGCCTCCGTAATCTGTATACGGCTCGATGTCCGTGAACGAACTGGTAACGCTCGGTGTGTTGTTTGGTTCATGAAATTCCGGCCGCTCGCCTAACCAGCCGGAGTCGTCGGCCAGATCGATCAGCTCCGGAGAGCCCACACCGGACTCAAGCGAAGGCACCCGCGGACGGGGATAGCGCAGGTTCGCCACTTCAACAAACCATGTGAACGTGCCTTCCCACCCCTGATTGCCATAGGGCGTGTGGCCAATACCCCAGTCGACGGCAAAGGCCACCTGGGCTCCCTGACTGCGCCATGTTAGAAAACTGCTCTGCATCTGATAAGGTTTGGTTATATCGTTGGAATCTATCGAGCCGGCCACCATGAGCCCCGGCACTTTTTTCGTTGCTTCGGACAGCGCCGGATCAGAGGCATAGCCACGGTGAGCGACAAAGGCGATCACGCGCTCCGGCCAGTTCATAGCCAGATAGCAGGAATCAAATGCACCAGCGGAATTGCCGGTAATGCACAGCGGCGCATTGGAAATCTCGGCATGACCGGATACCGCCGCCGCCGCATCCAGCACCGCCTGCACCGCCGGCTGGATATACACGGGATTGTCCGACCACAGGTTCATGTTCCCTTCATTTTCATACCCAATCAGTGCAAAGCCAAGGGTGCGCGCTGCCTCCTGCGCTGCCAGATCATACACCATGTAACGATAATCTGTTCCGGTGCCGGGACCAAAAAAGATAACGCCGCGAATCACCGATTCGGTTGAAGGCACCCAGAGCGTATAGTCTTTGGTTACGCTCGTACCGCTTGGATAGCTGTAACGATAGGTCGCCTGAAAGTTCATGCCGGGCTCGCTCAACAAAGCCGAGGTGTCAGTTTCCACCTTCACGTTGTCCCAGACACTGGTCGAAACCGCACCGGCTTCTGAGATTTTCCGATAAGTCTCAAGCACCAGCGCGGAATCGCCGTTAGCGCCCCACTGTGCACGAGAAACACCATGTTCGCCGGTATAACGGAGGATGCCGCTGCCTTTACCTGCATTAAATGCCCTAAGGCGATAGCGGCTGGCGTTAAGCGTCAGATCAAAATGATCGATCCAGTAGGCGCTGCCGCATGTCACAGGAACGCGTCCGATAACATCGGTTGCATTATCCGGATCGACAGAAGGTGCATCTATCTTGCGATTCAGGGCGAATGTATTCAGGGCAACATCTCGGCTGGAGAGCCCAACCATCAGCATGTCCGGAGCAGCAATACCGTTGGTGGCCACTGATGTGATCAGAAACTGGCCCCGATTCACTGCGAACGTAGAAGAGCTTCCACTGACATCCAGATCGGCACTGAATTTGAGCTGCCGGTCAAAAAAGTTGAGATTGGTGCTCAGCGGACTGAACACGCTCGCCCGGATGTATCCGGTAGAGTCGGAGCTTGCTGTTTGCACCAGTGTACCGTTCTCACTGACGGTGCTGGTTTCCGGCAGTATGGGTGTCCAGAATCCCGATGTGTTGTCACTGTCGGAAGGCACACCGTTTTCAAATGTATCGGTAAATACCGTTGTTTGTGCCGAAGCAGCGCTCAGCAGACCGGCGGCGACAAGGGATACCCATATTGATTTTCCTGTACGCATCTCTCATCCTCCTTTCGGATCGGTTAATCATTCATTGCTGTTGTTCATTCGACTCAGGAATGAACTGCCGCCAGCGGTCCAGATTCATTTTGTTGGCCGTCTTCATTTCAGAAAACCATTCCGCGTAAATGCCCCACCGACCTTTCAGCCCCAAAATTCACTGTTCTGTCCGGCAAAAAACAACTCCTCATGAACAGGACGATCGGTCGCCGCATCATTCCCGTCCGGAGACACAAACAGCTCTGCGCCCTGCGTCGCAATGGCTGTTGCCGTTACAAGAAGAATCGAAAGTTTCTTTTGCATCTGTTTTTTTCTCTTTTTTCACTTCCGCGATAATAACATGAACCTGTCCGTCCTCAAAAAGAGGCAGGAATTCATCAGTATAATGTTTCCCATCAATGGTCAGGCTGACCACTCCGGTCGGAAGCCCGTCCGGATTCAGAATGTTAATGTCATAAACACTGCCCCGGAACGCTCTCCGGACATTCACCTTTTCCCAGCACGACGGCAGGCACGGCCGCACAACCAGCCCGGAATACGTTGCCTGAATCCCGCAGATAAATTCCACTGCCGCCCGGAAAACCCATCCGGCCGTTCCCGTAATCCACGGAATGGTGGAGACGCCGGCCCTTGTTTCGCATTCCGGACCGATAAACATATTGGTAATGGCGTACGGCTCCATGCCCGATTTCGCCGACGGATTGTCCGGATTGGAACCCAGCATTTTCTTCAGCGTCTCATAAGCTAAGTCGCCGCGACCGAGCTTGCAGTCCGCTGCAATCTTGAAAGCCACGCCATGGTTATAAACCGATCCGTTTTCAAAACAGCCCGGACGAAGGTAGCTCAATCGTCCGATATGATCATCCGGCTTACTGAACGATGGCTTGCATTGCACATAGCCGAACGGGCTGTTCAGTTCCCGCTCCACCAGATCCATCACGGCAGCCGCATCCTCTCCATCGACAATTCCGGCAAGTACCGCCCAGCATTGCGGATTCAAAAACAGGTTAGCCTGCTCCGACTCATAGGAACCGACCGGCTCATCCCAGTCCGTAATGCCATAAATAAAGTGATCTTCATTCCAGCCGTTTTCCAGAATTCTCGACTTCAGGACGTCGGCTTTTTTCCGAAATTCATTCGCCAGCTCTGGCTGCTCCAGCCAGTCCAGCAACTCAGCAAACTCAACTGCAGAGGCAACCGCTGCCTCCGACAGCCAAACGCTTTCGCCTTTATTCTGCAACCCGGCATTATTAATCGAATCGTTCCAGTCTCCGCCGCCCCAGAGGCAGAGTCCCCGGGCTCCCGTTTCGCTGAACAGAAAATCCAGCCCTTGGATTATATGATCCAGAACCGTTCCGGCTTGCGCAGATTTGTAATACGGAATTCCCAGATTGAGAAATTCCAAGTCGCCGGTTTCTTTGATGTATCCGCTCACAGCAGAAACAATCCAGGCAGAACCGTCGCGGTACGGATGATGATCAACAGGAGCCCATTGACGCAACGTATTGCCATTCTCATATTGGTGCTGCAAACACTCCTTGATCTTTTCTGCCGCTGCCTGCGTATCAAACGACACAACCGCTGTCACATCCTGCATGATGTCGCGGAAGCCTTTGGCATAAACCCGCCCCCAGCTCTTGCCGAGATCAATCTGGCGTTTCAGCCAGATATTAATCAGCGAGTTCAGCTCCGGATCCGGGGAGTCAAACTGCACTTTGGAGATGAGTTCTTCATACTGGGTTCGTAACAGCTCGCGCTGCGCATCGAAATATTCAGCCGTACAGCAGCTCTTTTGCAGCTCAGCTGCGGCCTCCGCCGACGAACTGACACCGAAAATAAACCGAAATGTGCGGGACTCGCCGGGCACCAAGGATATCGGATACTGCAACGCCGCCGCCATTTCAATATCGAAATCGGTATCGGCGGAGCTCAGGCTCTCTTTGTAAAGAGCGGCCG
>Ga0172380_10005414_pt1 | contig 15518 bp, 15 predicted proteins | sample Leawe162metaG_FD_119747 | JGI IMG/M metagenome (GOLD analysis project Ga0172380, IMG submission 119747) | Leachate microbial communities from a municipal landfill in Southern Ontario, Canada - Leachate well 162 metaG | ecosystem: Engineered > Solid waste > Landfill > Unclassified | place...
AAAATCAATAAATTTATATATGGAACAAGATATTGAAAAATTAAAACAAAATCCTAAAACTCGTTTTTTTGCCGAGGAGCTTGTTCGTTTAAATAAACAAGAAAAAGAAGCTGAAGAGTTGGGGGCTAGTGATCCTGAGATGAAAGAAATGGCCGAGGAGGATTTGAAAAATATTAAAGACCAAAAAGCCGCTATCGAATCTCAAATCAAAGAAATTTTAACTGTGGAAAAAGCTGAAGATGATTTTCCTAATGAAGTGGTTCTGGAATTGCGAGCCGGAGCTGGGGGAGATGAGGCTTCTATTTTTGCTACTCAATTAGCCAATATGTATATTGTTTATGCTGAAAAACGCGGTTGGCAAGTTTCTAGAATTGATGAATCAACTAATGAGACAGGTGGCTATAAATTTGCTTCTTTTGAAATTCACGGTCGCGATGTTTATAAAGTTTTACGATTTGAAACAGGTATTCACCGAGTGCAACGCGTGCCGGTGACTGAAAAAATGGGTCGAGTTCATACCTCGACTGCTTCAGTGGCGATTTTGCCTTTGCGAAAAAATACCAAAGTAGAAATTAAACCAGATGAAATTGAAATTGAATTTTCTCGTTCTGGTGGAGCTGGGGGTCAAAACGTGAACAAGGTGGAAACCGCAGTGCGATTGATTCACAAACCTACTGGTATTGATGTGCGAAGTACTTCAGAGCGAAGTCAGGGTAAAAACCGTGAAAAAGCTATGGCCATTTTGATTTCTAAAATTGACCAGTTGCGTCGTGAACAAGAAGAAGCTAAATATTCAGCTAATCGTAAAACTCAAGTGGGAACAGGGGATCGCTCAGAAAAAATCCGAACTTATAACTTTCCCCAAAATAGAATTACCGACCACCGTATTGGTGAATCTTGGCACAATATCGAAGAGGTTTTAGCTGGCTACCCAGACGATATTTTTGAGGCCTTGGCTGCTTATTCTGACAAAATGGAGAAAGAGGTCGAAGGCGCCAGAGGCGTAGGAAGTACTGAAACTCTTGCCTAATTTAATACTTTTTGCTAGACTGACCTCCACATGAATTCAATTAAAACACAATCAAGTAGCCCACTTGTAGGCCAGATGTTCGAAGCTGGTGCTCATTTTGGTTATGATAAATCTCGCCGACACCCATCAGTGTCAAAATTTATTTTCGGACGAAAAGACAACTTTGAAATTTTCGACCTAGAAAAATCAGCAGAAAAATTACAAATTGCCAAAGACTTCGCTAAAAAAGTTGGAACAGAAGGACGACAAATTCTATTTGTGGGTGGTAAAAAAGAAGCACAAAACACCATCAAATTAGGCGCTGAAAAAATTGATATGCCTTTCGTAGATGGACGATGGATCGGAGGAACTCTTACAAACTTTGAAGAAATTCGAAAAAGAGTAAAGAGATACCTTGATCTAACTTCTCAAAAAGAAAAAGGTCTACTTGCTAAATACACTAAAAAAGAACGATTAATGATTGATCGTGAATTAGAAAAATTAGACAGACGATTTTCTGGAGTTTCAAACATGGAAGTAAAACCAGCTGCTTTATTTATCATTGATGCTAACAAAGAATACATTGCTCGAGATGAAGCTATCCAAACTCATATCCCAGTGATTAGTCTTTCAGGTAGCGATAACGACTTTACTAAAATCAATTATGCAATTCCTGCTAACGACTCACTTTCTCGATCAATCAAATTTTTTGTCGATCAAATCGTGACTTCATACGAAGAAGGTCTAAAAGAAAGAAAAACAGCTGCAGTAAAATAATACAGCTTTAAAATATTTCGTTGTTTAATTAAAAAAGGTTTCAGATTTAAGTTGAAAAGGTTTTGCAAAATTATTTAGTGTGTTAACATATTATCTATTATGGCTATTACAACAGAACAAATTAAAGAATTACGAGATTTAACAGGTGTTTCCGTTATGCAATGTAAAAAGGCTTTAGAAGAAGCTGAAGGGGATTTTGAAAAAGCTCAAATTATTTTAAGAAAACAAAGTGCCAAAGCAGCTGATAAAAAGTCAGACCGAACTCTTGGAGCAGGGGTTGTGGCCTCTTATATTCACTCAGGTGGCAATGTTGGAGCTATGGTTGAACTTCTATGTGAAACTGACTTCGTGGCCAAAAACGAAGATTTTAAGGCTCTGGCCTATGAGGTAGCCATGCAAGTAGCTGCGACTGCTCCTGAATTCGTAGATGCTTCTCAAATTGATGAAGGGGTTAAGGCCAAGGCTACAGAAATATTTGCTGGAGAAGCTGAGGGTAAACCAGAAGAAATTAAGTCTAAAATTATTGAAGGTAAACTTCAAGCCTATTTTGCTGAGAAAACTTTAGTAAATCAAATTTATATTAAGGATGGTGAAAAAACCGTCGAAGGCTTACTTCAAGAGGCTACTCAAAAATTTGGAGAGAAAATTCAAATTGGTCGAATCTCAAGATTCTCTGTTCTGGGTTAATCTTTTACCATGAATACATCTGTTATAATTCTATTACTGGCCCTTTTTGCGGCCGTTTCTGTATTTGGGATTAGGATGTATGAATTTCATACTGGTAAACTTTTATTATCCAGAGAAAGAAGAGTTAAAATCGAAACAAAAGTGACTGGCTTCTATCAGAAAATTGTTAATTGGATGGTGATTTTTTCTCACCAAACTAAAATATTTTTTAAGGAATTGCCAACCGTTGTTGTACATACTCTGCATTTTTATTGGCGAAAGTTTTCTAAAAAAGTAGATCAATTTTTCTTGCGAATTCGTCATAAAAAATAGGAGATTAATTACCATAATCCGCTTGATATTTTTGGTAAATTTTGGTTTAATGAGCGTCAGTACTTTCGATTTAAATAATGCCGCCTTAGCTCAGTTGGTAGAGCAATAGTTTTGTAAACTATAGGTCCTCGGTTCAAGCCCGAGAGGCGGCTCCAAATGGATTATATTAAAAGCCCTTATTTTCACATCTCCCATGCTCGGGATTTAAAAGGTTGGGATAGATTTATTTTTAGAATTTTTGAAATGATTCCAGGACTTTTGACTTGGGGGACTTTTGCTTTGATTATTCTACTTTCTGTTTTTAAACCTATGTGGGCAGCCTTATTCATTATTGCTTTTGATTTTTATTGGTTGTTGAAAACCGTTCATCTTAGTTTTCATCACTATTACAATTGGCGTCGCATGAAGCACAATATCAAAACTGATTGGCAGAAGATGATTGAGAATTTAAAATACGAACACTTGTATCATTTGGTTATTTTGCCTTTCTACAAAGAAGATGAATTTGTTATCGAACAAACTATTAAATCTTTGGTTAGTGCTAAATATAAAACTTCAAAAATGTTAATTGTTTTGGCGGCGGAAGAACGGGCCGGGGAAGATGCGGTCAGGGTTTCTCATCGCTTAACTGAAAAATATAAACATCATTTCGGCGACATGATTACCACCGTTCATCCTGCCGGTTTACCAAATGAAATTGTTGGTAAGGGCCCCAACATTACTTATTCTGCGGAACAAGCGCGTCTTGAAATTCTAGACAAGAAAAAAATTCCTTATGAAGATGTGATTGTTTCAGCTTTTGATATCGATACAGTTATTTGGTCAGGTTATTTTGCGTGTTTGACTTGGCATTTTCTAACAGTACCAAACCCTTATAAAGTTTCATTCCAACCAGTGCCTTTGTATAACAATAATATTTGGGAAGCTCCTGCCTTGTCTCGAGTGGCAGCTATGACCAGTACTTTTTGGCAAATGATTCAACAAGAGCGCGTGGAAAAATTGGTCACGTTTTCTTCGCACTCTCTGTCGTTCAAGTCTCTTTATGAAGTTGGTTATTGGCAAAAAAATATGATTTCAGATGACTCTCGAATTTTCTGGAATTTATATTTAGCGAATGATGGTGATTATGGAGTAGTACCTCTTTCATATCCAGTTTCTATGGACGCCAACTTGGCTCCTAGCCTTTTCAAAACTTTTAAAAATATTTATAAGCAGCATTTGCGTTGGATGTGGGGAGTGGAAAATATTCCATACATCATGTTTAATTTTATGAAGAATAAGAAAATTCCTCTAAAGAAAAAAATTCAACAGACAGCTACTCAATTAGAAGGTTTTTGGTCTCTGGCTACTAATCCAATTATGATTTTAGTTTTAGGTTGGCTACCAATTATTTGGGGAGGTTCGGCTTTTCGTGATACAGTTTTATCATATAATTTGCCTAATATTACGCGAGATTTAATGACCATAACCACTACTGGTTTAATTTTATCTGCAGTCATTGCAGCCTCAATGTTGCCCCCAATGCCCAAAGAATATAAACAAAGAAAACGAAGATGGACTATTATGATTTTGCAATGGATCTTTGTTCCGTTTACAATTATCATATTCGGTTCATTACCAGGAATCGATGCTCAAACTAGATTAATGTTTGGTAAATATATTGGAGCTTTCTGGAATACCCCTAAATATAGAAAAAATAATTAATATGAGACCATTACCAAATAGAACACGAATCGCTAGCATGATTTTACTGATAATTTTGTTTTTACTTATCACTCCAATTCTAATTGCTTATTCTTTGGGTTATCGAATTTTAGATATTAACGATGTTTTTATTCTTGAAAAAACTGGCGGCATCTATGTTCATTCAAATGTTTCCGATACCACCGTTTATTTAGATGGAAAATTCAATAAGACCAATGGAAATTTTTTTAGAAATACTTTAATTCAAAATTTAAAACCAGAAATAGATCACGTGGTGGAAGTTAAGAGAGAGGGGTATCAAACTTGGTCTAAAACTTTACCGGTTTATTCTAGTTTAGTGACTGAAAGTCGGGTTCTAATGATTCCTAAAGAGGTACCCCAAAGAGAAATTTTTCCTTTTGTAGATGTTAGTGGAGAAGGAACTACTACCCCTTCAGCCAAGGCCAAGATTTTTAAAGGTAAACCAGTACCAACGGATGAAGAGTATAAAAATCTTATGACTTTATTTGAGGGTAAAGATATCTATGCCACCTCTACTCAAACAAAAATTATTAAAAGTTTAAATACTACGAGCGCTAGCAGCACCAGCACTTCAACCAAAGAATTGCCAGAAAATTTTGTAAAGTTAGGCATAAAGGATCCTCAAATTTTGAAAAATTTAATTCAAAATGCTCAGGAAATTTCTTGGCTTGATAATGGAAATATTATTTTGAATTGGGTTGGTAATGAATCTGAGATTCCATATTACTATTGTTTAGCTGCAGGAAATTGTCACGAAAAAATTACTTTGGATTGGAATGACGAAATTAAAAAATTCGACTTTTTACCTGGACGCAATGATGTTTTTCTTGTTTTGGTAAGCACTGGACTTTATGCGGTAGAAGTTGACGATCGATCAGAAAGAAATATCCAAACTGTCTATACTAAAAATATTGACGACTTTTTAATTGGCCCGAATAACAAAATTTTTGTGCGGGATGGCGACAGGTTTTTTGAATTAACCATCTAATTGGAGTTTTGACATTTTTAGGATAAAATTCAAACAATGGCTTTAGAAAAAGAAGTAAAAGGGCACTTACACCCAATAAATCAAATCGTAGATCAAATCGTCTCTATTCTAGTAGAGATGGATTTTCAGGTAGTAGGTGGCCCAGAAATTGATAATGAGCATTATAATTTCGATGCTTTAAATGTTCCAAAGGACCACCCAGCTCGCGATATGCAAGACACTTTTTGGTTAGAGAAAAATACTGAAACAAATAAATTGGAACATTTGTTGCGTACTCAAACTTCGAATATTCAAATTCATTTTATGGAAGGCAAGCAACCTCCGTTTAAAATTGTCGCCCCAGGAAAAGTTTATCGCTACGAAGCGACCGACAAAACTCATGAAGTGCAATTCCATCAGGTAGAAGGTTTGGTAGTGGGGGAAAATATTACTTTGGCGAATTTAAAATTTACTTTAAATTTATTTTTGAAAAAGCTTTATGGAGAGGATATTGAAATTCGTTTGCGCCCTAGTTTTTTTCCATTCGTGGAACCTGGGATTGAGGTCGACATTAAAAGACCTGGAGGTAAATGGTTGGAGGTTTTGGGTGCTGGTATGGTTAATCCAAATGTTTTAAATAACGTAGGTATTAATCCCAAAAAATATAGTGGCTTTGCTTTTGGTTTGGGATTGGATCGAATGGCCATGGTGAAATATGGTATCGACGATATTCGGTATTTATATAACGGAGATTTGCGATTCGTTAATCAATTTTAATATATGAAAGTTTCACTTAATTGGCTAAAAGAATATTTTAAAGAAGAAGATTTTAATCAAATCGGTTTAAAGGATCGAGTCGATTTTATTGCCAGAGAGTTAACTGATAAATCTTTTGAAGTGGAAGATGTTGAGGAAAAAGCGGGCGATTTTATTTTAAATGTTGATATTTTACCTAACCGAGCGCATGATTGTTTAAGTCACTGTGGCATTGCTAAGGAAATTTCAGCCGCTACTGGTTTGAAATTTATTGATAAAAAATATGAGGGAAATATGGCAGTTGAATCTGGTAAATTTTCTTTGGAGGTAAATAGTGATATTTGTCCAAGATATTTAGGTTGTGAAATTGAAAATATTGTTATTGGTGATTCTCATCCAGACTTAAAAAATAAAATTGAATCCATTGGTGAAAGATCAATTAATAACATTGTTGATATTACTAATATTGTGATGTTTGAAACTGGTCAGCCGATGCACGCTTTTGATATTGATAAACTGACTGGCAGTAAAATTATTGTACGCATCGCTAATGATGGTGAACATATTACGACTTTAGATAATAAGGAGATTGATTTAGATTCTGGGGTAGCGGTCATCGCTGATGAAAAAGATGTGTTGGTGATTGCTGGAATTAAGGGTGGCAAAAAAGGTGAGGTTGATTTGAATACAAAAAATATTCTTCTAGAAGCGGCTAATTTTCAGGCTGCTGCTATTCGAAAAAATTCTAGAAAATTCGGCATTGCCACCGAATCATCGAAGCGTTTTGAAAATCAAATTACTCCGGCGTTGGCAGAAAAAGGTATGGCTTTGGCGATCGACTTAATTAAAAAATATGCGAGTGATGCTAAAACAAAAATTTACAAAAATATTGAACACTATCCAAAACCGGTGGCTGATTTTTATTCTGGAATTTCTGCCAGCGAAGTTTCAAAATTACTTGGCAAGATTACAGACGAACCTGGCGGCACTCCTAGAGAAATAAATGATAATGATGTTAAACAAAGTTTTGATAAGTTAGGATTTGAATATGAAATTGTGAAACCGGCTGAAAAAATTGTGGATTCGGCCCAACTTTTGCTTGGTAAAAAATATAAATGGGGAGCCAGTGTCAGTTATGATTCACCAGAGCTATTTGATTGCTCTTCCTTTGCTTCGTATTTATTTTCGAGAGCCGGCATAGTTTTACCTAGAATTACTATTGATCAATTTGCTTACGGTACTGAAATTTCCAAAGAGGAGATTTTGCCGGGTGATTTGGTTTTTGCTAATACAAGAGATTTAAAACATGTTATTTATTACGAAACTCAAGAATTCTTACCTCACACGAAAGTTGAACATGGTGTCGATCACGTCGGTATTTATTTAGGAGATAACAAAATTATTCACGCAACAGAGTTAAATGATGCCGGGGTAATTGTTGAAAATCTTGATCAGAGTGAAAGATTTAAAAACATCGTGGGCTATCGTCGATATTACAATCACAATGAAAATCAATTCGTAGTGAAAATTCCTAAAGAAAGAATCGATTTAATTAATGTGGCCGGAAAATTTGAAATGAAACAAATTGATTTAATCGAAGAAGTTGGCCGATTGATTGGCTATGACAAAGTAGAAAGTTCGCCAATTGAGATGGAAAACTATCAACCTGAAATTGATCAGGAATATTATTTGAATAATTTAATTAGACTGACTTTGATGAATTTGGGTCTTTCAGAAATCATCACCTATACTTTCGTGGAAAAAGGGGAGATCATGCCAGAAAAGCCTTTGTCTGAAGACAAGAAATATTTGAGAGCTGATTTATTGACTGGTTTGAATTTGGCTTTGAATAACAATGTTAAGTATGTTGATTTACTGAACGTGGATCGTGTTCAAGTTTTTGAAATTGGTAAAGTTTTCAAAAAAGGTTATACCGAATCTTTGCGACTTTCAATTGGAGTAAAAAATAAAGCTGGAGTGAAAAAACCAAAACCCGCCGAGCTTATCAAAAATGCCTTTTCAAAATTAAGCGAAGTTCTAGATACTGATATTTCAACTAGTTTATTGAATGAATTAAATGATCAAACTGAAGCAATAGAAATTGATTTAAATAGTTTATATTCAAAAGTTGATTTAGTTAAAGTAGGGGGTGTTACGGATATGGGAAGTGCAGAAGGATCTCCAAAAACCTATCAAAAATTACCAGAACCTGCCGACATTAAATTTAAGATTATTTCTACCTATCCATTTATGACTCGCGACGTGGCAGTTTGGATTCCAAAAGATCAAAATGTAAGCGAACTTGTTGAGATTATTAAAAATCACGCCGGCAATTTATTAGCGAATGAACCAAGATGTTTTGATGTTTTTGAAAAAGAGGGAAGAGTTTCTTATGCATACCGAATGGTCTTTCAATCACATGATAAAACCCTAACTGACGTTGAGGCAAATGAAATTATGGAAAAAGTTTATGCAGACATGAAAGCCAAGAGCGATTGGGAGATTCGCTAAGTTTAAAAAATGTTGGCGAAATTCGTCGAACAACTTTATCAAAATTTTAACTTTATTTTATATGGATTTTAAGAGTGTGGTGAATAATAACATCAGTATGAAAAAAATTATTCCTGTACCTTATATTTCACAATTCTCAAAAGAATTTGATGAAGAATGGCATTATAGTGCTTGTGGCGTAGCTTGTGTGGCGATGCTGCTTGGTTATTATAACCTCGAAGACATTAATCCGATGAGATTAGTTAATGAAGGGTTCGCGATTGGTGGCTATAAAGGTCAAGGTTGGTTTCATGAGGCATTAGTTCGTTTACTTCGAAATCATGGGGTCAATGCTTATGCTCAAGAATTTAGAAGTGTCGAGATTTCTTCTGATTATAAAACCTTCCTGGCTAGTCCACTAGAATCAAAATTAGTTGAAAATGGTATTGAAAAAATTATCAGAGAAATAGACGCTGGTCATCCTGTAATGGCTTCGGTAGACGAACATTTCAATACTAATTTAGAAAAACACATTATTCTAATTGTTGGTTATGATTTTTCAGATGGTCAAGAAAAATTCATAGTTCACGACAGTCGAGGACTTAATCATTCTGGAACTTACGAAGCTTTTGAAGCAATGCCCGTGGATATTGCTAAATTCGTCAAATTCTGGCGTAAATTCGCCATATTTTCGTATCTCTAGTCATTTTGCACCCCTTGTTTTAGGGGTGCTTTTTGATATAATTATTAGAAATTATGGCAGATAAAAATAAAGAAAAAGACTTAAAAAAACCGGCGAAAACAACGCCGGCTAAAAGTTCCTACGGAGCCGATCAAATCACTGTTTTAGAGGGTCTAGAACCGGTCAGAAAGCGCCCAGGTATGTATATTGGGACAACTGGCCCAGATGGTTTGCACCACTTAATTACTGAAATTTTCGACAACTCCCGAGATGAAGCCATGGGTGGTTTTGCTAGTCGTATTGAAGTCGCTCTTTTGCCAGATGGTTATGTTCGAGTAGTCGACAACGGTCGAGGTATTCCTGTTGATAAACACAAAGTCACCAAGGTCTCTGCTTTGGAAACTATTATGACAACTTTGCATGCCGGAGGTAAATTCGGTGGAGACGGTAGCGGTTACAAAGTCTCTGGAGGTTTGCACGGAGTAGGTGCTTCTGTAGTAAACGCTCTGTCTGTTCATACTATTGCTGAAGTTCACAAAGATGGTGAAAAATATCGTCAGGAATATCAAATTGGAAAGAAAAAATACGACGTCAAAAAAGTGGGCAAGTCTGATTACAATGGAACGGTAATTTCTTTTAAGGCCGACGATACTATTTTTGAAACTACTGAATATGATTTTAAAAAAGTAGTAGTCCACCTTCGACAACAAGCCTACTTGGTTAAAGGTCTACAGATTATTGCTATCGATGCTCGTGAAGTTAAAGAAAAAATTGATTTCGACGATATTTACTATTTAGCTGATTCTGATATTGACGCACCATCTTCAACTTTTTATTTTGATGGAGGTTTGGCATCACTGGTAAAGTTTTATAACAAATTACAAAAACCTCTTCACAACAATGTTTTCTATACCGAAAAAGAAGCCGACGGTATTTTGGTGGAGGTGGCTCTGCAATATATCGATGATATTTCTCCTCGTATTACTGCTTTCGCCAACAACATTTACAACAGCGAAGGAGGAACACATATTACTGGTTTTAAAACTGCTTTAACTAGAACTATTAATAACTACGGCAAGAAAAATAATTTGATTAAAGAAGCTGAAGGAGCTTTTACCGGAGATGACGTTTTAGAAGGTTTGACTGCTGTAGTTTCTATTAAAATGGGTCCAGAAATTCAATTCGAAGGACAAACTAAATCTAAACTTGGTTCCACTGAAGCCCGAGGAGTAGTAGAAAGTGTTTTTGGAGAATCATTCAATGAATTCTTGGAAGAGAATCCAGATGATGCTAGATCTATTATTAACAAAGTAACTTTGGCTATGCGAGCCCGTAAAGCCGCCAAAGCCGCCAAGGACTCTGTTTTACGAAAGGGTGCTTTGGAAGGTATGACATTGCCTGGAAAATTGGCTGATTGTCAGACTCGAAATGCCTCTGAATCAGAGGTGTTCGTTGTAGAGGGAGATTCTGCTGGAGGTACAGCTAAAACCGGTCGCGACCGCCGCACTCAGGCCGTCTTGCCACTTCGAGGAAAAATTCTAAACGTGGAACGAGCCCGACTTGATAAAATGTTGGCTTCAGAGCAGATTAAAAATTTGGTGATTGCTATGGGAACTTCTATTGGAGATACTTTTGATATTTCAAAATTACGATATCACAAAATTATCATCGCAACCGATGCCGACGTGGATGGTGCCCATATTAGAACCCTGATTTTAACTTTATTCTATAGATATTTCAGACCGGTAATTGATGGAGGATTTTTATATATTGCTCAATCTCCACTTTATAAATTAATGAAAGGAAAAGAGATTCAATATTTATATAGCGACGCAGAAAAAGAAAAAATTCTTGGCAAGCAAGAAGTTATCGATGAGTCTGAAGAGGGTGGCGAAGAGTCAGAAACAGTAGAAGCCGAGGACGATTCAGCTAAAAAAACCAAAGCCCCAGCTAAATGGAGAGTGCAACGCTATAAAGGTCTTGGAGAAATGAACGCTAGCGAGTTGTGGGAAACTACTATGGATCCTGCCAACCGAGTACTGAAACAAGTGGCTATTGATGATGCAGTAGAAGCCGACCAAGTCTTTGATATGTTGATGGGAACAGACGTGCCAGCCAGAAAAGCCTATATTACCAGTAATGCTAAGAACGCTAATATCGATATTTAATCAACAGTTTTGTGATTTTTGTCTTGATAATTAATTTAGGTTTGTAGTATAATAATTTGTATGGAAGGATATCAATTCGGCGAACAAAATAATGGTGTTAGTACTTATCAAGATCCAAATGCAAAAGGCATGGCTGGTTTATTAATTAAATGGGGTATTGCCAAAGACACAAAAACCGCAGAAACAATTTTGCTTGTGTTTGCCTTGATTTTGATTGGTATTTCAATTTATTTATTCGCAACTAATTTATAAGACTTATGTCAAATGTAGATTTTGGAGAAGTGCAAAATACAGGTGGCTTTGCTGGTTCATATCAAAATCCCGAAGAAAAAGGGATGGTTGGTCTTTTAATTAAATGGGGTGTTACTAAGGATGCAAAAATTGCTAATATAATATTGGTACTTATAGCCTTGGCTTTCTTCGGCATCTCAATTTATTTAAGTATATCTTTTTTAATCCCACCAAAGGCACCAACCGGACAGTCGAATGATGTTGTTAACCCTCTTGGAGATAGAATTAATCGGGCACCACAACCTCAACCCGCAATCAATAATTAATCAGTTACTTCTAATCTATCAGAATCAGTGTTGTTACTTTCGCTTTCTTCGTCAACGTCATTGTCAGAATCAACTTTAACTTTGATGGTGTAATTACCTTCGTCTGGATTAGTAAAGGTCACAGTGATTTCACGAGATTGACCTGGTCGCAAAGATGATTGAGTTTTTGACTCTTTATCGTCGTCATTATCATAAGGTAAGCCAGTAATTTTATATTTCCAACTGCCAGTAGATTCACCACCAGTATTTTTTACAGTAAAACGCACTGCAGCATCGTCGTTTGTATCAATTTCGTCATCTTCGGTAAATCTATCTGAGCTAGAAATTTTACCAACTTCAAAATCAGTTATTTCTAAGTCGGCATCATCGTCACTATTATAATCATCGTCATCATTATTAGAATTGTTGCCGTTGATTTCGATTGTGTCGCGGTTGTTTGCTTCGTTGCTTTCGTAAATAGAATTATTTGGATCAATAATAATTTTAACGTTTTCATCTGATTGGTTATTATCTAGTCTTAAAGTGTATTTAATGGCTTGACCACGAGATAGGGAAAGTTGCATTGGAGAAGTTTCAGTTCGACCGTCTGTATTTATATAATCAAAATACCAGATGCCAGAAGCGGTGCCACCAATATTAGAAATGGTAAAAGTTAGAGTGTCGTCATTTATAGCATAAGCGTTGGTAATCGCTAGATCTGCTGGTCCGTAATTAAAATAAGTATTTGTGGAAGTAGTTTTAGTGTTGGTTTTTGTAGAATTAGAATCTGTTGAAGTATCGGCAGTATTATCTACAACTGGTTCAGCGGTAATTACTGTATTGCTAGAATCTTCAGTTTCATTTTTCACACTCAATTTAATTTCTCCAGAAGCTAAAATACTTTTATTTTCAGAATCTATATATTGAATTTTTACAGGTAAGTCGACAAAAGTATTTTCTTTTTTAAGGGTAGCAGTAAGTTCCGCAGATTCAATGTCTTTTAAATTATATTGAGAGCCACACAATAAAGTTTGGGCTCCTTTGTTTGAAGTTATCTGAATAGTTAGGTTTTCTTGGCAGTCATATGAGATATTATAGTCACCATCTTTTTTTGGTGCATATTTCCAGTTTAAAATAAATTTATCCCCGGAGGTTAGAGAAGTTTTGTTTGAAGTAATTTTGATATCTTTAGAGATAAAAGGGGAAGTGATAAATTGTCCAACTGCAGCTAGTCCAGAAAAGACTTTAGGAACAAATTTAATTAGAGCAAAGGCAAAGATAAATATTAAAACAATGATTCCAATAATAAATAGAATTTTAGTGATGAGTTCTTTTTTTGTGTTTTTTTCAGGCATAATGGAGTATTATATCACATGAATAAGCATTGTGTCAATACTTATAAGGCCTATATTTAAAGGCTTAAAAGCCTCTGGTTGGGTATTGGAAAAGGCTATAAATATTGCCAGAAATTCAATTTTGTAGTAGTCTAGTCTCTATGTCACAAGATAACTTAATCAAATTAGTAAACAAACAAACAGGCGAAATGTATTTTTCTCGTAAAAATCGAAAGAAAGTTGAGAGAAAAGTAGAGCTAAGCAAATACAGCAAAAAATTGCGAAAGCACGTAAAGTTTGTGGAAACTAAAAAATAATTTAACTTTTTATCAGTCTTTGAAAAGCCCGCTAAGGGCTTTTTGTTTTAGTTTTCAAATTTCAAAAATCTGGTAGTATAGGGCTACTGGGCGATTAGTTTAGTGGTAGAACGAAGGTCTCCAAAACCTTTGGTGGGGGTCCGATTCCTCCATCGCCCGCAGTAAAATTGTATGGATAATAAAACAATAGAAACATACAATCAGAGAGCTAGAGAATATGATAATGAGACTATTGAATTTTGGAACAATTTTCCAAAATCTTTTATTGAGGTTTTTGTTAGTAAGGTTAATGGAAAAGTTTTAAATATAGGTAGCGGTCCAGCCAGAGATTCTGAGATTTTACGAAAGAATGGTTTGGAAGTGGTTTGTTTAGACGCCTCTGAAGAGATGATTAAAATTTCTACTGAAAAAGGTTTTGAATCGGTTGTCGGAGATTTATTAAATTTACCATTTGGTAATGAGTCATTTTCTGGAGTTTGGGCCTACACTTCCTTATTGCATATTTCTAAAAAAGATATTAATAAGGCTTTTGAAGAAATAAATAGAGTTTTGAAAAAAGGTGGAGTGTTGGGCTTGGGATTGATTGAGGGGGAAACAGAAGAATATAAAGAAAGTTCCGGAGTTAATTTACCTAGATTATTTAGTTTTTATACCAAGAAAGAGATTGAAAAAATTTTAGTGAAACACAAGTTTGATATTATTTATTTTGAAGAGTTTAAACCCCGTTCCAAAGCTTATTTAAATTTTATTTGTTTAAAAAATAATTAAAAATTTTCTAGAACAAATCTTTCAATCTCTGTCGCATGATCCGTTTGGAACCAATTAATTTTTGAGTCACGCTGAAACCAGGTTTTTTGGCGTTTGGCGAATTGATTACTTCTCATATCAATTTCATTGATCATTTCGGTTTTGGTTATTTTGTTTTGTAAAAATAGGGCGATGTATTTATATTCTAAACCAAAAGATTCTAGGCGCTTCCAACTGACGCCATCATTATGTAAATTTTCTACTTCTTTGATCATACCGATTTTTAGTCGTTTGATTAGGCGATCATGAATTCTTTTTTGTAAAGCTTCGGCGGACCACGTCACTCCAATTTGTAAAGCTGAATATTTTGGATTCTTTTTTAATTTTGGCACTTTACCAATAGCACAAGTGATTTCAATCGCTCGCACTAAACGCACTTTATTTTTTGTATCAATTTCGGAAAATCTTTTCTTATCTAAATTTTTGAGAATAAGTTGCAATTCAGCCAAATCTTTTTTTTCTAAACTAGCGCGTAATTTTTTATTAGCTTCAATGCCCGGTAAAACAATGCCGTCGACAATTGATTGCAAATAGAAACCTGTGCCACCACAAATAATAGGGAGCTTGCCACGTTTTAAAATATCGTCGATGTGTTTATAAGCCTGCTTTTGAAAATCAACTACTGAGAAAACTTTTTTAGGAGAAATGACATCTAATAAATAATGGGGGACTCCTTTCATTTCACGTTTAGTGATTTTGCCAGAACCAATGTCGAGGCCTTTATATACCTGACGAGAGTCGGCCGAAATAATTTCACCGTTTAATTTTTTAGCCAAAAGAACCGCTAGGTCACTTTTGCCAGTGGCTGTTTGACCCAGTATGACTAAGATTTTCGCTTTCATTTGGTGCCGAAGGAGGGACTTGAACCCTCACCCCTTACGAGACACGATTTTGAGTCGTGCGCGTCTACCATTCCGCCACTTCGGCCTTGATTTAAAAGTCTACTCAATT